>Ga0080004_1132529_pt1 | contig 75958 bp, 73 predicted proteins | sample WasSprMetagenome_FD_69207 | JGI IMG/M metagenome (GOLD analysis project Ga0080004, IMG submission 69207) | Sulfidic aquatic microbial communities from Washburn Spring, Yellowstone National Park, USA - WS (SPADES assembly) (version 2) | ecosystem: Environmental > Aquatic > Thermal springs > Hot...
AAGCCGTAGGGGTATCCCTTCCCATCATACCTTTCGTGATGTAGCCCCGCTATCTCGGCTAATTCCCTTAGGCCGGAGACTTGCTTAAGCAAGGCTATGGTACGTGTGGGGTGCCGCCTTACCACCTCAAGCTCATGAGGGTCTAAAGGACCAGGCTTATCCAGGACCGAGCGAGGAACAGCCACTTTCCCGAAATCGTGCAATAAACTAGCTATCTCCAGTTTCTCCCTCTCCTCCTCTTTAAGCCCCAGAGCTTTAGCTAGTTTCAGGGCATAAGCGGCCACCCGGTGGGAATGCCCACCTGTATAAGCGTGCTTGGCATCGATAATATTAGCAAAAAGGGAAATGGTGGCCTTTAAAAAATCACCGGACATACCTTCTACAGGGGGTAAAGCTTGATGGATAGCCTCCATGTGCGCTTCTATATTCGAATCGGTGGCTACCTCTTCCCAAAAGGCAGAACCCATTAACCGGTCAAAGGTTTCCCAGAGCTCCGGCGGGTACACCTTACCAGAAAGGGCCGCCATCGCCGGCCTTATTTTTTCCCAGGCTTTTACCTTGGCCACCCGCAAGCGCAAATCGAATATGTCGCTAATACTTATAAGCAGGGCACCGGGATGGATCTCCCCGTTTTTAAGCCCCCGGGGATAGCCAGACCCATCCCAGTGTTCATGGTGCTGCTCTACCATAGGGGCAAGCAAAGGGCCTAAAACTGGTAGAAGCCGCACCATTTCTGCTCCACGTTGGGGATGCTGGCGGATTTCAGGATCATCTTCCGCTCTTGGTTGTACGGCCTTATGGACAATATGATCGGGTAAACCTATACCTCCCACATCATGGAGGAGGGCTGCATAAAATACAAGGGCTTCTTCCTGGGGTAAAAGATCCTGAGCCAATTTTTGGGCTACCAGGGCCACACGCCAAGCATGGTATAATTTAGTCTCATCTTCCATATCTAAGACCGTACCCAAAGCGGCAATGAGCTCGCAGAAAGGCTTATCTGGGGGGCAGCTCACTGTAACTTTACCTCCAAGTTAGCCCACAATAAAAAATCGCTCTTGACCCCGTTCCCTTAACTGCGAGCAAGAGCGACTCTAAAGTATTTAACTTTACGCGTTATCTCTGGAATCCCTTTCCTCCGCCACTACCTTATTAAGATCTTCTATTAACTTGTCTACATCGATGCCGTGGGCCCGGGCGCCCTGTTCGATGTTTTCAAATCGAGCAGCCACACAACCTAAACATCCCATCCCGTGCTCCATGAATACGGGAACCGTCTGGGGGTATCTGCTGACCACTTCCGTGATGCTCATATCTTTAGTTATAACAGGCACAAAAATAACCTCCTCCCTTATCCTTTACCGCACTTTTCCTTAAAAACTCTCCCTGCCCTTTAGAAATCCTTCCCCTAAATAAACCCAGTGAGCTTTACATTATGGCGGGAGTGTGTGGGAATCGAACCCACCGCGCCCGGGGTCTCCCCCGCGCGCCAGCTGGATTTGAAGTCCAGGCAGGCCACCAGGCCCGATCCACCCCCGTAGGACCTCTGCCTTAAGAGGTATTTTAACATACCCTTTGTTTTTTGTGCAAGGAACAAGGAGGCGAAAGTTAGTTAATTCCAGGTAGGAACTAAAGCCGGAAGCCGGGCCGCTATATACATGGCATGGGACCAGAGCAAGGGACGGGCTATAGGGCCCCAGCGCTTTACCCAATAACAATAATGTTCTTCAGAAGTCAAGTTAGTAGGTACTTGCTCCGGTAGCTGTCCTTCTTCATCAGCTTGGGCCTCCATCCAAGTTAGAAGCTCCCGGGCTTCTTCTTCCTCTCCTTTAAGCCGGTAACACCAGGCCAACCAGGCAGCAAGCACCAACCACTCCCCGCCCCCATAAAACGTATCCCCCCTGTACCGCTTAACCCCCCCACCGCGTAAATCTTTTTCGATTTTCTGGACAGTGGCCACAAAAATAGGATCCTCCACATCCAATACTCCATAAGGCAGGGCTAACCACAGGAGGTTGCCATCTACTTCTTGCGCACAAGGCTCTTTCACCAGGTGCCCGTCGACCACAAATTCCTCCTTTATCACCTTGGGAAGGGCAAGGAGAACCTCCTGAACTTTTTCAACTAAGGCAGGGGGAAGCCATTCCAAAACAGCCTTTAAACCCCCATAAATGGCGGCCAGGGTGGAAGGATGAAGGCAGTCTCCCTTCTCTTCCCAGCAATCCAGGCAGGGCACCTTCCAAAGACCGCAAAGATAACGGGTTATTTCTGGGATCACTGTTGTGTATTCTTCCCGTAGCCTGCCTCCAGTACGTAGATGATGGGCTAACCCCCAAAGAAAGGTTCCATACCCGTCTAACTGGAAATTACCCCAGGGCTCCTCCCCTTCTTCTCCTTCTAAAGTATAGCGCGTATGAAGGCAAGTAGTATCATCCAGCGCATGCCCCCTGGAAGCCCTCTCTAAAGCACGCTCTATCTTATAGCTATGCCTTAAGACCGTGCGGCTCATAAAGGAATAAAAAGCCCCTGCCGCCTCCCTTTCCCCTACCCAGTCCAATGCCCAGGCCACAAAAGTACCGTCCCTCAACCATACGTACCGGTAAGGAGAAAAGTAAGGAGCAGCAGGGAAAGCACCTGTCGGGGCTTGATGTTTTTTAAGAATCTCTATACTCTGCTCCAGCAGATCGCCCAAAGTATTGCCTCCCTAAAGCCATCCCAGGAAATCTAGCTGGCCACGGTGCTTATAAAATATCTATGAAAACGGTCATCCGTGGTCAATTCCGGGTGGAAAGCCGTAGCCAAAATCTTGCCCTGACGGGCAGCTACTATTTTACCTTCAAAGGTAGCCACCACTTCAGCCGGGGGCCACAGTTCTTCTATATACGGCGCCCGGATAAAAACTCCCCGGAAGGGCTCAGATCCTAAAAGAGGCACCTCCAGGTAGGCCTCAAAACTATCTACTTGACGCCCGAAGGCGTTACGCCGGACCCGCGCATTAAGAACCCCTAACCGCGGCTGCTCGCTACCAATTATTTCCTTACAAAGAACCACCAGGCCCGCACAGGTCCCGAAGACAGGAAGACCTTCTTTTATGAGATTAGAGAGCGGGTCAAGAAGGCCAAAGTCCACCATCAGCCTCCCGAAGGTGGTGCTTTCCCCTCCCGGAATTATTAAGCCGTCGATACCATCTAATTGCTCCTTTTTACGTATTTCTTTACCCTTTATTCCACAACGCTCTAAGGCGGCTATGTGCTCACGAAAAGCTCCCTGCAGAGCTAAAACACCTATAAGCATAATTTAGTCTTCCTCCTAAAACTGCTTTAAATTCTTTAAATTTACCCCAGCTTTTTTTAGCCTTACCACCCGCGCTCCTGGAGGCGCTGTTCTGGCCGCAAGGTAGCTACATCGATCCCAGGCATGGGCTCACCCAAATCTTTAGAAACCTCTGCCAACACATGGGGATCATTATAGTAAGTCGTAGCTGCTACAATAGCCCGGGCCCTTTTCATGGGATCCGAGGACTTAAAGATGCCGGAACCCACAAAAATTCCGTCCGCACCAAGCTGCATCATAAGGGCAGCATCAGCAGGAGTAGCTATGCCTCCGGCCGCAAAATTCACCACCGGCAAGCGCCCTAGCCTCCTCGTCTCCATTACCAATTCGTAGGGTGCCTGTATATTTTTAGCAAAGGTCATTACCTCTTCTTCCGGGAGGTTCTGCAAACGCCTTATCTCGCTCATGATAAGGCGCATATGCCGGACAGCTTCCACCACATTCCCGGTTCCCGCTTCACCTTTAGTGCGGATCATGGCCGCTCCTTCTCCGATCCTCCGGAGGGCTTCCCCGAGATTCCGGGCCCCGCACACGAAGGGGACCTTGAAGGCATGCTTGTTTATGTGGAATTCCTCATCAGCCGGGGTCAATACTTCGCTTTCATCAATATAATCTACTCCCAAGGCCTCTAAAATCTGGGCTTCTACAAAGTGGCCAATACGCACCTTGGCCATTACCGGGATGGTCACCGCTTCCATGATCCTTAAGATTACTGTAGGGTCGGCCATACGGGCTACTCCGCCGGAAGCCCGGATATCCGCAGGAACCTTTTCTAAAGCCATAACCGCACAAGCCCCAGCTTCTTCGGCGATTTTAGCCTGCTCCGGGGTGGTGACGTCCATTATTACGCCACCTTTGAGCATCTCCGCCAGGCCTTTTTTTACGACCCAGGTCCCTTTTTGGATCCCCTTCCCTTCTCCATTAGGTTTTTCCGGTAAAGCCATAGGTTCCCCCTCCTTTCAAACCTGGCTCTATGTGATTTTACAACAGGCTTTAACCTGCTGCAAGGTCTTTTTATTAAAAATAAACTTTTAAGGTAATAGTTAAATTATGCTAAAGGCGGGCCACGGCCATGAGCTTATCCCCTTCCTCTAACCGCATAAGGGTAACTCCCCGGGTATAGCGCCCCTGGCGGGGAACATCCTCTACGTTTAAGCGGATAAGCAAGCCTTGAGCAGTAATAAGCATAAGCTCATCTTCTTCTTTGGCCACAACTAAGGCTACCAGAGGACCGGTCTTCTCATTTAACTTAAGGGCCAGTAACCCTTTACCGGCTCTACCCTGGCCCCGGTATTCTTCCAAGGAGGTACGCTTGCCAAAGCCCCGCTCGGACACCAAGACCAGATCGGCCCATGGCTTTACCTTAGCCATACCTACCACCTCGTCCTCACCCTCCAGGGCTATACCGCGCACCCCCCGGGCGACCCTTCCCATGGGCCTCACTTCCTCCTCGGAAAAACGTATTACCTTCCCTTGCCGGGTGCCCAAAATAATTTCATCCTTACCGCACGTAAGCTCTACCCCTATTAACTCATCGCCTTCATCTAAGTTCAACGCTACTATTCCGTCACGCCGGGAGGTATTGTACTCCTTTAAAGGAGACTTCTTAACAGTACCCTTGCGAGTAGCCAGAAATAGGTAAGCATCTTCCTCAAAACTTTCTACACTTATCAGAGCCGTTATCCTTTCTCCCGGGCTCACATAGATCAGGTTAACCAGGGCGGTGCCCCGCGCCTGGCGGTTAGCCTCGGGAACATCAAAAGCTTTAAGGCGGTAGACCTTGCCCTGGTTGGTGAAGAGGAGAAGGTAATGGTGGGTGGTGGTCACCGTTAAATGTTCTACGAAGTCTTCCTCCCGGGTAGTCAGGGCTTGAATACCGCGACCACCCCTCCTCTGGCTTCTATAGGTATCCAGAGGAAGACGTTTAATATAGCCCCGGTGAGTAACAGTAATGACCACTTCCTCCCGGGGTATGAAATCTTCAGCCTCCAAAGGCTCCTCTTCATCCACTATCTGGGTACGGCGGGGATCTGCAAATTTTGCCTTAATCTCCAAAAGCTCCTCCCGCACAATGGCCAAAACTTTGGCTTCGTCAGCCAAAACCTCTCTAAAGTAATTTATCTTCTCCATAAGTTCCCGGTACTCTTCTTCTAACTTTTCCCGTTCCAGAGCTGTAAGCCTTTGCAAGCGCATGTCTAAAATAGCCTGGGCTTGCTTTTCACTTAAAGAAAAGTTTTCCATTAAAGCACGGCGGGCGGAATCAACGTCAGGAGATGTTCTTATGGTCTTTATGACTTCATCTAAAAATTTAATGGCTATCCTTAAGCCCTCTACGATGTGGGCCCTGGCCTCAGCCTGATTTAAAAGATAACGGCTACGGCGGGTGACTATCTCCTTCTGGTGCTTAAGATAATGCTCGAGCATCTCCTTTAAGTTGAGGACCTGGGGGCGGCCGTCTACCAGGGCCAGCATAATAACCCCGAAATTTTCCTGCATCTGGGTGTGTTTATACAACTGGTTTAAAATTACCTTGGGCTGGACGTCCTTTTTAAGTTCGATCACCACCCTCAAACCTGTACGGTCGGATTCGTCCCTTAAGTCGGTTATCCCTTCTATTTTCCTCTCCCTCACCAGTTCTGCTATAGTTTCTATAAGTCGGGCCTTGTTAACCTGGTAGGGCACCTCGGTGATAACAATCTGGCTTTTATTACCTACTTGTTCTATCTCAGCCCGGGCCCGTATTTTGATGGTCCCTCGGCCTGTACGGTAGGCATTACGTATTCCTTCCCGGCCGATAATCAAGCCTCCGGTGGGAAAATCGGGCCCCTTGATGATATTTAAGATCTCCTTCAGTCCTGCCTCGGGCTGGTCAATGAGCAAAACCAAGGCATCTATTACCTCCCCTAAATTATGGGGAGGAATATTAGTGGCCATACCTACAGCTATTCCCGCCGAGCCGTTTATTAAAAGATTGGGGATACGGGCGGGGAGAACTACAGGTTCTTTTAAAGTACCGTCGTAGTTGGGAACAAAATCTACGGTATCTTTTTCAATATCCTGTAGCATGGCCATGGCAATGCTAGATAGCCTGGCCTCGGTATAGCGCATAGCTGCTGGGGAATCTCCATCCAAGGAACCGAAGTTTCCTTGACCATCTACCAAGGGATAACGGCTAGCGAAGTCCTGGGCTAGCCGCACCATGCTCTCATACACTGCGGCATCCCCGTGAGGGTGGTAACGGGCTAAAACGTCACCAACCACCCGGGCCGACTTCTTATACGGCTTGTCCGGGGTCATATTGGCCTCATACATGGCATAAAGAATACGCCGGTGTACAGGCTTAAGGCCATCCCTTACATCGGGTAAAGCGCGTCCTACAATTACGCTCATGGCGTAATCGATGTAGGAGCGCTTCATCTCTTCCTCGATTCTAACCGGTAAGATGGTACCGGTGGGCTCTGCCAGCAAAGAGATAGACCCTCCTTTAACTTAAAAAACTAAATATCTAGATTGCGCACCTCGTGGGCATGCTTCTGGATGAATTCCCGGCGAGGTTCCACCCTGTCTCCCATGAGTATGTTAAATATCTCATCTGCCGCTACTGCATCCTCCAAGGTAACCTTAAGAAGGGTACGGGTGGCAGGGTTCATGGTCGTCTCCCACAACTGCTCAGGGTTCATCTCACCCAAACCTTTATAGCGCTGGACCTCCCAGCGCTCCCCATCCCGGGAAGCTAAAAATTCTTCCAGGGCTTGATCACTATACAGGTAATGGGTCTCCTTGCCCCTGGATACCCTGTAGAGGGGGGGCTGGGCAATATAGATATATCCTTTTTCGATCAAGGGACGCATATAGCGGTAGAAGAAAGTTAAAAGCAAGGTACGGATATGGGAGCCGTCCACATCAGCATCGGCCATAAGGATGGTTTTATGATAACGTAGTTTTTCTATATTGAAATCATCACCGATACCCGTACCCAGGGCGGTTATGATGGCCCGGATCTCGTCGTTATTTAAAATCTTGTCCATGCGAGCCTTTTCTACATTGAGTATCTTGCCCCTTAAGGGTAAAATAGCCTGGAAACGCCGATCTCGCCCCTGCTTGGCCGAACCCCCCGCAGAATCTCCTTCTACGAGGAAAAGCTCAGTTACCTCCGGATCTCTGCTCGTGCAATCAGCCAGTTTGCCGGGAAGGGCTATGACTTCTAACGCACTTTTCCGCCTGGTCAATTCCCGTGCTTTGCGGGCCGCTTCCCTGGCCCGGGCGGCAGTCAGGGCCTTATCCAAAATACGCCTTGCTATTGCCGGATTCTCTTCGAGGAAAGCGCTTAAATATTCGCCTACCACCGCCTCCACAATACCCCGCACTTCTGTGTTACCCAGCTTCGTCTTGGTCTGGCCTTCAAACTGGGGCTCCCTAACCTTAACACTTACTACGGCCGCCAAGCCCTCCCTTACGTCATCACCGGAAAGGCTAAGCTCGCCTTCTTTTAAAATATTAAAGCGGCGGCCGTAATCATTGATTATGCGGGTTAAGGCTGATTTAAATCCTATTTCATGGCTGCCGCCTTCTGTTGTACGGATGTTATTGGCATAGGACAGGATGAGCTCGTTATAGCCATCGTTATATTGGAGCGCCACCTCCACCTGTACATCTTCCCTGGTGGCGCTAAAGTATATGGGATCAGGGTGGAGCACATTTTTATTTTTGTTAAGGTAGCGCACAAAATCTACTAAACCACCCTCATGCTGATATATCCTGCTCTGTCCCCGTATTTCATCTTGGAAAATTATCTTTAAACCGCGGTTAAGAAAAGCCAGCTCCTCAAGCCTCCGGCTTATTATCTCCGGATCGAATTCCACTGTCTCAAAGATCTCGGGGTCCGGCCGGAAAGTTATTATGGTGCCCGTTCCTTCTGCTTTCCCGGTAGCCTTAAGCTCGGTTACCTTTTGCCCCCGGCGGTAAAGCTGCTCAAATATCTTTCCTTCCCTTTTTACTTTAACCTTTAGTTCCACAGAAAGGGCGTTGACTACGGAAAGCCCTACACCATGGAGACCTCCGGAGACCTTATACCCGTTACCACCAAACTTTCCTCCGGCATGAAGCATGGTAAGGGCTACTTCTACCCCTGGCAACCCGGTCTTCTCGTGTATATCTACAGGAATACCCCGCCCGTTATCCTCCACCGTTACCCGTCCGTCGCGGTGAAGGGTAACCCTTATCTCATCGCAAAACCCCGCCAGGGCCTCATCTACACTATTGTCCACCAGCTCGAAAACAAGCTGGTGTAAGCCCCGCACTCCGGTGTTCCCTATATACATTCCGGGCCGGCGCCTTACAGCCTCCAACCCCTCTAAGACCTCTATCTGGCTGGCATCATAAATATTCTTGTTTTCCCTTCCCTCCATCTCTGGCCTCCTAAACTAGACTTTCCAGGGCAAATATTATCATAAGTAATTTTCACTCGCAATGTACCTAAAGCTTTCTGCTCTCCGGGCTAAGGTTAGGGAGGAGATGGGAGAGTAGTATATTTTATTATCCTTGGTGATTATGCAGGACTTGGTCCCTTGAGGGGCTTTATTTTTGTCCCTCCAGAATTCTTTGTTCACCGGGGACTGGAGTATCTTTTCATAATCCAGGATGGCTACTATCTCCTTTAAGGGTATAACCATCTCCCCGCCTATGTGGAGGTACATGCGGCTCACCTTCTTTAAAAATTTTTATCAGCTTAGGGGAAAGGTGAGGATCTTTCCTCTGTCTAAGAGTTCAGGGGGTAAGAAGCCAAGCTCCGTTGTGGTTATAAAGCTTTGGCCTCCTTCACTTATCAGGTTAAGAAGGATCTCTTGCCTTCTTTTGTCTAGCTCTGAAAAAACATCATCTAACAGAAGGCAAGGTCTAGTTCCCAATACTTCGCTAAAATATACCACTTCCGCCAGTTTAAGAACTAAAACTAAAGAACGCTGCTCACCCTGGGAGGCCGAATGACGGGCATGGCGGCCGTTTAAGTAAAAAGCAAAATCATCCCGGTGGGGCCCTAAAAGGGTTGCTCCCGCGGCCACTTCCCTTTCTAGATAACTTTCTATCTTATCTAGGCCATCTTCTTCCGAAAGGCTAGGGCGGTAGACTAAATTTATACTGTGCTTTTCAGCTAGCCGTGGATAAAAATGGGAAGCCAGGGTATTTAGCCGTTCTAAAAAAATCTTCCGGCGTTCTACTATAGGTAGGGCTAAAGTTACAAGCTGTACATTCCACGGATCCACATCGCCTATTTTAACTTTACCATCAGCCACCTGCTTGAGGACAGCATTACGTTGTTTAAGAACACGCTGGTAGGATAAAAGGTACTGGGCATAAGAACGGTCTATCTGGCATAGCTCCCGGTCTAGAAACTTGCGGCGGAGGGCCGGCGGACCTTTAACTAGGTAGACATCGTCAGGGCCGAAGGTGACGGTAGGAAACAATCCTAAAAGTTTAAGTAGGCGTTGCGTATTTCCATCAATTGTTAACTCCTTATGGCCTGGTCTGTATAAAATACCCACTTGCAGGTTTTGATTTCCCCGCCGTACAGTACCCTGAAGCTCAAACCCTCCGCAACCCCAGCTTATAAGCTCACGATCAGCATGATAACGGAAAGACCGGGCCAAGGAAAGGTAACCTATGGCTTCCAGAAGATTCGTTTTACCTGTACCATTCGGCCCCACCAGGATATTAAGGCTGGAAGCAAAATCAAAAGCAGCTTTCCGGAAATTACGGAAATCTTTCACATTAAGCCCGGATAAAAATACCGCCTGCATTTTATTTTTACCCAATTCTAACCGGTAAAATAAGGCAAAAGTAGTCTTCGTTCCCCGATCCCTGCACAACAATGGGCTTTAAAGGCTCGTTAAATTTCAAGATCACCCTCTCTTCATCGATAACCTTTAAAGCGCTAAGAAGGTATTTACCGTTTAAGGCTACTTCCAGGCCGGGGCCGGAAATTTCTGCTTCTAGCTCTTCCTGGATCTGCCCTACTTCAGGGGCCTGGGTAGAAAGTTTTAAGCTTTCCCCCACCTCTAGACGGATAATGGGAGAGCGTAAGCGACTATCGTCCCGGGCTAAAACTAAGGCCCGTTCTACTGCCAGGGTAAGCTGCTCGGCTTCTATTATGGCTTCTGTAGCAAAGGTGGAGGGCAGTACCTGGCGGTAGGGAGGAAACTGGCCATTGAGCAGCCGGCCATAAAAGACCAAATTTTCGGCTGCTGCGAAGACCTGGCTAGGACCTAACGTAAAGGTTACCTCTCCTTCACCTTCGCTACCTAGAAGGCGGGCTAGCTCAGCTAAGGTACGGTGGGGTATTATGGGGGCAGCTTCCTCTTTAGCTTCCAGCACAACAACCTTACCGCGCTGGAGGCTCAGCCTGTGGGTATCCGTAGCTACCATGGTGAACTCACCTGTAGAAGGATGTATTTCCCATAAAATACCGTGGTATATACTCCGGAGGTCTTCACTTCCAGTAGCGATACCTACCTTTTTTATGGCTTCTTTAAACGTTTCTACAGGTAAGCGGAAGGAGGTGGTTCCCTGCATTTCGGGAAGGGCGGGAAATTGTCCGGGATCCAGGCTATAAAGTTCTACCCGGGATTGTTGGTAAGAAAGGGTAACTACTCCGCCAGCAACGCCGTCGATGTGTATATCAACAGGAGGTAAATGGCGTACTATATCTGTAAGGAGCCGGGCAGGTATTAAAAGCTCCCCTTCTTCTTCTATTTCTGTCTCTATATCGAAAAGGATGCCCATCTCTAGATCTGTGGCGTGAAAAGATAGGCGGTTACCTTGGGCTTTCATGAGTATTCCGTTTAAGGCAGGTAGAGGGCTATTAGAAGTTATAACCCGGTGGACTTTTTGGACAGCGCTTAAAAGTAGAGGTTGGGGACAAACCACCCGCACGTAAGTTTAAACCCCCTTCTTTTTCTTCTCCTTCTTGTTATTTTAAGGTTATAGCTTTTTAGTAGTCATCGTAATATAGAAGTGTGGAAATGTGGATGATAAAGCTTAGGGCTTGAAAAAATAAATAAAGTAGATGTAGGTAAAGGTGTTCAAAATCTATCCTTGTTTTATCTGTTGTATCAGGTGCTCTATGGTCTGTTGCAGCTCGGGATCTTCCTGGAGATCCTGGCTTATTTTTTCCCAGGCATGTAAAACAGTAGTATGGTCCCGGCCCCCGAAGGCTTCTCCGATCTTGGGTAAAGATGTATCTGTAAGCTCTCGGGCCAGGTACATGGCTATCTGGCGTGGATAAGCTAGATCCCGGGTCCTGCGTTTAGATTTAAAGTCCTCTACCTTTAAGTTGAAATAGGCGGCGACTTTTTCCTGGATAAGGTGGACTGTTATGGGTTTAGGTTTAGCTAAGTTTAAGGCTTCTTTGAGAATCTTTTCCACAGTTTCCACAGTGAGTTCTTGCTCGGTGAAGGCGGCATAAGCAGCTACTCTGATAAAAGCCCCTTCCAGCTCTCGAATATTGGAATCGATTTTTTGAGCGATAAAGAGCATTATATCATCAGGTAAGTGAATATTTTCTAAGGAGGCTTTTTTTCTCAGTATGGCCACCCTGGTCTCCAAGTCTGGAGGCTGGATATCGGTAATTAGGCCCCATTCAAAGCGAGAGCGTAGCCTCTCCTCGAGGGTGGGGATCTCTTTAGGTGGTCTGTCGCTGGATATTACGATCTGCTTGCTGGCCTCGTAAAGGGCGTTGAAGGTGTGGAAAAATTCTTCTTGCGTGCGTTCTTTCCCCGCCAGAAACTGTATATCGTCTATGAGCAAGAGATCGATATTACGGTATTTATTACGGAAGGATACCGTATCGTTATCGTGGATAGCATTGATAAGTTCATTGGTGAACTTTTCCGAGGAAACATACATGACGCGGTAATGGGGCATATGCTGCCGCACGTAATGCCCTATGGCTTGCATTAAGTGGGTTTTTCCTAACCCTACTCCTCCGTAGATGAATAAAGGATTGTAAGCCTTGGCTGGGGCTTGAGCTACAGCTAGGCAGGCTGCGTGGGCGAAGCGGTTGCTATTTCCTACTACAAAGGTATCGAAGGTATATTTGGGATTAAGATAACAAAGTTCTTCATTATCGGGTACCACGGCTGCTCCCAGGGAAAAGGAGCCTTCCTCTTCTCCAGGAGGTAGAGCTATAAGCTGGACATTTATATACCTTTGGAATACCCTTTCCAGGGTGGCCTGGAGCAGAGGGGAAAAACGGCTCTGGATGTAATCCCGGGCGAACTCGTTGGGAACAGCCAAGATCAATGTATACTGCTTCAAAGCTAAGGGCCGTGCCTGGCGGAACCATACTTCTACGGTTCTAGGCGGTAGTTGCTGTTCTAGAATTTGGAGAACTTGTTGCCACGCGGTCTGTAAATTTATGGGTGGCAAAGGCCGAAACCTCCTTACCTGTGGATAGGGAGCAAAATTATCTTAACAAAGATGTGGATAAGTAGCAACGGGCCTTTTTCTTGACAGAAGGAAAAATGCTGGGATATAATGTAACTACGCTAGTGCTCGTCATCCCTTTTAGGGTAGGATTCTGCCACGTATAAGGCTTAATTTTAATTTTGCGGCTTTGTACTTTATATTTTGTTATATCGGTATGGAAGGATAATTTTAAAGGAAGTTTTGGGAGGGAAGGGATTGAAAAGAACTTATCAGCCTAAGCGGAGACGGCGTAAGAGAGTGCATGGGTTCCTTAAGAGGATGAGCACCAGAGCAGGACGGGAGGTCCTAAGAAGGCGGCGGCGTAAAGGTAGAAAGCGGTTAACTGCTTAAGGCCGGGAGAGGCCTTATAACATTTTTACCAGGGGGGCAAGAATATGCTTCCTGCCGCCCGGAGGATTACTCGGGCAGCCGAATTTAGAACCGTTTACCGCCAGGGGCGGAAGGTAGGGAGCAGGGCGTTGGTCTTGTATTGGCGTGCAAACAACAAAGGATATACCCGTTTTGGCTTTTCTGTTTCTAAAAAAATAGGGCGCTCTGTGGTGCGCAACCGTTGCAAGAGGCTGTTGCGGGAAGCCTGCCGGCGGCACTTAACCTCTTTCCGGCCGGGGTTCGATGTGGTTTTGGTAGCGCGAGAAGGTATTAAGGGATTGGGTTTTAAGGAAGTGATGGCGGAGGTATTAACTTTAAGTCAAAAGGCCAAACTGTTGGTGGATTCGGCAGAAGAAGGGGCTGAAAAGTCTGGTTAAGCTGATTATATTCATGATAAAACTATATCAGCGTACTCTTTCGCCTTGGTGGGGACCCCGCTGCCGCTTTTATCCCAGTTGTTCAAATTATGCTTTGGAAGCTTTAAGTCGTTATGGAATCGTGCGAGGAGGCTGGCTGGCGGTAAAACGCCTTATGAAATGCCATCCCTGGTATCCTGGTGGATATGACCCGGTGCCTTAAAGGCTAAAAGGAGGATAAAGAGGTATCTTGGGTGGATTAGTTGAGTTTCTCTCGCAATCGCTTCAATTTTTCTATAGCGTAACCGGGGTTCTGGGTGTGCCGAACTATGGTTTGGCTATTATATTTTTTACTGTGGCCGTGAAATTGTTGCTGTCACCCCTAACCTACAAACAGTTGAAGTCTATAAAAAAGATGCAGGAGCTGCAGCCTAAAATACAGGAGATACAGAAAAAGTATAAAAATAATCCTCAGAAGGCCCAGCAGGCCATGTTAGAACTTTACCGGGCCGAAAAAATAAATCCTTTGGGCGGCTGCCTACCGCTACTTATCCAGATGCCCATTCTGTTCGCACTGTTTGCCGCGCTGCGTAACTTTTTTGATCCTGCCCGGAACCCGGCTGTAAATATGGAGCACGCTAATTTCTTTTGGATTCCCAACCTGGGTCAGGCAGATCCTTACTTTCTCCTGCCGTTGCTCGTAATGGTGACTACCTTCTTACAGCAATGGGTTAGCATGGTAAATCCGCAGGATAGCTCTCAGAGGACTATGCTCATTATTATGCCTCTCCTTATCGGTTGGATGAGCAGCCAATTTCCGGCCGGGTTGGCCTTATATTGGGTGGTGTTTAGCATAATGGGCATTCTGGAGCAGTGGTTGTTACGGAGGCAGCCGGGGTTGACGAAGGGGGAAGTCAGCGCTAAATGAAGGCTGTGGAGATGACTGGGAAAACGGTGGAGGAAGCTGTGGAGGCGGCGTTACGGGTTTTGGGTGCGCGCAGGGAAGAGGTAGAAGTTGAGGTTTTAGAAGAAGGAAGCAAAGGCTTCTTAGGGTTGTTGGGTTCCCGCCAGGCTAAGGTTAGGGTGAGTTTGTTAGAGAGTCCAGAAAAAGTTATTAAGGATTTTTTAGAGAAAGTCCTTAATGCCATGGCTTTAAACGCGGGGATGGAGATACGAAGGCGGGAGGATCATTTTTGGGTCAGCTTTCATGGCCGTGAGATCGGTTTGCTGATAGGGCGCCGGGGGGAGACTTTAAATGCTTTGCAGTATCTGACTAATCTGGCAGTAAGCCGTATAATAGGGCAGCGGGTACGGATTATTTTGGATGCTGAGGGATACCGGAAAAGGAGAGAGCAGGCCCTGGTTCGTTTAGCACGTCGGCTTTCAGAAAGGGTGAAACGTACGGGTAATAAGATTGTGTTGGAACCCATGACCCCGCAGGAGCGAAGGATTATCCATACGGCTTTACAAAATGATGCTCAGGTTATAACCTACAGCGAGGGAGAAGAGCCCCACCGGAAGGTAGTTATATGCTTGAGAAAGGGATGACATATAAGGCCTTGAAGAAAAAGACAAAATAAAAATGGTGTTAGGCGAAGGGGATGGAGAAGCCCAGTAATACATATTTTCGTATTACTGGGCTTTGTGCTATCTTTTTAAAGGGTGAAAGAAATTTAAGTGCTGACGGGGGTAAAGCAGAGTTGTTAGAAGATACCATAGCTGCCATATCTACCCCCTTAGGGGAGGGGGGTATTGGGATAATCCGTATAAGCGGGCCGGAGGCTATTCAGGTAGCCTCAAGGGTTTTTAAGCCCAAGCGGGGAACCTCTTTAGAGGGCACAGACAGCCACAGGGTGCGCCTGGGGTTAGCTTTAGATCCTAAGACGCGGGAGGTCCTGGATGAGGTTTTGGCCCTGGTGATGAGGGCTCCGCGCAGTTATACGGCGGAGGATGTGGTAGAGCTGCACTGCCACGGAGGACCTCTGGCTTGTGCCCGGGTGCTGGAGGCCGTGCTTAAAGCTGGAGCAAGGCTGGCTGAGCCGGGAGAGTTTACGAGGCGAGCTTATCTCAATGGCAGGCTGGACTTAGCCCAAGCAGAAGCGGTTTTAAATATTATACGGGCCCGCAGCCGGGCAGGGCTTTCTGCTGCAGTGAACCAGCTAGAAGGAAGTCTATCCCGCAAGGTAAAGGAGATCAAAGATGAGGTGGTAGGGGTATTGGCTTCTGTGGAAGCTAGTATCGATTTTCCCGAAGAGGTGGGAGAGCCTGGTAGTGAGGTACGGGAAAGGCTTGAAAAAGTTAGGGAGGCCCTAACACGTTTGCTTTCTACTTGGGAGGAGGGTAAAATTTTAAGCCAGGGAATAAAGATTGCCCTGGTGGGCAGGCCCAATGTGGGCAAGTCCAGCCTTTTAAACGCCCTGTTAAAGGAGGAACGGGCCATTGTGAGCGATATCCCGGGTACTACTCGGGATACCATTAAAGAAAGTCTCCAGTTAGGTGGGTTCCCTTGCGAGCTGGTGGATACTGCTGGCTGGCGGGAAGCAGCCGAGGGGTTAGAAAAGATAGGTATAGCGAGAAGCCGCGCGGCCGCAAAAGCTGCGGATTTGGTACTGTTGGTTATAGATTTGACTGCTGGAGTTACCGGAGAGGATATAGAAATTAAGAAAAATTTGGAGGATAAACCTTTGGTCATCGTAGGTAATAAAGTGGACGCGGTCTCTAGAGTGGACCCGGCTCCTTTAAAGGAGCTAGCCGGTTCCCGGCCCTGGGTAGTAGTTTCAGCTAAGACGGGAGAAGGGTTGGAGGATCTAGGAAATAAGGTCCGGGATCTTATCTTAAGCGGTCAGGCTTTGAGGTCGCCGGATGAGCCATTACTGCTTAGGGAGAGGCATAAGGTAGCTTTAGAAAGGGCTTTAGAGCATGTTGAAGATGCTTTGGCAGGATGGGGAGAAGGGCTCCCTTGGGACTTGGTGAGCATTGACTTGAGGGGAGCTTGGGAAGCCCTGGGGGAGATTACTGGTGAGACGGCGAGGGAGGAGCTTTTAGACCGCATTTTTAGCGAGTTTTGTTTAGGAAAGTAAAGTTTTATTTTCCGGTGGTTTAAGGTTTGTCCATTAAGGCCTCTTAGGCTTGAGGCTTTAGCCCGTAAGCATTTGGCAAGTTTTACTTTGTAAGCACCTTTAAAAGGAAAGGAGGGAGAAAGGAAATGTACCGGGCGGGGGATTACGATGTAATTGTGGTAGGGGCCGGCCATGCCGGTTGTGAGGCCGCTCTGGCTTCGGCCCGCTTGGGCTGCCGCACTTTGCTTTTAACCTTAAGCTTAGAGGCTGTGGCTATGATGGCTTGTAACCCTTCGGTGGGCGGGCCGGGTAAGGGTCATTTGGTGCGGGAGGTAGATGCTTTAGGAGGCCAGATAGGGTTAAACACGGACCGGAGCCGGATCCAGATAAGGAGGTTGAATATGGGGAAGGGTCCGGCTGTCAGGGCCTTGCGCGCCCAAGCAGACAAAAAGCTTTACCAGCAACTTATGCTCTTAACCCTCCTCAGGCAGCCCAACCTCGAGCTTAAGCAAGCCACAGTTACCCAAATAGTAACGGAGGGTGGCCGGGTGAAGGGCGTTATTACCAGGACGGGAGCTTTTTTTGGCTGCCGCAGCCTGGTGATAACTACAGGGACCTATTTGAGGGGGCGTATCATAATTGGTGATGTAGCATATGAGGGCGGGCCTAACGGCCAGTTCCCCTCTGTAGAGCTGGCCAAAAGCTTACGGGAGCTGGGCCTTAAGATGGGCAGGTTCAAAACTGGTACTCCGCCCCGGGTAAACCGTAGATCGGTTGATTTTTCGAAGATGATCGAACAACCCGGAGATGAGGGTCCGCTGTACTTCTCTTTTTGGGAAGAGACGCCTAACCGACCTAATGTGCCCTGCTGGTTGACTTATACCAATGAAAGGACTCACAAAATCATCCGGGACAATTTGCACCGGGCCCCCTTATTTACCGGCCTCATACAGGGGCGGGGGCCGCGTTATTGTCCTTCCATTGAGGATAAGGTAGTAAGGTTTGACCGGCCGGCCCATCAGGTTTTTCTGGAACCCGAGGGGCTGGGCACCGATGAGATGTACGTCCAAGGGGTATCCACCAGCCTTCCTGAAGATGTGCAGATCGAAGTTTTGCATAGCATCCGGGGCTTGGAGAGGGCGGAGATGGTACGGCCCGGTTATGCCATAGAATATGATTACGTGGACCCCACCCAGCTTAAATTGACTCTGGAGTGTAAGGATATACCCGGACTTTTCTTGGCCGGGCAGATAAATGGCACCTCTGGGTACGAGGAAGCTGCCGCACAGGGACTGATAGCCGGGATCAATGCCGCCTGCCTGGCTAAGGAAAGGGAGGGCTTGGTTATTAGCCGTTCTGAGGGGTATATTGGGGTGTTGATCGATGACCTGGTAACGCGCGGAGTGACCGAACCCTACCGCATGCTTACCTCCCGGGCTGAACACAGGTTGCTATTGCGGGAGGACAATGCTGACCTTCGCTTGGCCGAGAAGGGGTATAAAATAGGATTATTGGATGAGGCCCGCTTTGAAGCCTTCTGTCGTAAGAGGGAGGCTATATCTAAGGCTTTAGAAGATCTCCGGAGCCGGCAAGTTGGCCCGGAGACAGAAGAGCTTCAGGATTTGCTGGTGGAAAAAGGAGAAAGCCCCCTTAAAGGCTCTGTAAGCCTTGCGGAAATTTTAAAACGCCCGCGTATTACCCTAAAGGACTTACAAAATATAGGGCTTTTTCCTGAACTTGAACCTGCCGTGGCCGAACAGGTAGAAATTTCCTTAAAATATGAGGGGTATATAGCTAAGGAAAGGGCTCAAGTGGAAAGGTTAGCCCGCCTAGAAGGCCGCCGTATTCCGGGAGATATAGATTATTACCAGATAAAGGGCTTATCCCGGGAAGGGCAGGAACGGTTAAGCAAGGTACGGCCAGAGACGGTCGGCCAGGCCCTTCGTGCGGGGGTTACGCCTGCAGACGTAAGCCTGTTACTTGTTTATTTAGAAGAGAGGCGGCGGAGATCTAGAGACGAAGAGGGCTTGCGGGCGGCCGGTGAATTTTAAGGGTATGTAGTTTAAATAAGGGGGCACCTTTTAGTGGCCAGCCAGGATAGCTCCGCTATAGAACTACGCTGCTTTTTGGAAAAGCAGGGCCTACTTTTGGAAGAAGCCAAGACGGATCTTCTTTACCGTTACAGTAAAATGCTTAAAGAAGAGGGATCTAAATTTAACCTCACGGGTATACGGGAGGAGAGGGAGATTTGGAGGAAACACCTTCTAGATTCCCTTCTCCTTTTTTTTGCCCTTGAAGTTCCCCATGGTGCCCGGGTGGTGGATATCGGTACGGGTGCCGGGCTTCCGGGACTGGTGGTAAAGATTTACCGGCCAGACCTGGCGCTTACGCTGGTGGATAGTAACCGGAAGAGACTGGCTTTTGTAGAGCGGGTAATAAAGGAGTTGGGATTAGAAAAGGTGGAATGTGAGACGGCCCGGGTGGAAGAACTAGGGAGGGATGAGGGCCGGCGGGAATCCTTTGATCTGGCTTTAGCGCGGGCAGTAGCGGAGCTTAGGGTATTGGTGGAGTACGGGTTGCCGCTTTTAAAGGTGGGCGGTAAGTTGGCGGCCTATAAAGGATCTCAGGCAGAAGAAGAAGTGGAGAGGGCCAGGAGGGCTTTGGATTTGGTAGGTGGTGAAGTGGAGGCTATATGGAGGGGGCGGCTACCGGGTGTGGGTGAGGAACGTAAAATAGTAGTTATACGCAAAATAGTTCCCACTTCCCCTCGCTGGCCAAGGCGGGTAGGAATTCCTGCTAAGAGACCTCTTTAAGGAAGGTGGATGGTTCTGCTATAGTAGAAGCGAGAGATGGAGAAGGCCCCTTAGGCTTGAGGCTTTAGCCAGTGAAAAGTTATCGAGTTTTACTTCGAAAGTTAAAAACGGGTGCTTCCAAAACAAGTATGATTTTCGGGTGGTTTAAGCTTTGTCCCTCTTCTAGCCCGCAAGCATTTGGAAAGTTTTGCTTCGGAAGCACCATAAAACGGGTGGGGGGTAAAGATTCATGGGGAGGGTTATTGCCATAGCCAATCAAAAAGGAGGGGTGGGGAAAACAACTACTGCTGTTAATTTGAGCGCTTGTCTGGCTGAGGAAGGGAAGAAGGTTCTCCTTATAGATATAGATCCCCAGGGTAACGCTACTAGCGGAGTAGGTGTAGACCGTTTTAAGCTGGAACATTCGGTGTATGATGTGCTTATTGAAGGGGTACCGTTGGAGGCGGTTATAGTTCCTACCGTGGTGGAGGGTTTAAACCTGGCCCCGGCTACCATGGAGCTTGCCGGAGCGGAGGTGGAACTGGTTAATGCCGTCTCCCGGGAAGAGCGCTTGAAAAGGGCCTTGGCTAGGGTGAAAGAAGAGTATGATTTTATACTTATTGATTGCCCTCCCTCATTAGGCCTTCTCACCCTCAATGCTTTAACTGCCGCAGATCGGGTTTTGATCCCCATTCAGTGCGAGTATTATGCCTTAGAAGGATTGGGCCAGCTTATGAATACGGTGAGGTTGGTATCGAGGCATTTAAACCCCGGCCTTGAAGTTGAAGGGGTGGTCCTTACTATGTTCGACCCCCGGACTAATCTCGCCATCCAGGTGGTAGAAGAAGTAAAAGGTTATTTCCGGGATAAGGTTTTCAGAAGTCTTATACCCCGGAACGTTAGGTTAAGCGAAGCTCCCAGCTACGGCCAGCCCATAACTTTATATGATCCCCGCTCCCGGGGTGCTGAGGCTTATCGGGAGTTGGCCAAGGAGGTACTTGCCAATGGCTAAACGCGGGCTAGGACGCGGTTTAGGCGCGTTGTTACCTGATATCAAAGATAAGGAAGAGGTTTCCGGGATACAGCTTTTGCCCGTAGACAGTATTGTACCTGGAAAACATCAGCCGCGGGAGGATTTCGACAGCGAGAAACTGGAGGAGCTGGTAAACTCCATCAGGACACATGGAGTGATCCAGCCCATTGTAGTGCGGCCTTTAGGTGAAGGGCGTTATGAACTGGTGGCCGGGGAGCGCCGCTGGCGGGCGTGTCAGATGGCGGGACTAAAAGAGATACCTGCGTTAGTGAGGGAGTTAGATGAGCGGGAAGTACGGGAGGTAGCTTTGATCGAGAATGTGCAAAGGGAGGATCTCAATCCCCTGGAAGAGGCCAAGGCTTATCAGGCCTTAATGGTGGAGTACGGCCTTACTCAAGAAGAGATAGCTTCCCGGGTGGGGAAGAGCAGGCCGGTTATCGCCAATGCCCTCCGGCTTTTGCAGCTTCCCGTGGCGGTGCAGGAGATGTTGCGTCAGGGCCAGCTTTCGGCTGGCCATGCCCGCGCCCTTCTTTCTCTGGAAGACCCGGAATTGCAGATTCGGGCGGCGACCGAGGTTGTGGAGGGGGGCTTGAGCGTACGGGAGACTGAGGAATTAGTGCGGCGCTGGCAGGGAAAGGCTTCCGGGAGTCGGGGCGGTGGAGTTGTAAGGGGACAGGAGAGGTTAGACTGGGAATTGGAAGCAATGGCAGAGGCCTTGGAGGAGCGGTTGGGGACCACAGTCAAGATCCGCCGTATGCGCCAGGGCGGCCGTATTGAAATCTATTATTATAGTCAGGGGGAACTGGAACGCTTGTTACAGGTACTGGGAGGGGAAGGGGTAACGCTATAAATGTTTCACGTGAAACACTTCCTTACCCTGAAGCTATAAAACCCTAGCAGGTCTTATGGTTAAAGCTTTGTTTCTCAAGACCTCTTGGTCGGTAGTCGAAGTTTTACTCCCCTCAGGGTCTCTGGGGCTTGAAGGTGCTTCTGAAACAAGTATGATTTTCGGACAGTTGAAGCTTTGTCCCTCAAGGCTTCTTAGGCTTTAGTCCGCAAGCATTTGCCAAGTTTTGCCCTGGAAGCATTATAGCATTATAGAATTATAAGGAGGATCTAAAGAATTATGTTGGAAGGGCTTCTTAAACAAAAGCTAGAACGCTTAAAGGCGATCTTGGGAGAGCTGGAGAGCGTAGTAGTAGCTTATTCTGGCGGCGTAGACAGCACCTTGCTTTTGCGTGTGGCCCGAGAAACTGCACGGCAAGTTTTGGCCGTTACGGCTACTTCTCCCACCTACCCTCAAGCTGAGCTCGAGCAGGCCCGGGAAATAGCCAAAAGTTTAGGCGTGGAACATATGGTAATAGAAAGCCACGAAATGGATAACCCCTATTTTTGCGCTAATCCGGCCGACAGGTGTTATTATTGCAAAAGCGAGCTTTTCGGCCTGCTCAAGGCCATAGCTACCGAGAGAGGGTTTAAAGCCGTGGTGGATGGATCCAACGTGGATGACACAGGCGACTTCCGCCCTGGCATGCGAGCGGCCAGAGAATACGGCGTTAGAAGTCCGTTATTAGAGGCAGGCCTCACTAAAGGGGAGATAAGGGAGCTTTCCCGCTACTACCAGTTGCCCACCTGGGATAAGCCGGCCATGGCTTGTCTATCTTCCCGCATTCCCTATGGCGAACGCATCACCCTTGAAAAGGTAAAGCAAATAGAAGAAGGGGAAGCTTTTTTGCGCGAGCTAGGCCTTAAAGAAGTGCGCCTGCGCCATCACGGTCCCATAGCCCGGCTGGAAGTTAATCCCGCAGCTTTCCCCCTATTAATTACTGAAGGGATAAAGGAAAAGATTATCATGACTTTAAAAAAATTAGGCTTCACATATGTGACCTTAGATTTGGAAGGCTACCGTAGTGGAAGCATGAACCAGCTTCTCTCCCAAGAAAGGGCAGGTGCTGGGCAGTGAAGGTAGCCTATTTAGATTGTTTTTCCGGCATAAGCGGGGATATGTTCCTGGGAGCGCTATTGTCCTGCGGATTAAGCCTTGAAGATTTAGAGGCCGGGCTTAAAGGCCTTCCCCTTAAGGGATGGGAGCTCAAAGTCAAGCGGGTCCGCCAGCATGGGATAGAGGCTGTAGATGTGGAAGTTCAAGTAGAAGGTTCGCATCCAGAACGCCACCTTAAGGATATTCTGGCCATAATCCAGTCTTCTTCCCTACCCGCTCCTGTACAAGAAAAGGCTAAGGCTGTTTTTGAACGCCTGGCCGCTGCCGAGGCCCGCGTGCACGGCATCGCGCCGGAGGAGGTACACTTTCATGAAGTCGGCGCGGTGGACGCCATCATCGATATTGTGGGTACTTGTTGGGGGCTTTACCGTTTAGGTATAGAGGCCCTTTACTCCTCACCCCTGCCCTTGGGATCGGGCTGGGTGCGTTGCCGTCATGGAGAACTTCCCCTACCTGCTCCAGCCACCGTTTATCTCTTGGAGGGCGTGCCGGTCTATGGGAGCCAGCTCCAGGTAGAGCTGGTTACCCCTACGGGCGCTGCCTTAGTAACTACTTTAGCTTCCTCCTTCGGACCGCTACCCCCCATGAAGATTTCAGCCTGTGGTTACGGAGCGGGTAAAACCCCTTTGAGCCGGCCCAATCTCTTGCGGATATTTATAGGCGAAGCCTGGCCAGACCTCGGCCAAAGGGATTTTTTTTACAATGATAAGGTGCTGGTAGTAGAGACGAATATTGATGATATGAACCCTGAATTTTTTCCCTCTTTAATCCAAGAAGTCTTGGCTGCGGGGGCTGTAGATGCCTTCCTTACCCCAGTACAGATGAAAAAAGGGCGGCCAGGGGTTATCTTTACGGCCTTATGCCCTCCCGCAAGCTTTCAGGGCATAGCTTTAGCTTTATTCCGCCATTCCACCACCTTGGGCTTGCGCGTGCGGGAGGAAGCCCGGCTGGTGGCAAGGCGAGAAGTTTGTACTGTTTCCACAGAGTACGGGGAGGTCCTGGTGAAATGGGGGGCTTTCCGCCCTTCCCACGGAAAGGAGACCATATTTAATGTAGCACCGGAATTTGAATCCTGTTACCGTATATCAAAGGAGAAGGGCCTTCCCTTAAAGGAAGTTTATGCAGCAGCGTTGGCCGCGGCTAGGGCTTCAGGTCCGCCTGCCAGTCTTTTAGGCCCTTTGGGGGACGTAGAGGAGCATTAGATTTTAAGTGCCCCTCCTACTTAGGAGGGGCTTCCTTGCTCCATCAGGATTTTAAGCAGGGAAAGGAAATGGGCGCTCCCGCGTGGAATTAAATGGGGAGTTGTTTTCTAAGTAGCAGGGGGGTAAGTTATGCTAGTACATATCAACTATTGGATGGAGCTTCTTAAGCCCTATATGCCCTATATAAGTGTAATAGCCTTGGCAGTACTCGTTATTTTATTAGCACTTATGTTTTATATCGTAAGCGAAATCAAACGCCTGGATCGCAGATTGCGGAGGCTTGCGGGCGTGGGAGAGGTAGAGGATATAAGGGATGTGCTAGAACGTTTCCGGGATTTAAAGGAAGTGAAGGACCAGATAGAGCGCCTGGAGGAGAAGACTGGCCATATTCTCCAAAGCCTGGAAAGCACCCTTTGCCGCGTGGGGATGGTGCGCTTTAACGCCTTTCCTGATACGGGGAGTGAATTGAGTTTTGCTTTGGCGGTCCTTTCTAAAGAAGGTGATGGTTTTATCCTCACGAGCCTTTACTCTAGGGATGAAACAAGAGTATTCTTAAAGCCTGTAAAGCGTGGCCGTGCCCTTTATCGGCTGAGCGAAGAGGAAGAGAAGGCTTTACAGATAGCCCTCGGTTACATAACCCCTTAAAGGGGAGGAAAAATTAAAGGCAAGGGGGTGAAATAAAGGTGCTTTTTAAAGATCGAAAAGAGGCAGGGAAAAAGTTGGCCCAGGCTTTAAATTCCTTCTCTGGCCGGGATGCGTTGGTTCTGGCCATTCCCCGGGGAGGGGTGGTCGTTGCCGAGCCGGTGGCGGAAGCTTTGGAGGCTGAACTGGATGTTATTATTCCCCGCAAAGTAGGGGCTCCGGGCAATAAGGAATTAGCCGTGGCGGCAGTGGCCCCGGATGGCACTGTTTTATATAATGAAAGGGCTTTAAACTTGCTGGGCTTAAATAAGGAGGATCTTGCGCCGGAGATCGAGAAGGAGATTAAAGAGATTAAACGCCGCTTGCAGGTCTACCGGGGTCACCGGGAGGAACCCAGAGTTAAAGATAGAGTAGTTATCGTTATAGACGATGGCCTGGCTACGGGATTTACTATGGAAGCAGCCCTGGTATCTTTAACAAAAAAGGAACCCCGGGAGCTTATCCTGGCGGTGCCCGTAGCGCCGCCCGATACCTTGGAACGGTTGCGTTCCCTGGTGAATGAGGCAGTATGCCTGGTTACACCAGAGCCCTTTTATGCCGTAGGGCAGTTTTATCTATCCTTCCCCCAGGTAGAAGATGAAGAAGTATTATCTATTTTGCGGAGGCGTTACTGAAAGCTTTGCACAGCAGGGTAAGCATTTAAACCATAGGCCTGGCGAACCCCGTGGTAGATAGCAAGGGCTATCCTTTCAGCCATGCGCATAACGAGGCTCAGCCGGGTATTCTGCAGCACAAAATACTCCATATACCCCCCCACATTTACTATCCCTGTGAAGTGAACATCACCTACGGCCGGCAAAACTTTATTCACTCCCGCCCCCGGTCTTAAGGCCCCGGGAGATAAGGTGATGGTGCCTACGCTATCCACTTGGCCCAGGCAGGCATCTACAGCTATGATAAAGGGGTTGGGGAAACTGGCCCGTATATAGTCCAGTTTTTCGGTAAGATTGCTGGCGTGAACAGGGTCCTCCAGGGTGCCGTAAACGCTGGCAGGAAAATCAGAAAAAGAGACCAGCTTGCTACCCACTAGAGGGCCCAGGCTGTCTCCTGTAGAGCGGTCGGTACCGATACCCAAGACCACGACGGGCCGGCTGTGTTCAGGATTAAGCCGCCAGAGGTATTCCTTTAGCCCGGAGCTCAGTTTTTCTACAACTAAAGGATCCTGATAGTGATATTTGAGTTTTCCTAGGAAACCCGAATCCTCCAAAAGATGGCGGGAGATAAAAGGGAATGTAACCATAACTTCCCTCCCGTAAGAGTATCGTGGCTACAGTATATGCTACTTATACCTTTTTTATACATGTTTTAGAAACAGCTCTGATGCTGGTACATAAGCTATAATATGACGAAACCTTGCGCCTGGTACCACTGTAGAATTAACTTGAGTACAGCCGGTGAAGGATTTTCTTCGCCTTTGTCGAACAATTTTTACTTAAAGGGCCAGAAAGGAGTGTAAATTTATGTTTGCCCGCACCTTAAAACAGGCTATAACATTCTTTTTGATCCTGGCCCTATTGGGAATCCCGGGTTGTACCCGCCGGACCAAGGCAACTCCAGCGGCACCGCCGCCCCTTACATCTAATAAACAAGTACGCCCCCTTCTGGATAAAAAGGAACTACGCCAGGTGCTCATTTATTATGCTACGGCCGATGGCCGGTATCTAGTGCCGGTTACGGTAAGCATCAACCCAACGCGCGAAGTGGCCAAAACAGCGGTGGAGAAGCTTTTAGCTGGACCAGCGCAGGACGGGCTGGCTCCCACCTTACCTGAAGGCACTAAGCTTAAGGAAATATATTCTATAGCCGGAGAAAACATCGCCTACGTGGACTTAACGAAAGAGTTCCTCCAGCTTAAAACCCCTAAAGAAGCACAGTTAGCCCTTAATTCTCTAGTGCTTACCCTTACGGAGCTAGGAGGTATAGATAGTATAAGTATTCTGGTCGAGGGCCAAAGAGTGGATAAACTAGGCGATCTTAAGGTGGAAGGCCCTCTAAAACGGCCCCCAGCGGTGAATCCCCTTTTTGAAGGCAAGGGGGTTGATACAGATACAGTACAGGTTTATTTTAGCGACAAAAACGCGCTTTATTTAATTCCTGTGGCTATACCTGTTCCTAAAGGTAAAGAAAAGGAGAAGGAGCGGGTGGCCCTAGAAGCTTTAATTAAGGGCCCTCCCCCGGATAGCGGCCTTCTTCCCACTGTTTGGCCGGGGACAAAACTGATCAATTTCTTTATCCAAGATGGAGTAGCCTGGGTTGATTTCAGCCGCGAGGCCCTTGCTTACGGAGGTGGCTCCACAGCAGAAATAATGTTCGTTAATTCTGTGCTCTTCACCTTAACAGAAGGTTTTACCGTGAATAAAGTACAATTTCTGTTTGAAGGAGAAAGGCGAGAGCACCTCCCAGAAGGGACACCGGTTGCTCAACCCCTTCCCCGGCCCGAGCACATCAATATGATTTACCGCTAAATTTAGTGTACGTTTATTTGGATGCGTCGCTGCCTTTGCTGAGCTGCTTTGGGAAGGCGTATTTCTAGAATACCGTTCTGGTATGAAGCGGTAGCTTTTTCCGGCTCTACTTCGGCTGGTAGACTTATGGTTCTGGCAAAGGTGCCGTAGAAGCGTTCAGTACGGTGATAGCTACGATCGGAAGCTTCCTGGGACCGTTTTATTTCTCCCCGTATGGTTAAGGAATCTTCTGTAGCGGTTATTTCTACGTCATCCTTGGAGACCAAACCGGGTAGCTCAGCAGTTACTACTACCTCACGGTCCGTCTGGTAAAGATCCAGGCGAGGACCTGCTTCTATCAGCCCGCCCAACCAGGTTCCAGGCCAGGCTCGCATAAGCTCGTCCCGGAAGCTTGCCCATTCTCGCCACGGCCAGAGGCTCTCGCGCCATGGGCGCCAAGGAGTTATTTCCATTTGGTCAACCTCCTCAAAAATATTAACTTTATCTTCGGCCAAGACTTGTATTGGCCGCCAATATCATTTATTAGATTTTATTTTTTAGGCGATATTATGCATGGGAGGAGAAGTTTTTCCGTATGGAAAAAGAAAGATGGTCCGAAGACTGCCAACTAAGGGTAAAGCTTTTTCAAGAGAAACTTAAGGAAAAAGACTTAGAAGGGGCGCTGATCTTTCAGCCAGCAAGCCTTTTTTACTTGTCCGGTACTTCTCCCGAAGGCCACCTTTTTGTGCCTTCGGAAGGGAAACCTGTTCTTTTAGTCTACGGAGGATTGGAGAGGGCCCAGGAAGAAGCAGCCTGGAAGCCGGTGGTTTCCATAACCAGCTTTAGGGACATACCCCGTCTTCTCCTGGATGCGGGTTTTAAGGATTTAAAGAGGTTGGGTACAGAGATGGACGTTATCTCCCTAAAGCTTTTTTCCCGCTATCAGAACCTTTTTCCAGGTTGTAAATGGGAGGATATAAGTCCTGATCTCCGCTCTTTAAGGATGGTGAAATCCGCTAAGGAAATAGAAGCTATTAGTTATGCGGCCTCCCGGCATGCTGAGGTGTTCCGGTACATAAAAGAGTGTATCCGGCCGGGGATGACCGAGCTAGAGATAGCAGCGGAGATGGAAGCGTACGCCCGCAGGTTGGGCCACCAAGGACGGGTGCGCTTCCGGGGGCAAGAACAGGGGTTGCCTGTAGGGGTAGTGGCTGCTGGGGCTAGCGGCACCTACGGTATAGGTGTTCCCTGGACTGTAGGTGGCCGTGGCCTTTCCGGGCTTTACCCCATGGGGGCAGGTAGCCGGCGGTGGGAATGGGGGGAGCCCTTGCTGGTGGATTATGCGGGGGTGTATGGAGATTATTTAGTAGACCAGACCAGGGTTTATTTTGCCGGACAGGTGGACCGCCTTTTAGAGCGAGCCCAGGCGGTGGCCTGGGAGATCGCCGCTTTGCTGGCCGAAGCAGCCCGGCCTGGAGCAACTGCAGGAGAGCTTTATGCCCTAGCAGAAAAAAGGGCCAAGCAGGCGGGTTTGGCTGATTATTTTATGGGCTGGGGAAGGAAGGCTGGTTTTGTAGGTCATGGTGTGGGTTTGGAATTAAACGAGTGGCCGGTGCTCGCCCCGGGGGAGGAGACGGTTCTTGTAGCAGGTATGGTAGTGGCTATAGAACCGAAATTTGTTTTCCCTGGACAGGGTGCGGTGGGCGTGGAGGATACTTATTTAATTACAGAAAGCGGAGCAAGCCCCCTTACCCAGGGATAAAAATTTTTAATGTGCGAACCATTTGTCAGGCAGTAAAGGTTAGGGTTATAATGACGAGAAGAGACCTGAGGTGAAGGTTATGCAAGGGCAGTTCCCTATAACCCAAGAGCTTCTCAGGAACCTCCCGGCGGTTCACGAGGTATTGAAACACCCCCTGTTACTTAATGCTGTATCCCGTGACCGTACCCGGGCCAGGGACTGTGTTCGCCAGGTGCTCCAAAGATGGAGGGAACGTATCTTAAGGGAAAATACAGAGCCGCCGGCGGTGGAAGACATTGCTGCCGAAGCAGCGGCTTTGTTTTCAAGCTCAGGAAGGCCTAGCCTCCGGAGGGTGATCAACGCTACAGGGGTTGTATTACATACCAATTTAGGCCGCGCCCTTTTAAGTAAGCAGGCCGTAGAGGCTGTTCAAGAATGCGCCACCCACTACACCAATTTAGAACTGGATTTGGAAACCGGCGAGCGCGGAAGCCGCTACACCCATGTAGTGGATCTCCTCCGGGAAATAACCGGTGCAGAAGCAGCCTTGGTGGTTAATAACAATGCTGCTGCGGTTTTCCTTTGCCTGGCTGCCTTAGCCTCAGGGAGGGAGGCTATTGTTTCCCGGGGAGAACTGGTAGAGATCGGGGGCTCTTTTCGCATCCCGGAGGTCATGGCTCAAAGCGGTACTCGCTTGGTGGAGGTGGGGACCACCAATAAAACCTATCTTGCGGACTACGAGCGGGCTATTACTCCCGATACAGCCCTCCTCCTTAAAGTACATCCCAGCAATTACCGTATCCTCGGCTTTACCCACCAGGTCTCTACCAAAGAATTGGTTAACCTGGGGCGCAAGTATAATATCCCTGTTATGGAAGACTTAGGGAGCGGATCCTTTGTGGACCTTTCCCCTTACGGCCTTCCTGGTGAACCTACGGTGCAGGAAGAAGTGGCCGCCGGGGTAGATCTCCTCACCTTTAGTGGGGACAAACTCCTCGGGGGCCCCCAAGCAGGGATCATCGTAGGGCGTGAGGCTTTGATACGCATTATTGCCAGGCATCCTTTAAACAGGGCCTTGCGCATAGATAAACTTACTTTAGCAGCCCTTGAGGCCACCTTAAGAACTTACCTGAACCCCGACAGGGCACGAGAGGAGATACCTACCTTAAGGCTTTTAACTCTACCGAAGGAGGAATTGGAAAGAAGGGCCCAGAGACTTTACCGCTTATTTAAAAGAAGCGAGCTACCTGGGGTGGAGATTAGCATGGTAGAAATGGTTTCCCAAGCGGGAGGAGGCTCCTTGCCTTTGGCAGAATTACCTTCGTGGGGGATTATGATAAAACCCTTAGAGATAAGTGCGACGAGGCTTGCTGCGGAGCTGCGGCAGGGGGAGCCCCCGGTCTTGACCCGCATACAGGGAGAGGCGGTGCTTTTAGACCTCCGTACAGTGCTACCCGGGGAAGAGGTAGATATTGTGAGGGCTGTGGCCAGGGCGCTGGGCTAAAGGGGGCTTTTACCTTGGAGCATGTAATAGTAGGTACGGCAGGACATGTGGACCATGGTAAAACCGTGCTAGTCAAGGCCCTTACAGGAGTGGATACCGATCGGCTTAAGGAAGAGAAAGAGCGGGGGATCTCCATTGAGTTGGGGTTTGCGCCCCTTAAGCTGCCTGATGGTCGCCAGTTGGGGCTTGTGGATGTGCCAGGGCACGAGCGCTTCATCCGCCAAATGCTAGCCGGAGTAGCGGGAATTGACTTGGTACTTCTGGTAGTAGCTGCAGACGAAGGGGTAATGCCCCAGACGCGGGAGCACCTGGCCATCATAGATCTCCTCCAGATTAAAAGGGGGATCCTGGTTATAACCAAAATAGATCTAGTAGAGCCTGCTTGGCTAGATTTGGTAGAAGAGGAAGTACGGGAGCTGGTACGGGGGACGACGCTAGAGGGCGCTCCCGTAGTCCGGGTTTCTGCAGTCACGGGGGAAGGCTTGGAGGAACTTAAAGAAGTTCTTTCCCGGATCACCCGAGAGATTCCGCCTCGGCCGAGCTCTGGGCGGATCAGATTGCCTATCGATAGGGTATTTTCTTTACCAGGTTTTGGTACTATAGTAACCGGTACCCTCTGGTCTGGCAGTATAGAAGCAGGCATGGAAGTAGAGATCCAGCCGGAAGGCCGGAAAGGCCGGGCGCGCAGCCTACAGGTCCATGGCCAGCCTGTGTCCCGGGCCCAAGCAGGGCAGCGGGTAGCCGTGAACTTGGCTGGCGTAGAAGTCCAGCATGTCCGGCGGGGCAGCGTACTGGTAGAACCGAGCCTGTGGCATCCGGCCTTAAGGATAGATGTCAATATTAGGCTGCTTCCGGGGGCCAAGTTAAAGAACAGGGAACGGGTTCGCTTTTACCTGGGGACCAAAGAGGCCTTTGGCCGGGTAGTACTGCTGGACCGGGAAGAATTGGAAGGCGAAGGGGAAGCCCTGGGGCAGCTAGTTTTGGAAGAACCTGTGGTGGCTGCCCCCCGTGACCGCTTTATTCTTCGCACTTACTCCCCGCTTGTGACCATAGGTGGAGGAGAAGTTATAGCGGTAAATACCCCCCGCTACCGGCGCTATGATGAGAAGGTCCTGGAGTTATTAAGAAGGCGTTTAAATGCCAGCCTTTCCAAACTTTTCTTGGATATTGTGCGGGAAAGCAAGGAGGGCTTGGAACTTAAAAAGGCTTGCGCCCAGGCCGGGCTGACTATGGAGGAAGCCCGGGACGCCCTAAAAAGAGAAGCTGGCCGGGGCGAATTTATCTTACTTCCGGCGGCCGAGGGAGAACAGTATATAATAACCCCGGAGGGGTTGAGGCGACTTTGGGAGCGGGCGCATCCCGTCCTTGAAGATTTTCACCGTCGTTACCCCCTAAGGCCGGGCTTACCTAAGGAGGAGCTAAGGAGCAGGATCTTTAGCCGTTTGGATTGGCGGACGTTTCAAGGGATTCTTGAACAATGGGCTAAAGAAGGTAAAATCAAGCTGGAAGGAAATGCAGTAGCCCTGGCCGGTTACAGAGCAGCGCTGGATAAGCGCCAGGAGAAGGCAGCGGGCGTTCTTATAGAACGGTACAAGGCCGGCTGGTTCCAGCCGCCTTTGCCGGAGGAGGCAGCCCAGGGGTTAAACTTGGCTCCTGAGGAACTGGAAGAACTTTTACATTTCTTAGTTCGCCAAGGCCACCTGGTGAAAGTTGCGGAAAAGCTTTATTTCCATAAAGAAGCTGTCCTGGCTGCTCAGGAGGAAATACGCCGCCTGGGGAGAGAAGGCCCTTTCACCTTAGGTGCTGTTCGCGATACCTTAAAGAGCTCCCGAAAATATGTGCTTCCCCTCCTTGAGTATCTGGACCAGATAAAGTTTACCCGCCGGGTCGGGGATAAACGGACTATAGTTGAGCCGGCACCTTGGGAAGATAAGACTCTAGAGAATAAAATCTAGAGAATAAAAGCAGTGGGAGCTAGATTAAAGTTGAGATAAAGCAGCTTTGTCCCTCTTTAGCCCGCAAGCATTTGCCAAGTTGTGCTTCGGAAGCATCAGAAGGAGAAAGTAGGGGAGATGAAGGAGTATAAAGGGCTTAAAGTAGTGATAAGCCTCTCCCGGCGAACAGAACCCTATTTTTTTGCTCAAGAGCTGGCCCGGCTTCTTTTAAGCCGTTATCCTCCTCAACGCGTGCATACAGTAGTGGTATGGACTAAGTTCCCCCAGGTAGTTTTAGATACAATGCGGGAGGTATTAAAAAAGTACGACCAAGTCTATGTTCATCTTACCATCACCGGCTTAGGGGGTACACCGGTAGAGCCCCGTGTGCCCAGGCCGGAGGAAACTTTATCTAAGCTACCCGAACTTATCGATTTTTTAGGAGATCCCCGGCGCCTTAGGGTCCGGCCCGATCCCTTAGTGGTTATAAGACGGGGAAAGGAAGTCTTTTCTAATATAGAAAAAGCGCCGGAAATCATCCGGGAGGCAGCGCGGGCCGGGGTGCGCTATTTTTCTAGTTCCTTTATGGAACTTTATCCTAAGGTGCGGCGGAGGCTCGCCTCCCTAGGTTTTGAAGCCATAGAGCTTAACCTGGAGGAACGGAAGAAGATATGGGAGACACTGGCCAGTGCAGCAGCCGAGGAAGGAGCCACCCTTTATGCTTGTTGTATCCCCGGCTGGCCGGTCTCCAGGTGTATTGATGGAGAGCTTCTTAAAGCCCTGCATCCCCGGGGTGAAATTTGCCGCACAGATAAGCCCAAGGGACAGCGGGTATTTTGTGGGTGTACCCATTCTATCGATCTAGGATGGTATAGCATGAGGTGCCCTGCGGGCTGCCTATATTGTTATGCACAACCTGTAAGGCGCGGCCTTGGCGAGGGTCAAGCCTTGAGGGCCTTCCCCGGTTAAATATTAATTTATGATCTAATAGTTCAAAAATCGGAGATGAAGCGGAGTGAAAACGGAGATGGTCCTCTGCTAGCTAGTTAAGTGAGATTTAACTGGACAAGGGGTAGGCACCTCCCGGTAGGTCCTAGAAGTGGCTAAGTGATTTAAGGAGCAGGAGGAGTGCTTCAAGGTATAGGGGCGCGGAGATACCCTTGACTGGTCAAGCCTTGGTATGCTATAGTAACGCAAAAAAGTAAATAAGTTAGAAATTCGAGGAAGAGGAAAAGTAGGAGTGCGGTGGCTTACCCAGCGAGCCGGCGGCGGTGGGAGGCCGGTTAAGCCCTGCGCTTTGAAGTTCTCCTCGGAGAAGCGGGCTGAATGTGGGATCCTTCCCACTAGTAGGTTTAGCCGGAGCTCCCGCCGTTAAAAGGGAGGGGGTATCGGAAAAGGGGTGGTGCCAAAGCGGCCTTAAGGCATGTTACCTGCTTTTCCCGTACCCTTTAAAAGAGGGGGCCCTTAAAAAGATATAAGGGCCAACTAGGGTGGTACCGCGGGTAAGCTCCCCGTCCCTGGGACGGGGAGCTTAAATTTTTTAGGAGAATTATATTTTCGGAGGGGGTAGCTTCTCGCATGATAGTGGTTATGAAACCTGGTGCAACCCAGGAAGAGATATCTATGGTATGCCAGCGCCTAGAGGAGATGGGATTTAAGGCTCACCCCATTTACGGTCAAGAAAAGACAGTTATAGGTGCTATTGGAAATAAGAGGGCTTTAAGCTCAGATGCTTTAGTTAACCTTCCGGGTGTAGAAAAGATAGTCCCTATCCTTAAGCCTTACAAGCTGGTAAGCAGGGAGCTGAAGAATACCCCTACCATCGTACGCATAGGGGGTATACCTGTAGGGGGCCGCGGCGTAGTGGTAATGGCCGGCCCTTGTGCTGTGGAGAGCGAGGAGCAACTTATTAAGGCTGCCTGGGCGGTCAAGGAAGCAGGAGCCCAGATCTTAAGGGGCGGAGCCTTTAAACCCCGCACTTCCCCTTATTCCTTTCAGGGGCTGGAAGAGGAGGGCTTAAAGATGCTCGCCCGTGTGCGGGAGGAGACGGGTTTACCCTTTGTTACCGAAGTTTTAGATACGCGGGATGTTCCCCTGGTGGCGGAATATGCTGATGCTTTGCAGATAGGGGCGCGCAATATGCAGAATTTCCGGCTCCTTAAAGAGGCCGGGGCTACGGGAAAACCCGTATTGCTCAAGCGGGGATTTGCAGCTACTGTTGAGGAGTGGTTGCTGGCGGCCGAATATATCCTGGATACGGGTAATCAGCAGGTTATTTTATGCGAGAGGGGTATCCGGACCTTTGAAACGTCCACCCGTTTTACCCTGGATCTGGCTGCGGTAGCTGTAGTCAAAGAGAATTCCCACCTCCCTATTATCGTAGATCCCAGCCATGGAACAGGGAATTGGAGATACGTATTACCTTTGGCCAGGGCGGCCATAGCGGCCGGGGCCGACGGCCTTCTCGTGGAAGTACATCCCGACCCGGCCCGAGCCCTTTGCGACGGACCCCAATCCTTGCACCCGGAGACCTTTGACCGCCTTATGGGTGAGGTGGCGGCAGTAGCTTTGGCGGTGGGGAGGGGTTTAGCTTCTGCTCCTCCATTGTCGGTAGTTTTGCCCTCCGGAGGCGAAAGATTTGGAGCAGCTCCCTTAAGCCATAAAAAGGAAGCTACAAAAGTTAGCTTAAGAGCAAATTAATAAAAGGAAAATTACCTAAAAAAACGAATATAACTAGTAACGGTTTTTAATATTCAAGAAGGGGTGGGGGCGGGTGAAAAAGGATGTGCTCCTTAAGGTTAAGGGCACGCAGACCACGGAGTGGGGGGAAAAGAGTTCTATCGAATTTGTCACGGCGGGGCAGCTATTCAGCCGGGAAGATCATTTTTACATTCTGTATAACGAGTCTGGCCTTGCTGGTATGGAGGGCATCACCACTTCCCTTAAAGTAGAGCGCACGCGGGTTACTTTGAATCGCATGGGCCGGACCGAGCACAAGGCCACCTTTGAAGAAGGGCTCTTAAGCGATGGCTTCTACGTCACTCCTTACGGTATCCTGCGGCTCACCATCCTTTCCTCGAAGGTAGAAGTTGACTTGACAGAGGCGGGGGGAAGTATTAATCTAGAATATGAATTGCAACTGGGAGATGAGAAGGTAAGCAATAACCAGTTGGAGATCACTGTAAGCTCACTGTAATCTATAAATATAAGTTTTCAGGAGGTTACCGTGAATATAATCCAAGAGATGAAAAGGAAGCTGGCCTGGGCCTTGGAGGAGGCCGCAGCCAGTGCTAGGGCAGCCGGCGAGGTGGCTTACGACGAGCTGCCCACTTTTGTGCTTGAAGTGCCCAGGGAAAAGGAGCACGGCGATTTTGCAGCCAATATAGCTTTTGTGCTGGCGCGCAAGGCTAAAAAGCCCCCCCGGGAACTGGCAGAGATCCTGGTACGTCACCTGCCCCTTCCCATTAAAGGGGTGGCCCGGGTGGAAGTGGCCGGGCCGGGGTTCATCAATTTTACGTTAGAAGAAACCTGGGCCCTACCGGTATTGCCAGCCGTGCTGGCCGAAGACCAGTATTATGGCTGGTCCAATATTGGACAGGGGCAGAAGGTCCAGGTGGAGTTTGTAAGCGCCAACCCGACTGGGCTTTTGCACATGGGCAATGCCCGGGGAGCCGCCTTAGGGGATGTTATTGCCAATTTGTTAACTGCTACCGGCCATGAGGTCACCCGGGAATTTTACATCAACGATGCCGGAAACCAGATCGAGAACTTCGGTCTTTCTTTAGAAGCCCGGTACCTGCAGGCCTTCGGTATAGAGGCGGAAGTGCCAGAAGAAGGTTATCATGGCCGCGATCTTATCGATACCGTTAAGAGGTTTATCGAGCAAGAAGGGGACAGGTACCTCCAGGCGGACTCTCTTGAGCGCCGGGAAGCTTTAACCCGCTTCGCTTTACAGGAAAAGCTCAGTGCCATAAAGAAAGCTTTAGAGGATTTTGGGGTTTATTATGATGTCTGGTTTAGCGAGCGCAGCCTGCACGAGTCCGGGGCCGTGAATAGGGTTATAGAGGATCTTAAAGAGCGCGGCTACATTTATGAGAAGGATGGAGCCTTGTGGTTTAAGAGCACAGCCTTTGGTGAAGAGAAGGATGAGGTAGTAGTACGCCAGAACGGGGTGCCCACCTATTTTGCTGCAGATATAGCTTATCATCGCAACAAGTTTGAGCGGGGTTTCGAGCGCGTTATAAACATCTGGGGTGCGGATCATCACGGGCATGTAGGCCGGCTTAAGAGCGCTCTAGCTGCTTTGGGGTATGATCCGTCCAGGCTTCAGATAGTCCTTATGCAGCTTGTGCGGCTCTTCCAGGGGGGAGAAATTTTACGCATGTCCAAGCGGACAGGGCAATATGTCACCCTGGAGGAGCTTTTAGAGGAAGTTGGCCGGGATGCGGCGCGCTTCTTTTTTGTTATGCTAAAACCCGACAGCCACTTGGATTTCGACCTCGATCTAGCCCGCTCGCAGACCACCGAAAATCCTGTCTACTATGTACAATACGCCCATGCCCGCATATGCAGCATCCTGCGCCTGGCTAAAGAGCGAGGCCTGTCCGTACCTTCACCCCAGGAAGTGGACTTGAACCTGCTTAAGCATCCGGCTGAACTTGAGCTAGTTAAAAAGATAGCCGAATTCCCTGAGGTAGTTGCCGGTGCTGCTCGGGCCTTGGAGCCTCACTGGCTGACGCGTTATGCTCAAGAGCTGGCCGCACTTTTTCATACTTTCTATACCCATTGTCGCGTTCTGGCTGACGAAGAAACCTTACGAGGGCCGCGGCTTATCCTGGTAGAGGCTACGCGTATTACTTTGCGTAATGTTTTACACCTATTAGGTATCAGTGCACCTGAGAGGATGTAGCATAACATGGGGGAGAATACCAAGTTTATCTTTATTACCGGCGGTGTCGTTTCTTCCTTAGGGAAGGGGATAACCGCCGCTTCTTTAGGTAGGCTTTTGAAAAGCCGGGGGCTTAAAGTGGCCATTCAAAAATTTGATCCTTATATCAACGTAGATGCCGGTACCATGAGCCCCTACCAGCATGGAGAGGTTTTTGTAACTGAGGATGGGGCTGAGACGGACCTGGATTTGGGTCATTATGAGCGGTTTGTGGACATAAACTTGACTAAGTCCAGCAATGTCACGGCTGGTAAAGTTTACTGGTCGGTAATAAGCAAAGAGCGGCGGGGAGATTATCTGGGCGGCACGGTCCAGGTGATCCCCCACGTAACTAATGAGATTAAAGAACGCATATACCAAGTGGCCGAGGAGACCGACCCGGATGTGGTCATCACGGAGATAGGGGGTACTGTTGGAGACATCGAGTCCCTTCCTTTTTTGGAAGCCATAAGGCAGCTTAAAAGCGATATAGGCCGTGAGCGGGTTTTATATATCCATGTTACCCTGGTACCCTATCTTAAGGCCGCCGGAGAGGCCAAGACTAAACCTACCCAGCATAGTGTAAAGGAATTGCGTTCCATAGGTATCCAGCCGGATATAATTGTTTGCCGCTCGGAAAGGCCTCTTTCACAGGAGATGGCAGAAAAGATCGCTTTATTCTGCGACATTGAAAAGGAAGCCGTGATCCAGGCCGTAGATGCGGAATCTATTTATGAGGTTCCCCTTATGATGGAGAAAGAAGGGCTGGACCGCATTGTGGTGGAGAAGCTTGGCTTAAGATGCGGCCCTCCCCAGCTTGATGATTGGCGGGCTATGGTAACCCGGATGAAGAATCCCAAATACCAGGTTACCATAGCTTTGGTGGGCAAGTATATAACTTTACCGGATGCCTACCTTAGTGTTGTGGAGGCTTTGCGTCACGGTGGTTTAGTCCATGAGGTGGCTGTGGACATCCGCTGGATTTACTCAGGTGACCTCACTCCCTTGGGTATAGAGGAGGCCCTGGAGGGGTGCGCGGGGATTTTAGTGCCTGGAGGATTTGGTGAGCGGGGCATAGAAGGGAAGATTCTGGCTGCCCAGTGGGCGAGGGAAAAAGGCATCCCTTACTTGGGTATTTGCTTGGGGATGCAGCTTGCGGTGGTGGAGTTCGCACGGCATGTATGCGGATTAGAAGGGGCCCACAGTGCCGAATTTGATCCTAGTACTCCCTATCCGGTCATTGACCTTTTGCCTGAGCAGAAGGAAGTAGAAAATTTAGGGGGAACTATGCGCCTGGGGGCCTACCCCTGCCTGGTTAAAGAAGGAACCCGGGCCTGGGAGGCTTATAATGAGGCGATAGTATACGAGCGCCACCGGCACAGGTATGAATTTAACAACGTTTACCGGGGTATCCTTACCTCTAAGGGTCTTGTTATAAGCGGTACTTCCCCGGACGGCAGCCTGGTGGAAATAGTGGAAATGAAGGATCACCCTTGGTTTGTGGCCTGCCAGTTTCATCCGGAATTCAAATCCCGGCCCAACCGGCCCCACCCCCTCTTCCGCGATTTCATTGGAGCGGCGGTGGCTTACGCCAAACAAAAGGGTGGACTTAAATGGGTTTAAAATACCGCCTTATATCGCCGGAAGAAGAAAAGCTTTTTGACGCGTTTATAGCCAGCCACCCCCAGGGGCATATATTGCAGACCTTTGCCTGGGGGGAGGTCAAGGCTAGAACCGGCTGGAAACCTTTACGTTTGGTGGTAGAGGAAGATGGCCGGGTGGTAGCTGCAGTTTCCCTCCTTAAGCGTCGGCTCCCTTTTATAAGAAAGAGTATTTTTTATGCGCCCCGGGGTCCGGTAGTGGATTTCGGGAACCCTCCTTTGGTGCGTTTTTTATTTCAAGCCGTAAAGGAGATCGCCCGCAAGGAAGGGGCCATCCTGTTAAAGATAGATCCCGCCATTCCATCTGAAGAGGTGCAGGTAATTGAACTGCTTCGTGAACTGGGATTCCGTTTAGCCAGCCAGGGTACGGGGTTTGAGGGGGTACAGCCCCGTTACGTCTTTCGTTTAAGCCTTATTCCTTCTTTGGAGGAGATAAAGAGAAACTTCCACCCTAAAACACGGTACAACCTGGGGTTGGCCCAGCGCAAGGGCGTGGAGGTAAAAACAGGTTGCACCTTGGATGATCTCCAAGTGTTTTACAGGTTGCTGCAAGAGACGGCCTTGCGGGACGGCTTCCTCATCCGTTCCTATGATTATTTTCTTACTTTATGGGAGGAACTAGTCGAGCGAGGTTATGCCAAGCTTTTCTTGGCTTATTATCAAGGTGAACCCATCGCTGGTACTCTGGCCTTTATCTTTGGGGACAAGGCCTGGTACTTGTACGGCGCTTCTAGCAACCGGCACCGTAATGTTATGCCCAATTACCTTCTTCAATGGACCATGATCTGCTGGGCCAAGGAGCAGGGTTGTACTTTATATGATTTTCGAGGAGTCCCTGGAGATCCTTCGCCGGAGCACCCCTTACACGGGCTTTACCGGTTCAAAAAGGGCTTCGGTGGGGTATTTACCGAGTTTATAGGGGAGTACGATCTGGTATATTCTCCTTTTTACTACTGGCTGTGGCGAGCGGCCCAGCCAGCCTATTCCTTCTTTCGCCGCTTGCTCTTCTGGAGGTTGAAAAACAGGGCGGCCAGGGGAGCGGATTCCCCGATAGGTGGTGAAGTTTAGTACCTGCTTGAGGGTAAGGCCTTTCTCCGCGGTATCAGGTAAACCAATAAGGCAGAACCTTATGGAGGAGTTTTTATTTTTATGGGACAATATACGGACAGGCCCGATTTATACGCATCTTTAGGGCCCCGGTGGGTAGAAATAGAAGTGACGGCCCTGGAGCACAACTTGCGTGAGGTAAAAAAGATATTAAGGCAATCTACTCGCTTGTTAGCCGTGGTCAAAGCCGATGGCTACGGCGCCGGCGCTGTAGAGGCCGCCCGGGTATTCTCCCAGGCGGGTGCGGACTACTTAGGAGTAACTACTTTGGCGGAAGGGGTGGAACTCCGGCAGCACGGCCTTAACCTACCGATCCTCATTATGAGCCCTTTGCTGCCCGAAGAGATCCCCCAGGCCTTAAAATGGGATCTCACTTTGTCGATAACGAGCCTTTGGGAAGCCGAAGCTGTAGCTTGCGCCGTTAAGGAGACAGGGCGGAAGGCCCGTATTCATCTTGAAATAGAGACCGGTATGCACCGCACGGGCCTCGATTTAGAGGAGGTCAAGGTTTTAATAAAAGATATCCTGCACTGTCCGGGCGTTGTAGTAGAAGGTATTTATACCCACCTGGCCCATGCGGCCAACAGGCGCAAGGCCTTCGAACAGTTTTCTTTGTTTTGCCGGGTATGCCGTGAATTAGAGGAAGAAGGCCTTAGCATTCCTTTAAAACATGTGGCCAATAGTTTTGCCTGCCTTGCCTACCCGGAGATGCACCTCGATATGGTCCGTGTGGGCACCTTGCTTTACGGTCAGTATCCTGTAGGGGCAAGGCGACGGGAACTAGGGCTGCAGGATCCCTGGAAAGTAAAGGCGAGGCTGCTTCATGTAAAGGAAGTTCCGGCCGGGACGGCGGTAGGGTATGGAGGCGATTATGTGACGAAACGCCCTACCCGTTTGGGCACCCTACCTTTGGGATACTCTGATGGTTTAGGGTTGACTGCCATAGCACGGCCCAAGTCTTTGCCGGATTTGCTCCGTTTCTGGGCTAAGACCTTCCTTGCTTATTGGGGCTGGCAACACCGGGAAGAGGCGGTTTTTGTGCAGGGACGGCAGGTGCCTATAGTAGGGCGGGTGGGCATGCAGCTTTCTCTGGTGGATTTGGGAAGCCTCCCTGTAAAAGAAGGAGAAGAGGTAGAGATAACCTTGGGCCGTCCCTTTGCCTCGGCCCGCCTCCCCCGGCTGTATTTACGGGAAGGCGAACCTTATCTTTTGCGCTTGCCCACTGGGGAATGGCGCACTTTAAAAGATGGCTTAGCTTTACGACCTGGTAGCGCATAGCCTTGTTCTACATGGGAATGGTACAACTTTAAAAGGTAGCTTAGCTTAGGAACTTTACAGATAGCCCCATATTAAAGAGCAGGAATTAGCTGGCTTTTTAGCGAATATATTGTATTCTTAGAGGAGCGGATTCCCTACCCCTTATTTATATGACCTAGCGGAGCGGGCTGACCAATAGGCAGGGGATGGGAGGTGAGCTGGTCTGCAGAAAAATTCTATATTGATCGTAGACGACCAGCCAGGTGTAAGGCGCCTGTTGTTGGAAGCCCTGCGCCAGGCGGGTTTCCATGTTTCCCAGGCGGCAAGCGGGGAAGAGGGGCTACAAAAGATAATATCAGAGAAGCCCAACCTGGCCATATTGGATATGAAAATGCCAGGGATGAGCGGAGTGGAGTTTTTACGTGAGCTACATAGGAGGGCTTACTCCCTGCCTGTAATTGTGGTAACTGCTTATGAAGATAAGGAACTAGCGGAGCAAGCGCGCAAGCTGGGCGTGCGGTATTTCCTCCATAAGCCTTTCGATCTTTGCCACCTTTATCATTTGATAAATGCCGCTTTAGCCCAGGCCTGCTATTCAGAGCTGGAAATTTTAACAGGGTGAGCAGACGGGCCCGGCCCTTTAACCGGGCCCTTAATGTTTTTTTCAAGGGTAACTTTGGAGGATTTTACATAAGGATATCGAATTATAAAGTCGTGGAAACAGAAAGGGAAGTGCCCATGGTCATTTTCACCGAAGTAGCCTGCGCACTTTACTGCCCGGATTGCGGGAGCTTAGAGGTTTATAATTTTTCTCTTTTTTCCCTGGGACGCAACGGCTTTCAGCTCAGGTGCCCTTGCGGGTGTGTAGTTTTAGATATAGAAAGGCAGAAGGGCAAGGAGCTCTTTATCCGGTTCAACTGTGTAATCTGTGGGGATTGGCATTCTTGGTCTTTTCACCGGTGGGAAAATTTGGGCAGGGAGCTTTTTGCCTTTTTCTGCGAGGATATGGGGTTAGAGGCAGGTTATTTAGGCCCACGGCCTTTAGTCCAGCAGGCCACGAAACAGCTAGACCGCACCTTAACAGAACTTGCGGCTGATTTAGGGCTCCTGGATGGCCGGTGGATATAAAAAGCGGACCAGCCTGGAGAGTAGGGCGGGGGCCATCCGCTAAGATTAATAAAATCCGTCTCCTGGGGAAGGCTATGTATGGAATTACTACCCGAAAGGAGGCGGTGTAAATGCCCAGCATTAAATGTGGGGTGGAGGAATGCCAATACTGGGATAACATGGTTTGTACAGCAGACAGCATCGAAGTACGCTCAAGCGGCGACCGCCGGGTCCGGACTTCCGAAGACACAGCTTGCCACTCCTTTAAGCCGCGGAAAGCTTAAAGATGTATTTAAGAAGTTATTTATAAGGCCCGACGTTTTAGCCGTCGGGTTTTACTTTGGCTTAAAACCTTATACTTTCAAGGATAACCTGCCAGTCTCCTACCTTTAAGTCACTAAGTTTTACTGCCCAGAAAATCAGCGAGCATGATTTTTACGCCCTGGTGGTGGTGCAGGTGCCATGGGGCACTTGACTTAAAAACTTATGCTTTTTGCAGGATTTTCCCTGGTCATGGTGAAATAAAGATTTTAGCTCTCTAAAGGGAGGTGCGGTTTTTGCGCATTTTTCTCGATACAGCCAATATAGAAGAGATTAAAGCAGCCGCTGAATTGGGTATAATTTCAGGTGTAACGACTAATCCCACGCTGGTTGCCCGGGAAGGCCGCCCCTTACACCAGGTGATAGAGGAGATCTGCCAACTGGTGGATGGACCGGTAAGCGCGGAGGTAATAAGCCAGGACGCGCCCGGTATGCTCAAGGAAGCCAAGGAGCTCTCTTCCATACACCCCAATGTTGTTATCAAAATACCCATGACGGCCGAAGGTTTGAAGGCGGTCAAGGCCCTCTCCGGGGAAGGTATAAAGACCAACGTCACTTTAATTTTTTCAGCCAATCAAGCCCTGCTTGCTGCTTTAGCTGGGGCCACCTTTGTTAGCCCCTTTATAGGACGTATAGACGATGTAGGCCAGGAAGGAATGGAAGTTTTACATGACGTAGTATCCATCTTCGCCCAGTACGGGTTCAACACAGAGATCATCGCCGCCAGTATCCGTCATCCGTTACATGTCCTGGAAGCCGCTCGCTTAGGTGCTGACATCGCCACCGTCCCCTATTCAGTTCTCCTCCAGATGATAAAACACCCCTTGACCGATGTGGGATTAGCTAGATTCCTAGCTGACTGGGAAAAACTTAAAACAAAATAAAAATGGAGGTTGTCTCTTCCTTGGATTTAAAGGAATTAGAAAGTAAAACCATTCTTGAGCTCCAACGCTTGGCCAGGGAGATGGGGCTTAAGGGTTATTCTAGGTTACGTAAAAAAGACCTTGTGTCTAGGCTGGCCCAGCTCTTGGCTGAAAGGGAGCCGCCAGATGAGGTCTTAAAACCGGTTCAGGAGGAAGAACCCGTAGCCCGGGAGGAGCGGGCCGGGGAGATCGAGTGCAGAGGGCAACCGGCAGCGGAGGGCCTTCGCGAGCCTGAAGGGGAAGTTAAGCGAGATACGCCAGCAGAGCCCGAAAGGACGGAACAGCCCGGGAAGCCTTTAAAGCCCGGGCCTCCAGAACAGGTGGCCGAGCAGCCCGAGCGTGTAGAGGTAGTTGAGCGGGCAGAAGAGCAACCGCCCGAGCCCTTGCAGGCACAGGGCATTTTGGAAATCCTTCCCGACGGCTACGGTTTTCTGCGCCCCTTTGCTTATCTTCCCAGCGAAGATGACATCTATGTTTCCCCTTCCCAGATACGCCGTTTTAACTTACGCACAGGGGACAAGGTTAAGGGGTTGATACGCCCGCCTAAAGATAACGAGCGCTACTATGCCCTCTTGAGGGTGGAGGAAGTTAACGGAGAAAATCCGGAGACCGCCCTGCAGAGGCTGCATTTTGATGATCTTACCCCTGTGTTTCCTTACGAGCGGCTTACCTTAGAAACCCCGGATAATGATCCCTCTACGCGGATAATCGATCTCATCGCTCCTTTGGGTAAGGGGCAGCGAGCCCTCATCGTTTCTCCCCCTAAGGCCGGTAAGACTGTGCTGCTTAAAAAAATCGCTAATAGTATTACTACTAATTACCCCGACATAGTATTGATTATATTACTCATAGATGAACGGCCCGAAGAAGTTACTGATATTGAGCGCTCAGTTAAGGGAGAAGTGGTGAGCTCCACCTTTGATGAGCTACCGGAAAATCACGTTAAAGTAGCGGATATGGTGCTGGAGAGGGCGAAAAGATTGGTGGAGCATAAGAAGGATGTAGTGGTGCTTTTGGACAGCATCACCCGTCTGGCCCGGGCCAACAATCTCGTTGTTCCTCCTAGTGGCCGTACCCTATCGGGCGGCGTGGACCCAGCGGCCTTATATAAACCCAAAAGATTTTTTGGCGCGGCCCGCAAAGTAGAAGAGGGCGGAAGCCTTACCATCGTGGCTACAGCCCTTATCGATACCGGAAGCCGCATGGACGAGGTGATTTTTGAGGAGTTTAAGGGCACGGGCAACATGGAGCTAATCCTGGACCGCAAGTTGGCAGAAAGGAGGATCTTTCCGGCCATAGACGTTAAACGTTCTGGGACCCGCCGCGAAGAGCTCCTCCTTTCGCCAGAGGAATTAGAACTGGTCTGGCATTTCCGGCGGGCTACAGCCCATCTGGGTACCGTGGAAGTTGCTGAAATGCTTATCGATGCCATGAGAAAAACGAAGAGCAACCGCGATCTTCTGCGCGCCCTTCCGGCTTTATTTCCCCGGGAAAGCAGGGTATAAAACTTCAAGTTAAAGAGGGCCCTTAGTATAATCCCGCCTGGTACAGGTTAAACTATTACCAAGCTGGTGGAAACACATACCAGCAATTCCTCCTTTAAGGGGTGAGGTAGATATTATGCTAATGCGCAGGGTAGCAGGCCTGGCCTTGAGCCTGGCTCTGGCTAGCCTGTGGGCGCTTAGTGGTTTTGGGCCTGAAGTTTGGGGGACGGGCGGACGAGCCGAGGCGGCCATGGTGAAGGACCTGCAGGAGGTAGCGGCTGTCCTGGCACCCGCCCAGTACGAGGAACTGGCTTCCCGGGTTAACCCGTTGACCCGCCTGTACCAGGTGGAGAAGGGCGAGACAATTAAAGATATAGCCCGGCGCTACCGGCTGGATGCCGAGCTTTTGGCGGCTATGAACGATCTGGATCTTGAGTCTTCCTTGACTGCCGGTCAATTTCTGGTTTTACCTTTTGACGGGGAGCGTACCTACGAGGTAGAAAAAGGGGATACCATATGGGGGATCGCTCAGGCCTACGGGCTGACTGTAGAAGAGATTATGGAGGCCAACGGTATAACTAACCCCCGCACCCTACAGATAGGCACCCTACTTACTTTACCTGAAAGGCGCAAACCTGTTTTAAACTACTCCCATCCCGCCTCCCGCCGTGGTTTAGCCTCCTTCCTTTGGCCGGTAATAGGTCCCATTACCTCCTTTTTTGGCTGGCGGGGGGAAGAGTTCCATCACGGCTTAGATATTGCGGCAGAAGCAGGTACCCCCATCCGCTCCGCGTGGTCCGGTACTGTAGAATTTTCAGGGTGGCGGAACAGCATATACGGCCGTACGGTTATTTTAGACCACGGCCGGGGATTAAAGACCCTTTATGCCCATAACGAAGCCAACCTGGTGGTACCGGGCGAATACGTGGAGGCGGGCCAGGTGATAGCCAGGGTTGGAAGTAGCGGCAGGACTACAGGGCCCCACCTCCATTTTGAAGTGTGGGAAAAGGAGCGACCTGTAAATCCGTTACGTTTCCTGCCTTAAGGATAAAGCCGGCTTAAAGCCGGCTTTTTTTGTGTGTGCCCGGCATGGGCGAAGGCTTATGGGTGGAAGTCCTGAACGACGAAGGTAGCAGTAGTCGTTAGTTATATAAGCCTGGTAGGAATTTCGAGCGGGTTGCTTGGCTTTTTGGCGGTAGGCAGGCTCTAATTGTCGTAGCCGGGTCTCATGGTCTTGCAAGTTGCTAGGCTTTTTGGTCGGTAGGCAGGTGGTGGTCGGTAGGCAGGTGGAACGCGGAGCCGGTGGGGGAAGAAAGCATGCGGCTCAAAGCCTTTCGGGCAGCTCAGGTTGCCCGGCTGGCGGCACTCCCCGGGTATTTGCAGGGCCGGGTGTTCTGTGCTATACTTAAGTGAGTTCTATAAATTTATGGGAGGTGATATATTTTATGAAGCCAGGAATTCATCCTCCTTACGATAAAGCCCGCATCATATGTGCTTGCGGTAACGTTATTGAAACGCGCTCTACTAAAAAAGAGATTCGTGTAGAAGTATGTTCCAGTTGCCATCCCTTCTATACAGGAGCCAGGCAAGTGGTGGTGGAGCGCGGGGGCCGTATAGAGAAGTTCAGGCAAAAATACGGCAAGTAAAGGGAGAAGTGCGGAGGCCGGGGGCTTTCGCTTATGCCGGAGGTACAATTTGGCGGTCAAGCGGTCATTGAAGGAGTCATGATGCGGGGTCCCCACAGGCTGGCCGTGGCCATCCGGCGGCCAGCAGGGGACATCGTGGTAGAAGCTCAGCCTTTTTCCTCTTGGGCTTCGCGCTATAGATTATTACGGCTCCCCTTTTTTCGGGGTGTAGTAGCTTTAGTGGAATCTTTAGTCCTGGGCATAAAATATTTGAGTTTTTCTGCCGAGCTTGCGCTGGAAGAGGAAGGGGAGGAACTTAAACCCCGGGATTTAATTTTGACCGTGGCCTTAGCCTTAGGTGGGGCTATAGGTATTTTTGTAATTATACCGGCTATGTTAGCCATGCTGGCCCATTCGTGGCTACCACTGTACGGGCAGAGCCTCTTGGAGGGGTTTTTGCGCCTGGCTTTATTTTTAGCGTATATAGCGGCTATATCACGGGTTAAGGATATCCAGCGGGTTTTTCAGTACCACGGAGCTGAACATAAAGTAATAAACGCTTTGGAAGCGGGAGAAGAGCTCACCTTAGACAGGGTCCGTGCTTATTCTACCTTGCACCCGCGTTGCGGGACCAGCTTCCTTTTATTGGTACTATTGCTCAGCATTTTCTTTTTCTCCTTTTTAGGGAAGGGCGGAATCTGGTGGAGGATTTTATCCCGTATTGCACTTTTGCCGCTTGTGGCCGGCTCGGCTTATGAAATAATCAAGTGGGCCAGCCACAATATTAACTCCCCTATAGTTCGGCTAGTGGTAGCTCCCGGATTGTGGTTACAAAAGTTTACCACCCGTGAACCCGATGATGGAATGTTGGAAGTGGCTTTGAAGGCCCTTTGGGCGGCCCAAGGGGAGGTTGGCGCAAGGGAGGTGGTGTAGGTGTTAGAAAAGCTTAAGGAGCTAGAGGAAAAGTATGAAGAGCTGGCCAGGCTCATGACGGATCCGGCCGTTTTAGCGAACCCTGCAGAGCTACAGAAGACGGCCAAGGCCTATACTGAACTTGAGGAAATTGTAACTACCTTCCGGCGCTACCGCCAGGTGGAAGAGGAGCTGGCTACAGCCCGCGAGATGTTAAATGAAAGTCAAGATCGCGAATTCATAGCCCTTCTTAAAGAAGAGATAGAAAAATTGCAGGAAGAAAAGGAAACACTAGAAAAAAGGCTTAAAATTTTACTCCTCCCCAAGGATCCCAATGATGAAAAGAACATTGTTATGGAAATCCGGGCCGGGGCAGGCGGCGAAGAAGCCGCCCTTTTTGCGGCAGACCTTTTCCGGATGTACCAGCGCTATGCTGAAAATAAGGGCTGGCGCACAGAAGTGGTAGATGCCCACCCTACGGAGCTAGGTGGATTTAAAGAGATCGTATTTATTGTGGAAGGCCGGGGGGCTTACAGCCGGTTGAAATTTGAAAGCGGTGTGCACAGGGTCCAGCGGATACCGGTTACAGAATCTGGCGGGCGTATTCACACCTCCACAGCTACAGTGGCTGTATTGCCTGAGGCGGAAGAAGTGGAGGTGGAGATAAAGCCCGAAGATCTCCGCATCGATACTTTCTGCTCCAGCGGCCATGGGGGGCAGTCGGTTAACACCACCTATTCGGCGGTACGCATTACCCACTTACCCACGGGGTTAGTGGTTACTTGCCAGGATGAAAGATCCCAGCTTAAAAACAGGGAGAAGGCTTTGAAAGTATTGCGGGCCAGGCTTTTAGATATGGCCAGGACACAGCAGCACAATGAACTTGCGGCTGTCCGCCGTTCTCAAGTGGGTACAGGTGAGCGTAGTGAACGTATACGCACTTATAATTTTCCCCAGAACCGGGTTACTGATCACCGCATAGGGTTAACCCTTTACAACTTAGAGGCGATCTTAGACGGCGAGCTGGATGAACTCATAGATGCCCTGGCGGCTTCAGAGCAAGCAGAAAGGCTTAAAGCTTTAGAAGCAAGATAAATTGAGGATGGATAGCTTGGGTAAAAGGACCAAAAGGGCGGGAAAGGAAGTTGGGTTGCGGGGCTAAAGGAGGAGGGGAGGAGAGCTTCGCCCAGGCCCTGGCCCGGGCAACGGAAAAATTTAAAAAGGCCGGTATCCAAAAGCCACGCCTGGAGGCGGAAATACTTCTCTCTTTTGTTACCGGGCTTACACGGGCTAAAGTTTTGGCCCGGCCGAAGGAGCTTTTGCGGGATAAGGCAGCAGATATCTTTTGGAAGATGGTGGAAGAACGGGCCAAAGGTTATCCGCTGCAATATTTGACTGGCCAGCAAGAGTTTATGGGTCTTAACTTTAAAGTTACGCCTCAAGTGCTCATACCCCGGCGGGATACAGAGGTTTTAGTAGAAGCCATTCTGGACCGGGTGGAAAAGGATAGGCCTTGGGTAGCAGCCGATGTGGGCACGGGTAGCGGGGCTATAGCAGTAAGTTTGGCCTATTACCTACCGCGGGCCTTTATTTATGCCCTGGATATAAGTCCAGAAGCCCTAGAGGTAGCCCGGGAGAACGCTCGGCAGTTAGGGGTGGCGGACCGCATTTCCTTTCTTAAAGGAGATCTTCTAGAACCCCTCTTGAGAGAGCCGGGCTTTAAAGGGGAGAGCCTCGATGCAGTGGTAGCCAATCTTCCCTATATACCTACTGAGGAATTAAAAAAGCTACCTAAGGAAATAAGCTATGAACCACGGCTGGCCCTTGATGGAGGGAAAGACGGGCTTGAGGTCGTGGCCAGGCTCTTTCCCCAGGCAGCAGCCCTCCTTAAACCGGGTGGATGGCTGGCTTTAGAGATAGGGTGGGACCAGGGGGAGAAGGTGAGAGAATTGGCCCGGGCCTCGGGGGCTTTTACCGAGGGCGAGATAATATACGATTACGGGGGAAGGCCCCGCTGCTTTTTTGCCCGAAAAGTAAAGGATGCCTAGAGGTGAAATAGGTGCCTACGTTTAAGAGGACTAAATATATAAAAATAGATCCCCGGGTGCCGGAATTACATAAAATCAGGCTTGCAGCCCGTATACTGCAACGTGGGGGCGTGGTAGCTTTCCCCACGGAGACGGTTTACGGGTTGGGGGCTAACGCTTTGGACAGCCGAGCTGTTAAACGCATATTTTGGGCTAAAGGTAGGCCCCAGGATAACCCTCTAATAGTCCATGTAGCCACCCTCTCCATGCTGCGGTCCCTTATAAGCAATTTGCCTCCCCAGGCTCTGCTTCTTATCCAGCGGTTCTGGCCCGGCCCCCTCACCCTGGTGTTACCTAAGAGCGAGGTGGTGCCGCCTGAGGTGACGGCAGGGCTAGATACGGTAGCCGTGCGTATGCCCGCTCACCCCGTGGCCTTGGCTTTGATTAAAGCCGCAAGGTTGCCTGTGGCAGCACCTAGCGCTAACCTTTCCGGGCGGCCCAGCCCTACCACCGGCCACCACGTTCTACGTGACCTGCGCGGGAAAATAGATGCTGTAGTGGACGGTGGGCCGGCCGTTGTGGGAGTGGAGTCTACTGTCCTGGATTTAACTTCGCCGGTACCTACTATTCTGCGGCCCGGCGGTATCACCAAAGAACAATTGGAAGAAGTTTTGGGAGAAGTGGCGGTGGATCCCGCCGTGCTTGGGGAAGGCACAGAACGGCCCAAGGCCCCGGGGATGAAGTACACCCATTATGCCCCCGAGGGCGAAGTATATGTTGTGGCGGGTGAGTTGCCCCGGATGGTAAAGCGTATCCGGGAAATGGTGGAAGACTTTAAAAGGAAGGGCTTGCGGGTGGCGGTACTGGCCACTGTGGAGACAGCCAGCAGTTACCTTAAAGAGCCACGCCCGGATTATTTGGAGGTTTTAGGGAGCAGGGAGGATCTTACACAGATTGCCGCCCGCCTTTTTGCCGCCTTAAGGAATTGCGACCGGCAGCAGGCGGAAGTTATATTAGTAGAAGCTTTTCCCGAACAGGGGTTGGGCCTGGCCATCATGAACAGGCTCCGTAAAGCTGCCGGTTACCGGGTAATCCAGGCTTAGGGGGGATAAAGGATAGACAGCGTCGCTGCGCTCTTTCTGGTGGCCATGGCCTTGGGCACGGATGCCTTTTCCCTGGCCGCAGGCTTGGGGATGGCGGGCCTCAAAGGTCGACTGGCCTTGTTTTTATCCGGGCTGGTGGGAGTACTGCATATAGTTATGCCCCTTTTCGGTTTTTATTTAGGCCTTATAGTCGGCCGGATCTTGGGGAGGCTGGCCGCGCTAATAGGTGCCAGCGTATTAACTGCCTTGGGATTTCTTTTGTTGAGAGAGGCTTTCGTAGAGAAGCCACCTGCTTCTTGCTTTAGCCGCCCCTTATCTAGAGCTTTCTCTGGGTTGGGAGGAGTTACGCAAGGGATAGGAGCCATTTGCCTCCTGGCGGGCAGTGTAAGTATCGACTCTTTAGCTGCGGGTTTCGGTCTGGGGGCGCTGCAAATAAGCCTCCCCTTTGCTGTAGCTATCATGGGATTGATAGCAGCTACCATGACAGAATTAGGTTTCGTCTTAGGCCGCCAGGCAGGACATTATTTAGGAGACAAAGCAAAGATTGTGGGTGGTTTAGTGTTGGTTGTTATCGGTTTAAAGATGTTAGCAGGCTAGATGGGGAGGAGAAAGCATGCCCGTCATCCTCTTTGTCTGTACTGGTAATACCTGCCGCAGCAGTATGGCCGAAGGGCTAGCTAAAAAGTTGGCCCAGGAAATGGGTGTGGAAGTAGAGGTTACTTCTGCTGGTGTGGCTGCTTGTCCGGGAGTTCCTGCTACTTGGGAGGCCATCCAAGTTGCGGCAGAGCTGGGGGTGGACCTTAAAGGGCATAAGGCGCGCGGTTTAGAAGCGGAATTGATAGATAAGGCTGACCTTATCCTTACCATGGAAGAAAGGCACAAGGATATTGTTTTGCTTCGCTTCCCTGAGGTAGAGGGCAAAATCTTTTCCCTTAAGGAGTATGTGACCGGCTCTAGAGGGGATATTCCGGACCCCATAGGGAAACCTTTAGATATCTACAGGGCCTGTGCATCTGAGCTTAAGGTTCTCATCGAACAGGCCCTAAAAAAGTTTAAAGCAGGGCAGGAGGCCGAAATTCCAGGAACAAAAGAGGAAAAAAATAATTAAAAAAGCAGCAGGAAACTTCGATGTTAAATCGAATATTAAATAATACTTAATGGATAACGGGTGATTTAAAGTGAGATTGCGTATAGCCTTGGCCAGCGATCACGCGGGGTTCCACCTTAAGGAGGAGATAAAAAAGTTTCTCGAGGAGGAGGGTTTGAGCTACCACGATTTTGGTACCTACTCCCCAGATGCTGTGGATTATCCGGATCAGGCTCGCATAGTGGCTGAAGCTGTGGCCCGGGGCGAGTTTGAAAGGGGGATTCTCTTTTGCGGCACCGGAATAGGCGTGGCCATGGCCGCCAACAAGGTTCCTGGTATCCGTGCGGCCCTCTGCCATGATACATATTCGGCTCGCGCCTCCAGGGAACATAACGATGCCAATATTTTAGCTCTAGGGGGGCGTGTTGTAGGACCGGCCCTGGCCAGGGAAATTGTTTCTGTTTGGCTTAGATCAGAATTTTTGGGCGGGCGTCATGAGCGGAGGATAGCTAAAATAGCCGAGATGGAGAGGGAGTATGGGGAACGCCTGGCCGCGGAAAGGATTCTTTGCGGGTGCAGCCAGGACGATACCTTAGCCCAAGACATAAAGAAAGGAGAGCTGGCCGAACAGGTAGCCTATGTGGCCCGTGAATTGTTGAAAGTGGCGGGGCTTAAACCCGGGGATATTTTGGTGGCCGGCTGTAGCACTAGCGAGATAGCCGGCCAGAGGATAGGAACGGCCTCCTCCTTAGAGATAGGAGAGCAGGTGGTCCAGGGTTTGCTTAAAGCCGCCCGGGAATACCAGGTGTACTTGGCCGCCCAGTGTTGTGAGCATTTAAACCGCGCCCTGGTGGTGGAAGCGCAGGCAGCAGAGATTTACAATCTCGAGGAGGTTACTGTAGTTCCGGTTCTTAAAGCCGGCGGGGCCCTAGCTACTGCCGCTTACCGGGCTTTCCACCGGCCTGTGGTTGTATCCCGTATCCAGGCCCATGCAGGGATAGATATAGGGGACACCCTGATCGGTATGCACCTTAGGCCTGTGGCCGTACCTGTACGCTTGGGGGTTAAAACCATCGGTTCTGCCCATTTGACCATGGCCCGTACCCGGCCGGCCTTGATCGGGGGAGAACGGGCGGTCTACCGTTAAAAGGCTTCGGGAGCCCTCAAATGTTCAAACAAGGAAGGTAGCGCACATTTGGGGTATAAAGCTTTGAGGGGTTACCGCTCAAATAGGCTGTTCAAGGAAGACAGTGAAGGAACCTATAGGGAAAGGGGAGGTTTTAATCACCATGAACCTTTTGCCGCTAGAAGAATACGATCCTCCGGTGGCAGAGGCTATTAAAAAAGAGCTTGAGCGCCAGCAATCGCACCTGGAACTTATAGCTTCGGAGAATTTCGTAAGCCCGGCGGTTTTGGCCGCCATGGGGAGTATCTTAACCAATAAATATGCCGAAGGGTACCCGGGGCGCCGGTATTACGGCGGTTGCGAGTGGGTGGATGTAGTAGAGGATCTCGCCCGAGAGAGGGCTTGCACCCTTTTTAAAGCCGAACATGCTAACGTGCAACCCCACTCGGGAAGCCAGGCCAATACTGCTGTGTATCTAGCTGTTCTCCGGCCTGGAGACACGGTGATGGGGATGAACCTAGCCCACGGTGGCCACCTTACCCACGGCAGCCCGGTTAGCCTGTCGGGGAAATACTATAATTTTGTTTTTTATGGAGTAGACCCTTCCACCGGTTATATAGATTACGAGGAGGTAGCGAGGCTGGCCCGGCAGCACCGGCCCAAACTCATCATAGCAGGGGCCAGCGCCTACCCACGGATCATCGATTTCGCCAAGTTCCGGGAGATAGCTGATGAGGTAGGCGCCTTCCTTATGGTGGATATGGCCCATATAGCGGGGTTGGTGGCGGCGGGCGTACACCCCAGCCCGGTTCCTTACGCCCATTTTGTAACTAGCACCACCCATAAAACTTTGCGGGGGCCGCGCGGGGGCTTTATCCTTTGCTTTAAGGAGCATGCTGAGCTTATAGACAAGGCCGTGTTCCCTGGCATCCAGGGTGGGCCTCTTATGCATGTTATAGCGGCTAAGGCGGTGGCCTTCAAGGAGGCTATGGAGCCGGAATTTAAGGAGTACCAGCAGAAGATCGTGGCCAATGCCAGGGCGCTGGCCGAGGCCCTCAAAAGATACGGGTTTAATTTGGTTTCCGGGGGGACGGATAACCATTTACTTCTGGTGGACCTGAGGAATAAAGGGATAACGGGGAAAGAAGCGGAAGAGATTCTGGGTTATGTGCGCATCACCGTAAATAAGAATACCATCCCCTTTGATCCCCAAAAGCCCAGTGTTACCAGCGGTATCCGGTTAGGGACTGCTGCGGTAACCACCCGGGGTATGGACGAGGAAGCCATGGAGAAGATAGCTGAGGCTATAGACCTGGCCTTATCCTACGGTAAGGATGAAAGGAAGCTGGAGCGGGCACGCCAGATTGCGGACGAGCTGTGCCGGAAGTTCCCGTTATATGAGGGAGTAGGTCCGGACCAGTAGCCTAACCTTAAGCACCTGGTAAAAAAGCCTCGGGACTTTGCCTGTCTTGAGGCTTTTTTTATTTGGGCGCTTTTTTATTGTCAGCGAGGGACGAAAATGGTAGACTTTTTGTGGTATAGTAACGGGAGGAGGAACGGGTTTGAGGAGGCTTCCCTGGGATGAGTATTTTATGGCCCAAGCAAAACTGCTGGCCTCCCGGTCTACTTGCTTGCGCCTTAAAGTAGGGTGCGTTATAACTAGAGAAAAAAGGATCATAGCTACTGGCTATAACGGTTCGGTCTCGGGCGAGGTCCACTGCTCTGATGTGGGGTGTAAGATAGAGGACGGCCACTGCATCCGTACCGTACATGCCGAAGCTAATGCCCTGACTCAGTGCGCCCGTTTCGGCGTGGCTACAGAGGGGGCCATCCTTTATGTGACCCATTTTCCCTGTTTAAACTGCGTAAAGCTCATCATCCAGGCGGGGATAAAACATATATATTACGCTACTGAATACCGTATACATCCTTATGCCCTGGAGCTTTTAAAACTTAAAGGTATCGGGCTAACCCAGATATCGGTCTCCTTAAGGGATTGGCTAGCTGAGGTAGAGAGGGAGGAAGAGGAGAAACCCGGAGGTGCCTAAGATTGCAACAGAAAATCATAACCCTGCCCAAGCTTAATAAACTTACCCCCACTATAGAATCCACGGCCCTTAAGTTGATGGAGGAAGCCGGGGAGCTGGCCCAGGCTATAGGCAAGCTGCGGGGTTTAAGTGGTGAAAGGGTGGAGGTGGAAGAAAAAGAAGTGATGCGGGTTATCGCCCGGGAACTGCTAGATGTAGCCCAGACAGCGGTATCTTTAATGTTTGTTCTTGAAGAACAGTACGGGGTAGATCTCCAGCAGGCCTTACAGGAACATATGGAGAAATTGCGGCGTAAAGGCTATTTAGATTAGGAGAGCTGGGGGCGGAAACGTTGCCACCTGTCAAAGTACTTGCTGTTTTCGGCACCCGTCCGGAAGCTATAAAGATGGCCCCGGTAGTGCAGGAGCTTAAGAGAAACGAAGAAGAGTTCCGTTGTCTGGTAGCGGTGACGGCCCAGCATCGAGAGATGCTGGATCAAGTTTTAAGGCTTTTCTCCATAGAACCGGAGTATGACTTAAATATCATGCGCCCGGGCCAGAGCCTGGAAGAGATAACTGTAAGGGCTTTAGAAGGCCTGGTGAAGGTGCTTGACCGGGAGAGGCCGGACTTGGTCCTGGTGCACGGAGACACCACTACTACCTTCGTGGCAGCTTTAGCTGCTTTTTACCGGAAGATCCTTGTGGGACACGTAGAGGCAGGATTGCGCACAAAAGACAAGTACGCCCCTTATCCGGAAGAGATGAACCGGCGCCTTACGGCGGCCTTAAGCGATGTCCACTTTGCGCCCACCCGTAAGGCCCGTGAAAACCTGTTACGGGAAGGTGTACCGGTGGAGTGTATTTATGTTACGGGCAATACTGTCATCGATGCTTTAAAGGCTACAGTGAGGGAGGATTATAGTTTCACAGATCCGGTTTTGGCCAATTTAGATTTCAACAAGCGGATAATCCTGGTTACCGCTCACCGGAGGGAGAACTGGGGGGAACCCATGCGGGAGATTTTTTCAGCTTTGCGTAAGATAAAGGAGCAACACCGGGAGGTAGAGATTGTCTTTCCTGTACATAGAAACCCCCGTGTTCGTGATGTAGCCGAGGAAATACTTAAGGGTGTCCCCGGGATTCATCTGATCGAACCGCTGGATTATGAGCCTTTTGTAAATTTGATGGCCCGTTCCTATTTGGTGCTCACGGATTCGGGAGGCTTGCAGGAGGAAGCTCCGGCGCTGGGCAAACCGGTGCTGGTGCTCAGGGAGGTTACAGAGCGCCCGGAGGCGGTGGAGGCCGGGACTGTCCGGCTGGTGGGTACATCTGAGGAGGCTATAGTTGAAGCTGCCAGGGAGTTGCTCGAGGATAGGGAAAGTTATCTTAAGATGGCTCAGGCTGTAAACCCTTACGGGGATGGCTTGGCTTCCAGGCGCATCCGGGGGTTCCTCCGTTATTATTTCGGCTTTGCCCTCACCCCCCCGCCCGAGTTTACCTAAATGCGAGGCGAAGGTTTCGGAAATTAACGATAAGAAATAGGGCGAAAGGCCATAAAGAAAAAACCATAATTTTTAAGCCCTTTTAAGAGGATTTTAGATGAAAAGAGCGAATACCTACTATTCGTGTGACGAAAACTTTTATAAAGCCTTTTAGAAGAGAACCTTTAAGTTAATAGGCCCAGCTACTCTTCCCTGTATAATAAGGGGGTAGATGTTTTTTTGAAGAAGCCCCGCTGGGCTAGGGATTATTGGAGCTATGCCAAGTATGCTAATCTGGCCTTTTCCTTAGGGGTCACCTTAGGGGCGAGTATCCTTTTGGGGTTCTGGGCCGGTCAATGGCTGGACCGGAGGCTAGGGACCCAACCCTGGATGATGATTGGGGGAGTGCTGGTGGGGGTTGGGGTGGGATTTTATAGCGTTATAAAGGAGATCGGTGTTTTAGGAGATGGGAAGGGGGAAAAACCGTCCGGAAGGCGGAAGGAAGATTAATCTAATGATGCTGATCTGGGCGGGGCTTCTCATATCTGGAGGATTGTTTTTAAACAAATCTTCCTTTAGCATGGGGGTTCTTCTGGCGCTACCGGTGTCCGTTGCATTTTACCGCTGGTCAGAGCGGGCGGTGGAAGGCGCAAATCATCTTTCTCCTGCTAAGGCTTATAACACCTTCCTGGCTCGTGCCCTAGTACGGATGGGTGTGAGCTTAGTTATTTTAGTTTTAGCTTCCCTAAAGGGGCCAGCCTTTCTTTTAGGAGTTTTAGGGGGTCTCATCCTTCCCATGCTGGCTTACTTTACAGAAGCAGTAATTTTACTTGTACCTTCCTTTAAGAAAAGTCGGCTTTAACGTAAAAGGAGTTTTCTTGGGGAAAGCCATATGGAAAGCCAGGGAAATACGGATAAAAGGCCGGAGTAAGAAGGGATAACACCTGTCGGAACCGGACGGGTTGGAGGGAGGTTGGGGTAAAACATGGCTGAAAAGCTTCATGAGCTGGCCGCTGTTATGGAACATATCCGGCCTCACGTGGTTTTTTACCTCGGGCCTATTCCTGTGTACTCTACGGTAGTAAATACTTGGATTATAATGGTCCTCCTTTTTACAGGAATCTTTTTCCTTACCAGAAGGCTGCAGTTTATCCCCCGCGGGCCCCAGCACCTTCTAGAGATGGTTCTCCAGTTTATATTGGGGCTTTTGGAGGAGGCCATGGGCAAGGAGGGGCGGAAATACCTTCCTTTAGTGGCCACCCTCTTTATCTTTATCCTAAGCTTAAACCTTTCTTGGTTTATACCTGGCATGAAGCCGCCTACTATGGACTTAAGCACTACGGCGGCCTTTGGGGTTACCACCATCATACTAGTTCAACTTATCGCCATAAAGAAGAAAGGGCTTAAAGGCTATATAAAGCATTTCTTCTCTCCCGTGCCCTTCATGTTCCCCTTAAATATTTTAGAAGAGCTGGTCAAACCCGTATCCCTCTCCTTGCGTCTTTTTGGAAACATGTTTGGTGAAGAAATGGTGGTTACTATATTGGCTATCCTTGTTCCCTTTTTGGTGCCTACCCCTATTATGCTCTTAGGGGTGATTATGGGGCTCATTCAGGCCTTTGTCTTTACTCTGCTAACTGTGACTTATATAGCTAACTTCATCCACGGCCATTGAAGCAAGGCCGTAGTTAAGTAAAATTTAAGTTAAAGGGGGATAAAAGATGCTCGGATTTATCGGTGTAGGCTTGGCCATCGGTATGGCGGCTTTAGGTTCAGCTTTGGGGCAGGGGAACGCTGCTGCCCGGGCCATGGAGGGTATAGCCCGGCAGCCCGAGGCCTCGGGGGATATCCGTACAACCTTGCTTTTGGCTTTAGCCTTTATGGAGGCCCTGACCCTGTTCTCCTTTGTTATAGCTATACTTATGTGGACCAAATTATAAGGGGCGAAGGGCGGACAGGCAGATGCGTACTTAGGCTTGCCTGTCCCCCGTTTAAGTTTAAGCAGGTCAAAGGGGGTGTCCCTTTGGAGGCCATCCTTCAGGCCTTAAATTTTAATTTTTGGACTTTCCTGTGGCAAGTGCTAGATCTTCTTATCGTTATGGGAGTCCTTTATCTTTTGTTATATAAGCCTTTGGGGAAGATCTTAGCTGAACGGGAAGCCAAAATAGAAGGCTCCCTCCAGGATGCCCAAGCGGCCAAAGAAAGGGCGGAAAAGCTCCTGAAAGAGTATGAGGACAAGCTGGCCGGAGCCCGGCAGGAGGCCCAGGCTATAATTGAGCGGGCTACCCGGTTGGGTGAGGAGATGCGGGAAGAGATCTTAAATAAAGCCCGGGAAGAGGCCAGCCGCACTTTAGAAGCCGCCCGGGCAGAGATTGCAGGAGAAAAGGCCAAAGCTTTGGCCGCCATTCGTGATGAAGCGGCAGGGCTGGCCGTACTGGTGGCCCAAAAGATCCTGGAGAGGGCTTTGACACCTGAGGATCAGGAAAGGCTTCTAAAAGAATCCTTACCTGAGGTGGAGAGGCTGCAATGAGCGCGAGGGTAGCTAAACGGTATGCCCAGGCACTATATTCCCTGGCCCAGGATAAGGGTATCTTGCCTCAGGTAAAGGAAGATCTAGACCGGGTTATAGAGACGTTAGAGAGCAACGAGGGGCTAAGGCGGCTCCTTTACCACCAGCTTATATCGCCCAAACAAAAAAAGGAGCTGCTCAAGGAAATTTTTCCCTATCTAGAGGAGGATACCAGGAAATTTTTAGGCCTGGTTTTAGAAAAGCGCCGGGAGCGGCTTTTGCCTGAGATCGCCTCCCATTTTAAGCTCCTTGTCGACCAGGCCGAAGGTATTGTAGAGGCTGAAGTGACGGTGGCTTTCCCCTTACCGGAAGGCCTTAAAGAGGAACTCAAAGAGAAGCTGAGCCGTCTTTTCGGGGGAAAGGTGCGCCTTAAGGTCTCTATAGACAGGGATATAATGGGGGGCCTGATAGTACGGGTGGGGGATCGCATCCTGGATGCTAGTATAAAAAAGCGGCTGGAACTTTTTAAGGAGCAATTACGCCGGGTCGAACTCAAACCTTGAGATTCGAATTTAAGCCTTAAGAAAGTTTTGGGCTAAAGCTTTAAACCCGCAAAGCGTAATTTTAAAGAGGTGAGGCCTCATTGGGTATTCGACCGGATGAGATCACCAGCATTTTAAGGAAGCAAATAGAAGAATTTGAAGCGGAAGTAGAAGTGGCCGAGGTAGGTATTGTCACCCAGGTAGGCGATGGCATTGCCCGTATTTATGGTCTTGAGAAGGCTATGGCCGGGGAATTAGTGGAGTTTCCTGGCGGAACCTACGGCATGGTACTTAACTTAGAAGAGGACAGCGTAGGGTGCGTGATCCTGGGGCCCTATACCCATATCAAGGAGGGCGACCGGGTCAAACGGACCGGGCGCATCGCCGAGGTACCGGTAGGCGAGGCCCTGATCGGCCGGGTGGTTAACGCCCTGGGGCAGCCTATAGATGGAAAGGGGCCCATCCGGACTGACAAGTTCAGGCCGATAGAATCTCCTGCCCCGGGTGTGATCTATCGCCGGCCCGTTAATACTCCCCTTCAGACCGGGATCAAGGCTATAGATGCCATGATCCCTATAGGTCGAGGGCAGCGGGAGCTTATTATAGGCGACCGGCAGACGGGTAAGACGGCTATCGCCGTGGATACTATCATTAATCAAAAGGGGCAGAACGTAATTTGCATATATGTGGCCATAGGCCAGAAGGCCTCTACAGTGGCTAGCGTAGTACGCAAGCTAGAAGAGCACGGGGCTATGGATTATACTATAGTGGTTTCTGCTACTGCTAGTGAGCCGGCTCCGATGCTTTATATAGCGCCCTATGCCGGGTGCGCCATGGGCGAGTACTTTATGTACGAGCAGCACCGGGATGTGCTCTGCATATATGATGACCTCTCCAAACATGCTGCAGCTTACCGGGAGCTCTCCTTGCTTCTCAGGCGCCCGCCGGGCCGGGAGGCTTATCCAGGGGATGTTTTCTACCTGCATTCGCGGCTTTTAGAAAGGGCCGCCCGCCTTTCGGATGAAATGGGGGGAGGCTCCCTTACAGCACTGCCTATTATTGAGACTCAGGCCGGCGATGTTTCGGCCTACATTCCTACAAACGTAATTTCCATAACCGACGGCCAGATTTACCTGGAATCCGACCTCTTCTACGCCGGGGTGCGTCCGGCCATCAACGTAGGCCTTTCTGTTTCCCGTGTGGGCGGCGCTGCCCAGATCAAAGCCATGAAGCAAGTGGCAGGGCGGCTACGCTTAGATCTCGCCCAGTACCGAGAGCTGGCCGCCTTTGCCCAGTTCGGTTCTGACCTGGATAAGGTCACCCAGGCCAGGCTGGCCAGGGGCGAGCGCATGGTAGAAATTTTGAAGCAGGACCAGTACCAACCCATGCCGGTGGAAGAGCAGGTGGCCGTCCTTTATGCTGCCGTAAACGGTTACCTGGATGACCTGCCGGTGGAGAAGGTACGGACCTTTGAGACAGAATTTCTCCGGTACCTACGCACACAGAAGCCCGGGGTTTTGGCGGGAATCAGGGAGAAAAAGGAGCTTACCGCAGAAATTGAGGACCAGCTTAAGCAGGCTATTCAAGAGGTAAAGGTCACCTTCTAGCAAGGAATGGGAAGGGAGCTAAAAGGCCTTCAAGGGTTTCTGAGGCCCTTCGCCAGTACGCAGAAAAGCGAAATTAGGAAGAAGCTTAAGGTCCTTCAAGGCCGTTGCCCTAAGGCTTAAAGTACATCTTCTTAGGAAGGCATTTAAAAGGGCTTTTTAGAGGAGTGAGCATAAAGGCCATGCCCACCATGCGGGATCTCAAACGCCGCATCCGGAGCATAAAAAACACCCAGCAGATCACCAAGGCCATGAAAATGGTGGCTGCTGCCAAGTTGCGCAAAATACAGGATAAAGTCATCGCTGGCCGCCCCTATGGGGATAAGATCCAGGAAGTGGTGGGACGCCTCTTGGCCAGCGGCGAGGGTGGCGACCTGCCCCTGGCCCAAGAACGTGAAGTTAATAAAGTCGGTTATTGCCTTATAACCGCGGACCGTGGATTGGCTGGTAGCTATAATGCCAACCTTATACGCCTGGCGCAGGAGCATATGGAAAAGGAGAACAGGCCGTACGCCCTTATTGCAGTAGGTCGGAAAGGGCGGGACTTCTTCCAGCGCCGGGGGATAGAAGTTCTAGCTGAATATACCGGGGTAGAAGATATACCCGATTTTGCCTTCGCCCGTAGGCTGGCCCGGGATTTAGAGCGTTTATTCCTAGAGGGAGCCGTTGATGAGATTCACCTTATCTATAGCCGGTTTTATTCTGCGTTAAGGCAGGTTCCCCAAGCAGTAAAGCTTTTGCCCCTCTCCCCTCCCCAAGAGATTCCACAGGCTCCGGAATATCTGTACGAGCCGGAACGAAAGGCTTTACTGGCCGGGCTTCTTCCACGCTATATAGAAATTCAAATTTACCGGGCGCTTTTGGAAGCTAAAGCCAGTGAACACGGGGCGCGGATGACGGCCATGGACAATGCTACGGAGAATGCAGCCGAGATGATAGAAAAACTAACTTTATCCTTTAACCGTGCCCGGCAGGCAGCCATCACCAAGGAAATTATAGAAGTAGTGGCCGGAGCTGAGGCTTTGAAATAGAAGTATAGGGATGAAACCTTAAGGGGGTGAAGCCTTTGAACATCGGCCGAGTAGTCCAAGTAATTGGCCCGGTTGTAGACGTGGAATTTCCCAATCATCTGCCCGACCTCCTTAACGCTATTGTAATAAAAACTGAGGATGGCCGGATCAACCTTACCATGGAGGCCATGCAACATCTGGGCAATAATACGGTGCGCTGTGTTGCCCTGGCTTCCACCGATGGTCTCCAGCGGGGCATGACGGCTATCGATACGGGTAGCCCCATCACTGTGCCCGTGGGTCGGGCTACCCTGGGGCGCATCTTTAACGTTTTAGGTGAGCCCATCGACAACCTGGGCCCGGTGGAAGCTACTGAGCGCCTGCCCATTCACCGGCCGGCCCCCTCCTTTGAAGAGCAGGAACCGTCCACCGAGATCCTGGAGACAGGGATCAAAGTAGTAGATCTTTTAGCTCCCTATCCCAAGGGGGGCAAGATCGGGCTCTTCGGCGGAGCCGGGGTGGGCAAAACGGTTATTATTATGGAGCTTATTCGCAACATCGCTTATGAGCACGGCGGTTTTTCGGTCTTCGCCGGTGTAGGGGAGCGCACCCGTGAAGGTAATGATCTGTGGCTGGAAATGAAAGAGGCGGGCGTTCTGGATAAGACGGTCTTGGTTTTCGGTCAGATGAATGAACCGCCAGGGGCCCGCCTGCGGGTGGGATTGACGGGCCTTACCATGGCCGAGTATTTCCGGGATGCCGAAGGCCAGGATGTGCTGTTGTTTATAGATAATATTTTCCGCTTTGTCCAGGCCGGCTCAGAAGTTTCGGCCCTCCTGGGGAGGATGCCTTCGGCTGTGGGTTACCAGCCCACCTTGGCTACGGAAATGGGAGCTTTGCAGGAACGGATCACCTCTACCAAGAGGGGCTCTATTACCTCGGTCCAGGCCATTTACGTTCCTGCTGACGACCTGACGGACCCTGCCCCGGCTACAACCTTCGCCCATCTAGATGCCACCACCGTGCTATCCCGGCAGATAGCCGAGTTGGGTATATACCCTGCTGTAGACCCCTTAGACTCCACTTCCCGCATTTTGGATCCCAGGATAGTTGGCGAAGAGCACTACCGGGTGGCGCGGGGAGTGCAGAGGGTCTTGCAACGGTATAAGGAGCTACAGGACATCATCGCCATCCTGGGCATGGACGAACTATCCGAGGAAGATAAGCTCATCGTTGCCCGGGCGCGCAAAATCCAGCGTTTCCTCTCCCAGCCTTTCCATGTAGCTGAAGCCTTCACCGGCCGTCCGGGGGTATATGTGCCCCTTAAAGAAACTATCCGGGGCTTTAAAGAGATCCTTGAGGGCCGTCATGACCATCTCCCCGAGCAAGCCTTCTACATGGTAGGAACCATTGATGAAGCAGTGGAGAAGGCCAAGGAGATGATGTAGAGGCGAAATTATTAACAAGAGGGGGTTGCGGCCATTGGCGGAGGAAGGGAAAGGGAGTGGTGGCCGTTCTTTAAAGCTGGAGGTAGTCACTCCGGAGAGGATTGTCCTGTCTACCGAGGTGGATAGTTTAATTCTGCCGGGGGTTCTCGGTTATTTGGGAGTTTTACCCGGTCATGCGCCTTTAGTTACCCAGCTTACCCCCGGGGTAGTCTTTTACCGCTTCCGGGGTGAGGAGAAGCGCCTGGCTGTAAGCGGCGGGCTTGCGGAAATAACCGGGGGAAAGGTACTCCTTCTTGCGGACACGGCGGAAAAGGCAGAGGAGATCGATGTGGAAAGGGCTAAGCGGGCTAAAGAGAGGGCCGAACAGAGGCTTAAAGAGCGCCCGCCGGGGGTAGATATAGGCCGGGCGGAAGCTGCTTTAAAACGGGCGATTGCCAGACTTAAGGCCGCGGGGCAACTTACTTAAGGCTAACTCCCGCGGCCTTAAATTATATATTATATTCCTTACCCGGGGTTAATAGTTCATTTGACTGGTAAAAATAGGAGGTGATATAAAACTTATATAGGGGGTAAAGGATATGGATATATTTAACAAAGGCCGGAAGAAGGCCCGGTACGTGATAAGTTTTGCCCTCATACTTATCCTTATCTTGGGTGGCTGGGGTAGTTTTAAACTCTATAAAGGCCAAACAGCGAAGTTTATCTCGTTAGACGAGGCTAAAGATAAAGACTTTAGCCCGGCTTTAGTTAACGATGTCCCCAGCCTCTTAGCCCATGCCTTGGAAAGGGCAGGAGCCCAGGGAGACAGCGTCAGGCTTGAGGCCTGGGGTGTTTTAAATCCGGCTTTTGTAGATATAGGAGAGCTGGTAAAAAAAGCTAAGGAAGCAGCACAAGATCTTAAGTTAAAGGCCGATTTACCCTGGAAGGAAGAAAACCAGCCGGGTTTCCGGTCCGTCTCCTGGGAGGGAGAGGTGGAACGGGGGGTAGTATTGTTTTTGTCGGTACAAAGTTTAAAAGATTTAAGCGGCAGGGGGGAAACTTATCTTCTCCTTAGCTGGGAGGGAAGTATAGGGGAGAAGGGGATAGCAGAGCGTGTGCAGGAATGGCAGGAGCAGGCCAGGAAGGTTTTCGAGGGCCATCAAGTAGAGCCCCGGTTCACTTACATGATAACGGGGCGAATACCCGGGTATCTCTCTTTAGAGGAACGGAAAAAAAGGGCTGAAGCAGTGCTTTCCGCCTTTAAGGCCACCAAAATAGAAGGGCTTGAAGAGGAGGAACTGGTAAGCATTACTGCTTATTCTCCCCTTTTACCGCAGAAGGTGGAGGTGGCCGGCCGCAAGGCCAATTTAAATGTAGCTTTACGTTTTCACACCACCGATAATACTACTTACCTTTATCTGGGCTCACCTCTTTTAGCTGGCGAATATTAAGTAGCCTGTGTTATAATCATGATGTTGAAATGATGTTAAAAATCTTTTTAGAGAAGGAGTAACCTTGCCTTGGAGAAAATTGTAGTAAAAGGGGGAACTCCGTTAAAAGGCCGGGTTGCCATAAGCGGAGCCAAAAATGCTGTGCTCCCGATTATAGCTGCTTGTTTGTTGGCAGAGGGCGAATGCCGCCTGGAGGATACCCCGCACCTGGCTGATGTGGATACCATGTGCGGGGTAGTTAGCGAGCTGGGGATGCGGGTGCTTCCGGGCCGGGGTTCCCTGACCATTATCAACGAGGGAATAAAAGCGACTGAGCCCCCTTACGAATTCGTCCGGCGCATGCGGGCTTCTTTTTTGGTCTTAGGGCCTTTGCTCGCCCGTACAGGGAAGGTAAGGATAGCCCTGCCCGGGGGATGCGCCATTGGTGCCCGCCCTATCGACCTGCACCTTAAGGGATTGGCGGCTTTAGGGGCGGAGATCGAGGTTAAAAACGGGTGGGTAGAAGCCCGGGCCCGGCGCCTCCGGGGAGCCCAAGTTTACCTTGATTTTCCCAGTGTAGGGGCTACGGAAAATATAATGATGGCGGCCGCGCTGGCCGAAGGCACTACCGTTATTGAAAATGCGGCGGGGGAACCCGAGATCGTAGACCTGGCTAACTTTATAAATGCCATGGGCGGGCGGGTTACAGGTGCCGGCACGCGCGTCATAAAAGTAGAAGGAGTAAAGGAACTCCATGGCACCACCCATGCTGTTATCCCCGACCGCATTGAAGCCGGAACTTTCATGGTGGCTGTGGCGGCCACAGGGGGCGAGGTCTTCCTTGAAAACGTCATTACCACCCACCTTAAGGCAGTAATAGCCAAACTGACTGAAGCCGGAGCTGTCCTTATAGAGGAGAACGGGGGCCTGTGGGTCCGGAGCGAGCCCCCCCTTAACGCCGTAGATATAAAAACCATGCCCTATCCGGGCTTCCCCACGGATATGCAGCCCCAGTTCATGGCCCTCTTAACAGTGGCCAGGGGTACCAGCGTAATTACGGAAACTGTTTTTGAAAATCGCTTCATGCATGTCCATGAGCTAAAGCGCATGGGGGCCAATATCACCATCGAAGGCCATTGCGCCGTGGTCAAGGGAGCGGAGAAGATAACCGGGGCACAAGTTAAGGCCACTGATCTCAGGGCCGGAGCTGCCTTGGTTATAGCCGGGCTCATGGCCGAGGGCAAAACTGAAATAGGCTGTATTCACCATATTCACCGGGGATATGAGAACCTGGTGGAGAAATTTCAGGGATTGGGCGCGGATATAAGGTACCAGTAAAGGCTGGCCCTAAACGGTAGCAAGCGCTCAAGAACAAGGGCTTTGGAGGCGGGTATAAGCTTACAAGCAAAAAGGTGGCTGCACCAAGCAGAGGCTGCCGGCGATCGGATAAGCGGGCGGCAGGGAACGGGGAAACCCAAAATAAGAGGAAGTTAGAGGAATGCCTGTTTACGGGGCCTTGGATATCGGTTCTAATTCCGTACGTTTACTTGTAGGAGAGGTCGATGGTGGCCGTGTGCGGCCGCTCCTCCAAGACTTAGAAAGTAGCCGCCTTATGGCGGGCTTTAAAGAGAGGCGGCTGGCTCCAGAATCCATAACCCGTACTGTAGCGGCAGCAGGTCGGCTGCTGGAGAAGGCCCGGCGGTTCCCTCTAAAAAATTTTCTTGCTGTGGCCACTAGCGCAGCCCGGGAAGCCTTTAATGCTAAAGAGCTACTGGACAGGTTCGAGGCACAATTAAACTTAAAGGTAGAAGTGATTGAAGGGGAGGAAGAAGCCTACCTTACCTTTAAGGGGGTCCGGGCAGGGCTAGAAGGGGCGGTAAAGGAGCCGCTGGTGGTTGTAGATGTAGGCGGAGGAAGCACGGAGTTCGCCTGGGAGGAGAAGGGCAGGCTAAACCTCCGCAGCGTCCCTTTAGGTGCGGTAAGATGTACGGAAAGGGCTACTGCTTTAGAGGAAATAGAAGAAATCTTGTCTCCGGTGCTGGAAGATCTCCGTGGCCGGTTCCAGCCTTCTCCGTTTAAGCCTTCTCTTCCTTCCGGATCCTGGACAGTGATAGGAACCGGGGGAACAGCTACTACCTTAGCTGCCCTGGAGCTGGGACTTAAAGAATATAGATCAGATCTGGTCCACGGGCTCTCCCTGCCCTGGAAAAGGGTTAATTATTGGCTTAAAAGGCTTGCCAGCCTGCCTGTGGAATTGAGGCGCAAACTACCCGGCCTTCAGCCGGAGAGGGCAGATATTATAGTGGCGGGCGTGACCATTTTAGAGGCCATCCTGCGGGGGCTTGAGGCGCAAAGGCTTATGATAAGTGAAGCCGATCTTCTATGGGGCCTCCTTCTCAAAGCAGCGGGGGAGGAATAAGATTATAATGCGATTAATAGTAGCCATGACCGGGGCCACGGGTGCCATCTACGGGATCAGGCTTCTAGAGGTGCTTAAAAAGAAAGGTGTTGAGACCCACCTCATTTTAAGCCGCTGGGCGGAGGAAACCATAAAAATAGAAACTTCTTGGACAGTGAACGCTGTGCGAGAATTAGCAAGTATGTGTTACCGCGAGGATGACTTGGGAGCAGCCCTGGCCAGCGGTTCCTTCAGGCACCAGGGCATGATTATTGTACCTTGTAGCATGAAGACCCTGGCTGCGATAGCCCACGGCTTAGCCCTAAATCTTATAACCCGTGCGGCAGATGTAGCCTTAAAAGAAGGGCGGAAACTAATCTTAGTTCCCCGGGAGACTCCTTTGAATGCTATCCATTTGGAAAATATGCTAAAACTTGCCCGCCTGGGAGCTGTGATCCTGCCGCCGATGCCTGCCTTTTACCACCATCCCCGTAGCCTCCAGGACCTGATAGATCATCTAATAGGCCGCATTCTGGATCAACTTGATATAGAACATGAACTTTACCGGCGCTGGTCCGGATTGACTAAAAGTTAAAAGGAGGCGAAAGCGTGGTTGGTTGTTGGGCTGGGAAAGGGCGCTTTCGGGTATTTTGTCGCCTGTTCCCCACAGAGGAAGGAGTAGTAGCCCATCTTTTTGGAGGCGAAAGGCCCCACGTAGGGGCAGCGGCCCTGGCCGTTCCCCGGCCTAGCTTAAAAGGTACGGGGGAGACCAGCTCCACAGCCTCTGTTTTGACGGTAATAGGCCATAAAGATGATGAGTTGGCCAGGCCGGTCGCCCTTTTCTTAGCTGCCCAGCTCAAGGTACCCGTAGCAGTGGTGGTGGGGGTCCACGTGGATGGGGCAAGCCGCAAGGATATAGCCAGGCTTCTTAATAATTCCTGGCGGGCAGTAAAAGGGGCCCTGGGGGCTTTTTGGAAGGCTTATTCCCAGGGCCCTAAAATCTAGGTTAAATTCTTGCCTAATAAAGGTTTAAACGAAGAAACGTATAAGGAATAAGATGGCTAAAATCCACATAGTTAAGCTTATTTTTTTGGCCTGTCCAGCTATAAGGTGAAGGAATACGTAAGCGAGCACTCCCCAGACGATGCCTTCAGCAATGTCATAAGTGAAGGGCATTATGGTCATGGTCAAAAAGGCTGGAGCTGCCTCCAAGAAGTTGCTAAAGTCGATCTTCATTACAGGTTCCATCATGAAGATGCCCACAATAATTAAAACAGGCGCTGTGGCCACGGCAGGGACCATGCCTACCAGGGGAGAGAAGAATAAAGAAGCTAGGAAAAGCAAAGCCACTACCAGGGAAGTCAGGCCGGTACGGCCGCCTTCGGCCACCCCTGAGGCGCTTTCAATATAGGCTACGCAGGTGCTGGTCCCGAGTATGGCACCTACTGTCGTGGCGATGGCATCGGACATCAAGGCCTGACCTGCCCGGGGGAGATGCCCCTTTTCATCTAGAAAACCTGCCTTGCTGCTCACCCCAATCAGAGTACCCAGGGTATCGAAAAGGTCTACGAAAGTAAGGGTAAAGATTACCGGTATGATCCCTGCAGCCAGGAGGTCATCCAAACCCCGGCTGAAGGCTCCCAAGGTGGGTGACAGGCTGGGTGGGAGGCCTAGTATCCTTAAACTTTCGACTTTAGTTACGCCCAGGGGTATTCCCAACAGGGTGGTGATGAGGATCCCCAAAAGAAGGGCTCCTTTAACCCGCAGGGCTACCAGGGCAGCGGTAATAACGAGCCCTACGATGGCCAGCCACACTGAAGGCTTATGGAGGTCTCCCAGCTTTACTAAGGTATCAGGATTGGATACTATTATACCTGCGCTTTGCAGGCCGATGAGGGCTATAAAGAGGCCTATACCGGCGCTGATGGCTAGTTTGAGGGATAAGGGAATGGAGTTGACAATAGCTTCGCGGGCCTTGGTTAAAGTTAGAATGATGAAGATTATACCGCTCATGAAAACAGCGGCCAGGGCTGCTTCCCAAGGATAGCCCATCTGCTTTACGATGGTGAAGGCAAAGAAGGCGTTTAGGCCCATACCGGGAGCTATAGCAATGGGATAATTGGCCAGGAAGGCCATTATCAAGGTGCCTACTGCGCTGGCCAGTATAGTAGCCACCAGTACTGCCCCAAAATCCATGCCGGTGGTACTTAATATGGTCGGATTTACAAATATGATATAGGCCATGGTCATGAAAGTAGTAAAACCGGCCAGCACCTCTGTGCGGAGGGTAGTATTATTTTCTTTTAGCTTAAAAGCTCTTTCTAAAAAGCCCTCGTAGCCGGACATAAGGGAAGAACCTCCTATTTTCAAAGGATGATTTTAAGGAGTTAATTGTTCTCGAAGGCCCTTGTTTTTAGATTTTCCTTTTTAGCCCCTCATATATGGGTCTCACCTGCCTTTTAGAAAATGATTTAAAATTAATTGCCCGGCTACCTGGCTGACCTTATAAAAGATCAAGGTCGCCTTCGTAGCCGGGCAATTTACGGTTGCCTGGTAGAGACCCCCAGACCATATTACTGGGGATATACGAAGACAAGTACGGGTATATTACATTTAAGTTTCTTTAAATTGTACCTGATTTATTTACATTATATTTTATTCGCTGCCCAAGGGAAAATTCCTCCTTGAAACTAATCTGTTTTAGATAGAATCATGGCCGCCATAGAGTTATTGCCGCTGTTGGCACACTTTTATGTTGACATACCTTAACATGATAAATTATCTTTTAAATAGCACTTAAATATCGTTAACTTAAACTTAAATAAGGTTATACTATCTAAAATCTAGGTGCTTCCTAAATATGATTTTCCGGCAGTTAAAGCCTTGCCCCTCAAAGCCCCATAGGCTTAAGGGGGGAAATCAAAAATGATTACAAGGCTTTAGCCCGCAAGTATTTGCCAAGTTTTGCCTTGAAAGAGCACCCAAAATCTAAATAAGGGGGAGAGAGGATATGCCGTCAGGACATTTAGCAGCTATGACCCGGGAGCTGGTGGCCGTGGCCACCGGGCGCCTGCCTGCCGATGTAGTAATACGCGGGGGTAAAGTTATAAATGTTTTTACGGGAGAGATTTTAGACTGGGATATAGCTATTAAGAGCGGCCGTATCGCTATGGTCGGGGAAGTAAGCCATTGCCTTGGCCCTGATACAGAAGTTGTAGAGGCCGGTGGCTGTTACTTGGCTCCGGGTTTCCTGGACGGCCACCTCCACGTGGAGAGCAGCATGGTAACGGTGACCCAGTTTGCCCGGGCCGTATTACCCCATGGTACCACCACCATCTTTATGGACCCCCATGAAATAGCCAATGTTTTGGGGCTGGAAGGGGTTAAACTCATGGTGGAGGAGGGGCGTAACCTGCCTTTGAGGGTGTACGCCACCATGCCGTCCTGTGTTCCTGCTGCCCCTGGTCTGGAAGATGCCGGTGCGGTAATTGGCCCGGAAGAGGTGGCCACGGCTATGAAGTGGGAAAATATAATAGGGCTGGGCGAGATGATGAACTTTCCTGGCGTCCTTAACGGGGATGAGGCCGTCCATGGAGAAATAAGGGTTACCCTCGAAGCAGGTAAGCCGGTCACCGGGCATTATTCCTTGCCGGACATAGATAGGGGGTTGCCGGCCTATGCTGCGGCGGGGATCTGCTGCTGTCATGAATCCACCCGGGCAGCGGATGCACTGGCCCGGATGAGGCTGGGCATGTATGCTATGATGCGGGAAGGATCCGCCTGGCACGATGTCCATGAAACTATAAAAAGCTTAACCGAACACCGCATCGATGCCCGGCGGGCTATTTTGGTTACCGATGATACCCATCCCGAAACCCTTCTATCCTTGGGCCATCTAGATCACGTAGTTAGAAGGGCCATAAGCGAAGGGTTAAATCCTGTGACCGCTATTCAAGCTGTAACCATCAATACCGCTGAATGCTTTGGGGTAGCCCAGGATCTAGGCAGCATTGCTCCAGGACGCTGGGCGGATATTGTGTTCCTTTCCGATTTAGCTTCTGTTAAGATTGAAAAGGTTATGGTGGCGGGGCGTATCGTGGCTGAAAAAGGCAAGCTAACCATAGAATTGCCTCCCGTTAATTATCCTCCGCATGTTAAAAATTCAGTCAAGCTAAAGGAGCCCCTCAAGGCCTCCCATTTTCAAATACCTGCCCCAACAGGCCGAGGCAAGGTCAGGGTGCGGGTCATAGAAGTAATCGAAGCCAGTGTTCTTACCCGCCATACCGTGGTGGAAATGGAAGCAGAGGAAGGGTATCTTAAGGCCTCGCCTTCTCGTGATATAGCCAAGGTGGCTGTGGTGGAACGCCACCGGGCGACAGGAACTATTGGATTGGGTTTCGTCCGAGGGTTCGGGTTAAAGGCGGGAGCAGTGGCTTCTACTGTAGCCCACGATAGCCACAACCTTCTGATTGTGGGCCTAAATGACGAAGATATGGCCTTGGCCGGTAATACCTTGGCTAATTGCGGTGGAGGGTTAGTAGCAGTCCGGGACGGCCAAGTGCTGGCTTTGCTGCCCTTACCTGTAGCGGGGCTCATGTCTGATCAACCCGTGGAGGTAGTGGCAGGGCAAGTGGAGGAAGTTTTAGAGGCCTGGCGAAAGCTGGGGTGCGATCTTGTTTCGCCCTTCATGACTATGGCTCTCTTGTCTTTACCGGTTATACCCGAGCTTAGGGTTACTAATCGGGGGCTAGTAGATACTCTGGAGTTTAAATTTGTGCCTGTAGTGGTTGAATAAAGTGTGCGGCCATTCCCTAGAAGGGCCTCTAAAGGGTTATCTCTAAAAGGCTGGATGGGGTTCTTATAGAGGTAGTGATGACTTCGCTTCCGCCCCCACTTAAGGTAGTATACTCGCCGGGTGGGGTTCTTGGAGGGTGGAGTTCTTAGAAGTAGTGTTAGAACCTCGTCCGGCTTTTTTTATTCAAGCCTACTTTTTTATTCTGGGGGAAGATTAAAGCCCAGGGCTTCCAAGGTTTCTTTATCGGCTATACCGGTAGGTTTTAAACCTTGGGCTAGCTGGAACTGCTTTATAGCCAGGGAGGTCATAGTTCCGTAGTCACCATCTGTGGGGCCGAACAAATAAAAACCTTTTTCCCTAAGGCGGGCCTGTAAGCTTACTACCTCGGGCCCCCGCAAGCCCGGTTTAAGGGGTTGAGAAGGGGGGGTATAAGGCCCCTTTACAATTACTGGTGTGCCTAAGGGTATCCAAGGAAACATTTCCTCTATATCTTCATTGAACATGCGGAAACACCCTGCGGAGGCCGGCCAGCCTATGGACCAGGGCCGGTTGGTACCGTGGATGCCATAATTTCCCCAGGGGACATTGAGCCCTAGCCACCTGGTGCCCAAGGGGCCTCCGGCTTCATAACTTTTTTCCCTTATCTTCCACTCTCCCACAGGTGAAGGTGTGCTATACTTACCTATAGCGATGGGATATTCCCGGAAGACTTGACCGTCGACCAGAAGGTACAAACGTAACTTTTCCGTATCCACCAATATTTTGAGGTTGCTACCAGGCGGGGGACCAGAGTTAGTGGTCTGGGCTGTGGGGTGGATATCTCCCCGTAAGGCCTCCCAAAGGCTTGAGTTTACTACACCAGAGACGGGAAGACCCCGGTGACGCTGAAAATTTGTTACAGCACGGAAGGTGAACCAATCATATACGCCGGTAAGGGGGCCAAAGTAATATCCGAGCTGGGCCAGCCTGAATTGGAGTTCCATTACATCTTGCCCGTGGAGGGGCGGGGAAGTATAGACAAGGGGGCGGTTTTCTCCACTACAGCTACAACGCTCCTTGCCTAAAGCCGGGGAAGAAGGCCAAAGAAGGGTAAGGATCAGGATAGGGGCAAGAACGCGGGTTCTCCGAGACATCCTTGTTGTTTTTTCCTCCCCAGTTTTAATTTCTACCTCAACGTATTATTGTGCTCAGCAAGGGGGAGGAATATTTCCGCCCGTTAGAGAGGCTTACCGGAGGGAAAGCTAGCCCTTTAGGGCTAACAGACGAAATCCGCCACTTTAGGGGTAATGGCCCGAGCTAAAAGCAGCCCAAGAAAGGAGCCAGCGGGAGGTCTAGGGAGGGGCTTAGGGCGGCATACTAAAGGAGGGAAGCCTGTATTCTGGAGTTGGCAGTTACCAGAAAGCGCTTGTAAAAGATACAAAGAGGTGTTGAAGTACAATGCTCTTCGCCCTTGTTTTAGCCCTTCTTTCTGGAGTAGCCATGGCTCTCCAAGGTTCCTTAAATGCCGCCCTGGCCAAAATCATAGGGCTCCTCCAGGCCACCTTAGTGGTGCACCTTACCGCCACTATTACAGTAATTCTTTTACTCCTTTTCCCTTTAAGCCCGGGAGGTTTAGGGAAAATTACCCAGGTTCCCTGGTACTTGTTATTAGGCGGGATCATAGGGGTACTCATTACATATGGAGTGGTGGTTAGCATACCACGGGCAGGGGTGGCCCTGGCTACTACGGCTATAATAGTAGGGCAGGTTACCACCGCGCTTATCGTCGACCATTGGGGCCTTTTTGGATTAGAAAAAATACCCTTTACTTGGTGGAAGGCCTTAGGGTTAGTCCTTTTGGCCTCGGGAGCTTGCCTCATGTTAAAAAATACGTAGGGGGTGTTGGTATTGAAGATGTATGTATGCCTTCTTAATACCGACGCTACCCTGTTACGGCAGAAGAGGCTCCTTAGTGCCGGGGATACCCTGGTGGATTTAAGCCGGGTGCGTAACCTCCGGTTTGTGAGCCCGGAAAGAGTGTTGGAGAAATTAAGTTTAAAATTAAGCCGGATCCCGGTGGGCTTAAGTTTCTTAGGCAGCGGAGATTTTCACCACCTCACTCTACTTTTTTTAAGGAAGCTCTCCGTATCTTTTACCCTAGTAGTCTTGGATTGGCATTTGGATATAAATACCGCGCCGTCGGGCTTTATAACCTGTGGGTCCTGGTTAAGGGAAGCCCTCCGTCTTCCTTGCGTGGAGGAAGTTTATGCCTTAGGAGTGCAGGAAGAAGCGCCCCCGAAAATAGAAGGCCATCTTTCTTCTGCTGCCGAGATGAATAAGCTTAAGATTTATACTTCTAAGGCTTTTTTACCGGCCATCCGGGAGCTGCTTGAAAAGGTAAGGGGGCGGAGGGTGTATATTTCCTTAGATAAAGATGTCCTGGCTCCTCCTTTCGTATGGACTACTTGGGACCAGGGGGAATTACATCCCGGTCGCCTTCTTTATCTGCTTAAGAGTCTTAAAATTTGCGCTAGGGTAATAGGGGTGGATGTTTGCGGTGAGTACACTCCTGCTTCGGTTATACCGAGTCCAAGCGACTTGGCTAAAATGCAGGCTAATGAGGCGTTCAACTTAAGCTTGCTTAAACTTTTTACAGATTCCGAGGGACTTAAAACGACGGCGAAAGCTGTTTAAAGGGGGAGGGCTCCGGAGACAAGGGAGCCCTCCCTAAAACTTCTTTTTAAGGAAAGTCTTAACCTCGCCCTTTTTCTGCCGTAGTTAAGCCAAGGTGAGGGTTAATTAGTTAGTCTTTTGTCCTAAGAGCCAGTCTGGCCGGTCTTAACCATCCTGCTTTCCCGCATTTGTTCGGTGACCTTTTCCATAAAGGCAAGTATGGTGGGGGTTTGGTTCACGGTGGGGATACCCAGAGCCATGGCTACCAGCTCCGAGAGATCGAGTTGTTTTACCTTAGAATTGGACAGGGTTAGGGTAGTGTGGAACTGGCTTCCGCACCCGGCGCAGTTAGTGATTAGGTATTGGGCACCGGTAGCTTCGGCTTCGGCCAGTTTCTTTTGTCCGCAATGGACTACTCCTGGGAGATAGTCGAAGGCCAGCATCAATCCGCAGCAGAGGGAATTTTCCCGGTTGTGTTCCATTTCTTTAAGCTCTACACCAGGTATAGAGCGGATAATAGTACGCGGTTCCTCGTAAATCCCGAACCAGCGCCCCACATGGCAAGAGTCATGGTAAGTGACAGTGCAGGAAAGGGGCTTCTCGAACTTGAGCTTGCCTGTTTGGATTAGTTCGTAAAGGAATACAGTGGTATGTTTAATTTTAATATTGAATTCTAGCCCTAATTGTGCGGCTACGTGGGGATAGTTTTCAGAGAAGGTAGCATAGCAGCCGGGACAGGCCAGGACTAAAGTCTCTATACCTGCTTCCTTAAAAAGGGAGAGGTTCCGCTTTACATTGGCAGCGAAGTCCTCGGTATATCCGCCTAGGGCGAGGTACAGGCCGCAACATCCTTCTTGTTCCTTGAAGTGAACGAAGTCTACACCGATCTTATCCAGTATGCTGGTGAAGTAGTAAGCCATATTGCTCATAATGGTACTGGCCCAGCAGCCTGACCAGAAGGCTATTTTCCCTCGTTCTTGTACCGGTACTTTAAGCCACTTAATTCTATCTGCGGCTGGGATACCGAAGAAATTACCTGTACGGAGAACGTTCTCCCGCACTGCTTTTAAGCCCAAGTTTTCCAGACCGGCTGCGTGGAAACAGGGACGTAAGGAGATCCAGTTTTCAGCATTATGGCTTTTTACTTGGCAGACCAGATCACAGCGCTTGCAAGTGGTGCACTGGAAGAGGGCCGCGGCCACTTCCTCATCCAAGGAAAGATTCCCCTTAATTATTTGATTGAGCAGGTAATACTTGCCTCGGGGGGAACGGCTCTCCCAAGGATAGGCATCGAATACAGTGCAAGTATTGCGGCAGTACCCGCAAAGGGCGCAAGCCAGGGTATCTCGGGTAAGCTCTTCACTGAAAGGAGATGTAAAGTTTTCTCCCTGCATTTTAAGCATTAGTTTGCCGGCTAAGCCTACAATGCTTTTAGTGGCGTCAGCAGCCTTAAGGGCAGCTACCAG
>Ga0080004_1075732_pt1 | contig 75863 bp, 80 predicted proteins | sample WasSprMetagenome_FD_69207 | JGI IMG/M metagenome (GOLD analysis project Ga0080004, IMG submission 69207) | Sulfidic aquatic microbial communities from Washburn Spring, Yellowstone National Park, USA - WS (SPADES assembly) (version 2) | ecosystem: Environmental > Aquatic > Thermal springs > Hot...
TCTTGGTGTTACTTTCGAGGATCACGCTGCCTCCTTTCTTGAGGTTATGTTGGTGGAGATGGGTTACCCAGATGCTAAGGTTGAAAAGAAGTATCTGGTGTATGGTGGTGAGGTTCTGGAGTTGAATCTGTTCTGTGAGGAGCCTATTGTTGTGGGTGAAGTTACAGTTAGTGTGGATGATGCTGAGGCTGAGGTTGAGAAGGTTCTGAAGCGTGCTAGGGCTGTTGAGGAGAGGTATGGTAGGAAGCCGACCCTAACCCTACTCTGCGCAGCAACCTGCAGAGCTGATGTTGCTGAGCGCCTGAAGGAGCTCTGCGAGAAGGACGGCATAAAGCTCATCTTAGGAAAAGAAATAGCTGAAGCCCTAACACCATAGAAGCTGCAGAAGGCTATTGGCTATTGGGAGGATAAAGTACTTATAGTTACGGTTTCACTTCGCCACATAATGATCCATGACTGCGTTAAAAGAGAGGTGGCTAGGCTTCACAGACTGTGTGTCTCACTATCCCATGTACAAAGGATTCGAATCAAGCAGATGTTAAGCTACGATTCCCATTTTGAGGGGTTTGTGCAGAGAAAAGGTGGGGTCCATTCTCCGAGGGTTTTCCAAAAGGTTATGTGAGTTGCCTTCCCTTAAAGGTTTCTTATGCGAGTTACGATGGAGAGGACTTATGGTTACAAGATGTATGGGTATGCGGTGTGTTATAAAGATGCTAGTATGGGTAGCGCTGTCCTCCATACCAAGAAGCTTGCTATCAAAGAGAGAGAGGTTATGTAGCTATGTCAAACATACGAAAAATATGTTATGCAAAAATCTGATGTTTCAGATTGACAGAGTCAAATTTAGATGCATTGATTCTGAAAGCATAAAGATATTGTCACCAGAATATGAATCGTGTTTATGGAAGCACCTAAATTTAAAGAAAGGCGATGTTTTCATAGATGTTGGAGCTCATATCGGTAAGTATACGATTACCGCGGCTAAGATCGTTGGGAAAAGTGGTTTGGTAGTTTCGCTCGAACCTTTCCCAGCAAACTATAGAACGTTGCTGGAGAATATTAAGATGAACAAGTTAACGAATGTTGTTGCCTTAAATGTCGCAGTGTGGGATGCAAAATGCGATCTGAAACTCTTCATCGGTAGAGAACACGGACAGCATAGTGTGAAGAAGGACTCCGGTAGAGGTTTCATTACTGTTCAAGCTAACACGCTTGATAACATAGTAAGCACGCTCGGTGTTGAAAAGGTAAATGTGATAAAAATAGATGTCGAAGGAGCTGAGGCAGAAGTCATCAAAGGATCCATCAGAATACTTAACAAATATCATCCTAAGCTGATAATAGAGGTCTGGGACCCCGCTTCTATCAAAGAATTAGCTAACGAGATAGGATATAATATGAAGCAGATAGACAAATATCACTACCTGTTTACTAGGTGATTTCTGTTGAAGGTAGTTATGCTGCACGACTGCGCTTATGTTGGAGCAACGCTTGCGAAGTGGTTGAGGAGGATGGGTGTTGAAGTTGAGATGATGCCGCTTCAAAGCGTTTTGAAAACAACCTTGGTTCTGCGGTCGATCGATGCGGACATAATACACGCGCACTACGCTCGAGCTCCAGCTTGGGCGGCTATGTTGTCTGGAAAAAGTTTCGTTGTGCATTGCCACGGCGATGATATAAGACACGGTTACAGCTTGCTGACCAAATTCGCGTTCAAGAAAGCTTCCCTTATACTACACTCGACACCAGACCTAGAAGGGCTAGTTAAGCGTTCCGTTTACTTACCTAACCCTGTGGACACAGAGCTCTTCCAACCTAAGCGAAGTGTGGTTGAAGTTAAGAAGGCTATCTACTTTACACACGAAACAGCTCACCCGAAGACAAGGGGCAAAGAGCCAGTCAGAGAAATAGTTGACGCGTGCAGAGAAGCGGATGTAGAGCTGACTATATTACCAAAAGGTAGTGTGAGATACGAAGAAATGCCTAATCTACTCTTAAACTACGATCTACTTCTAGACCGCTGGATGTGCAGAGCGTATTCGAAAACAGCACTTGAAGCCATGAGTATGTGCATACCCGTGATCGGCTACGAGACACTCTTAGAAGAATTGAAGCAGAAGATAGAAGATGCTAAGGAAAATCCAAAACCGTTGATCGAGAGGGGATTAAAAATCGTTGAGGAGCATAAGCCAGAGAAGATAGCTGCTAAGCTTCATCAACTTTACCTAGCGGTTTTGAAGAAATAATTAAACTCTGTATGCTTCAAACAAGATTGGTTCAGAATGTTCTTCCCAAAACTTTGGCTCAGGTTTAGGTACATTTCCTCTAAGCGCGTCTATGATACCTTGCACAAACCCAGCTGCTCCTCTGACTAAAAGATACTGTTTAGAGGGTGCTAGTCCGGTTGCTATAATGGGTTTACCTAACGCCGCATACTCAGAGATCTTCCATACATCCTGATCATTACTTACCGGCTTTGGTGTGTAGCTTTTGATGGGTGCTAAACAGACGTCCGCTGCATTTATGTAATCTGGAACTTCGTGGTGTGGTTTCCAGCCTAAAAGAAGCATGTTCGGAGGTGCTTTGCTTCTTAGATAACTCCAAAGAGGTCCTGAGCCTATTATAACGAACCGAATGTGTTTCAGTTCAGAGGCGGCTTTGAGTAGCAGATTAAAGTCGTAGGTGTAGGTCAAGCCTCCAACGAATAATGCGATAGGTCCATCTACTCCGAGTTCCCTTAAGATCTCTTCTCTTTCTCTGTTAGCTTTAAAGCTTTTCGTGGGGTAGTTTGGGACTACATAGACCTTCTTACCCGTTAGGTTCTTTAGTCTTGATGCTAGAATATCGTTTACGCTAAGAAGAAAGTCAGCTCTTGAAGCGAGCTTTCTCTCAACCAAAGCAGCCAAGCCGCCTAGTGTTCTATATTCAAGAGAGAGTTTTTCAGCGTAGTTCGATCTATAATCGTAGCATACTTTGATATCTTCTCTTAATAGGCTCGGCAGATGGATAAAGTCAGGGGAGCTGAATATGTGTAGCACATCACACTTCACCACACTCTCCTGTAAAGCGTAGACACTATACCTCAGTAGAGCGGAGACTACTCTACCTAAACTCCTAGCGTTAACCAGAGGCTCTAGGATATGTACAATAAATTTCTTGCTCAAACTTCTGCTTATAGCGTGAACTCTAATAGCTTTCTTCGGCTCTTGAGCTGCTAAAACAACCCTCAACCCACACTATGGTTGGGTGGCGTAGATTTAAGAGTTAAAACGCTGAGAGGTGTAGAGTTTAGGTAGGAAGCCGAAACCATGTGTGGGATTGCTGGCATAGTGGGTGAGCAAGTAGATAAGCATCTCCTAAGACAGATGCTAAAGATACTTCGCCACAGAGGACCGGATTCGGAAGGCATCTATGTTGATGATGAAGTAGTGTTAGGTGCTTGTAGACTTGCGGTGATCGACTTGGTTACCGGAGACCAGCCGATAACTAATGAGGAAGGAGATGTAGTAATAGTGTACAATGGTGAAGTATACAACTATAAGGATCTTAGGCGGAGGCTCGAGGAGAGGGGGCATAGGTTTAAGACAGCGACCGATACGGAAGTCCTTCTCCACGCTTATGAAGAGCTGGGTGAAGCGTTTGTAAACGAGCTGAACGGGATGTATGCTTTTGCTATCTGGGATGAGAGGTATAAGAGGCTACTTCTCGGCAGAGATCCGCTTGGCATAAAACCACTCTACTACATCAGATTTGGGAGAAGTTTAGCATTCGCATCAGAAGCAAAAGCTCTGCTGTTGCTCAAGAAGCCGCTATGTGATCCTGTCGCTCTTAAGATGGCTTTGAATCTAGGTTACATAATCGGCGAGAGAAGTATGTTTGATGGTGTGAAGAAGCTGAAGGCCGGTTGCATCCTCCTTTTCCAAAGAGGGGAGGCTGAGACGAAGGAATATTGGTCGCCGCCGTCAAGTGTGGAGAGTGGTTTAACGCTGAGTGATGCTGCTTCCGTCATTAGATCTCTTGTGGAATCAAGTGTTGAAAGTCATATGGTTAGTGATGTGCCGATCGGTGCTTTTCTTAGCGGTGGCTTGGATACTGGTACAGTGGTTGCTCTTATGAGTAGGTTGAGCGGCGCTGTCAGAACTTTTACACTTGGGTTCGCAGAGCCTATGGATGAGTTAGCTGATGCTAAGAGGGTTGCTGACTATTTTGGAACCGAGCATCACGACCTCATACTTAACGAAGAAGAGCTGCTTAGAGAGTATCCAAGCATGGTTTGGCACGCTGAGGTGCCTAAGATCAACCTCTACCCCTACTTTGTTTCTAAGCTTGCTAGTAGATATGTGAAGGTTGTTTTAAGCGGTATGGGTGGAGACGAGCTCTTTGGAGGCTACATCTACAGATACAAGCATATAAGGAGAGCCGAAACCATAAGCAGGTTCCGAGTCGATCTACCGTTAAGGCTGCTTGCAAAAGTAGTGTTGGCCTTTAACCCCCCTCTACCAAACAAATATAGAAGAAGATTGTTCGCTCTCCTTTTTGTCAAAGATAGAGCAAGGTTCTTTCTGCTCCTCCATAGCCCAGCTCTGATAGAAGAAGCTCTTGTTGAAATCACGCCCTTCTTCGCAACTAAGGAAAGTTTCTTGGAGCAAGCGATGCACGCCGAGCTCAGGACGAAGCTTGTAGATGACTTACTTCTTGTGGATGATGCGATGACTATGGCTCACTCACTAGAGGAACGGGTGCCTCTTCTAGATAAAAGGCTTGTAGAATACGCGCTTAAGATTCCAGTAGATATGAAGGTTAGAGGCGATGTCGGTAAGATCATCTTTAGAGAAGCGGTTAAAGATCTGCTGCCAGATTTCGTGCTGAAGAAGCCGAAGTGGGGTTTCTCCATCGACATAAAACGCTGGTACACAAAGTCCTTACGCGAGATATCAAAGCAGATCCTTGATAAAAGCAGACTCGCAGAACAAGGTTTGATCGACTACAACAAGGTGAAAAACCTACTCTCCCAAGCACCTTCTAGATTGGAAGCCTATGAGGCGAGGTATCTTTGGCTAGCAACCCTCGCAGAGATCTGGTTCAGACTCTACATAGAAGGGTTAGGCTACGAAGGTAAGAGCGAACTAAACAGAGTTTTAAGCAGCTAATCACTCAAACCCTTTTATCCAGACGTTAGCGAGGCTGAAATGTTCCTTACCGCAAGCGTAAGTTGTTTGCTTATCAAATTGCGTCATGTGAAATGCAATAGTTAAAGAAGTTATTTGCTTATTAAAGTGCGTTCTAAAATTTCGAGAAGATCAGTGAACTCCTCCTCACTAAGATCATCTAACTTTCTTTTCAAAACCCTACCCGACTTAACTTCATCTGGGTTTATATCTTGTGGCAACAGGTTTAAACGCTTTAAATCTTCAACAAATCTTCGGCGCACTTCGTCAGATGGATATTTCCTTACCTCTTTTGAGCCGAAATGAGCGTAAAGCATTCCGGAAAATGAAACAGCTAGAACTTTTCCATCAATGCTTTTTAAGTAGAAGCCGGGGTCTCGTGAACGCGACTCAGCAAAGATGTTTTTCTCCCGAGCGAATTCGAGGATTTGAGAAATCCTCTTTTTTAATATTTCTTCTGGTATGTAATCTATTTGCTCTTGTAAGAGTTCATATGTCCAACTCTTCGGTTTCTCTGGATTAGGCTTCATGCTTTCAGGTATTAGTACTGCACGCGCCAAGTATTCGTTCCCGCCGTCTCTGAAATAGCTGAAGGTTACAGCGTTTATATCAATATCACGTTTTGATAAATAGTTGAGTACTCTTTCGGTTTGGGCATCGAGTTCAGACGCAACTATTAACATTTTATGGGAACTGTTTAAGGATTCGGGAAGCTCATCACGAAATTTCTCTTGAAAAGCTTCTTCGAGGTCTGTTCCCTTTTTCTGAAGGTATATACTAGCAACCTCCAAAATTTTATCAGAGGGGAGATCGTCAGCCCAAGAAGCATACTCAAGGATTTGGGCTAAGACATCGCGAGGCGCTCTATCTCTTTTTAACTCGATAATCACTACGTCGCCATCCCCATCAAGGCATAAAAGGTCGATCGACTTATTGAAATCCGTTTGAACTTCCCGCCCAATAACCAACAAATCGTTTGAAATTAACGAAATATCTTCTTCCAGCCAATCATGTAACTTCTTTTCTCGCTCAACAGACCCTCTATCTAACTCATCAAACCCCTTATCCGTGATTTTCCATAAACGGATGTGGCTTGTCAACGCAACTGCATAAAACACCCTAAACCCTAGTAAATATTTCTTTTTATAGCTACAAACATTACTGAGGGTTGCCTATCTACTCCTACTATGTAATTCAGCTTTCGCCTTCCTTGGTATACTCCCCCGGGGGTCTTTGTTTGTTCGGGCGTGTGCTGTTTAGATGGGTTTGCTGCGCTTCACAGAGGTTTATTTTGCGATAGTGCCCCCTCATGCTCTACTTAGGCGTGTGCCCGTAACACAAGACAGCAAACACATCTAACCGTACCGCCGCGCTTATTACCCTATTTGCACCGGCGTATCCGATTATGCACTTCTGGTTCTTCACCTATACGCATATATTACGTATTGTTAACACCTTTGGCTCGAAAAAGGTTTGAAGCCGCTCTTAGCCTTTGAGCTCGAACCGCCTTCTCTCTTAAACTACTTGTTCAGAGGAAGCCGCATAGAGGCGAGGAGTGAAGACGAGTTTCTGAAGGAAGCGGAGCTTGTGAGCAGACATTCGGATCTCATACGCATAGCTGAGGCCCTGCCTGAGCAGCCCTATCTATCCAGCCTGACCTCTCTCAACATACTCAAGAGGAGCAGGGTTGGTGGTGTTAAGTTTATGTGTGATATCAGAGCGACTGAGATGAGCCTAAATGCACTCATTCAGCAAGTCGGCGAAGCAATTCTACAGCGATGCGACTACCTAGTTTTAGAGGGTTCTCAAGAAGGAGGTAGGGATCTAGGTAAGGTAATTGAAGCATACAAATCTTTGAGGAAACTTCGGTTGACTGATCACATAAATGTTGGGTTAGAGGTCTACGTAAACAACAGGATGTTGATTGACGAATGCGTTAAAGCTGAGCCCTCTTTCCTCATATTAAGGATGGTAGATGTGGGTGAGGTGGAGGAGGCTCGGTATAGGGAAGTAGCAGCACCGAACCTACTTATCTTTATACGCATACCCATGTTCGATTTAACAGGGTTAGGGCTTATGTCCACGAAGGCGATCGAGTCGATTGCCGAGGAGGTTGTTAAGATGCTCAGCCAAAACCTAAACGTTATAGTCGCTGCTCCACACGGCTTCGAGGAGGCCTTTGAAGTTCTTAAGCGTGTGAGAGGCGTCTTTCCTTGAAGGTCGGTTGCTACATAGGCGGCATATACCCTAGATCTGACAGGCTCATCGAGGCTACCAGAAGGAACCCACCAAACTTATCTGAGATCTCACGCAGAGACAAGGAGAGGGTCATCAACCTACAGATCAAAGCTGGCTTAACCTACATTTCAGACCCACTCCTGGATTGGAGCGACATGCTCAGACCATATCTAGCGTTCAAGGGTGTTGAGCAAGGCGCGTTAAACAGAATATTCGAGCAGAACACATTTTACCGCATGCCCATAGTGGTCGATAGGGTTGAGTGGGTTGAGCCGATAACCCTTAGGAGCCTTTCGATAGATCTTCTCCCCAAGGGTAGGGATTGGAAGGTCGACCTCCCAGACCCATACACATTCGCCCAGCTCTCAGACAACAGATACTATCTGGACAAGAGGGATCTTGTGTTGGATTTGGCTAAAGCTATGGGAAGAGAAGCCGAAACCCTGCAGAAGCACTTCAGATTCATCCAGATCAACGCGCCATCGATATGTAGGATAAGAAGCAGGGAGGAACTCGACCTTGCGTCTGAAGCGCTCAAGACCGTCACAAAGGGTCTCTCAGCGAAGACCTACCTCCACCTATACTTCGGAGACCCAGCGCCGATCCTAAGCGATCTACTCAGCTTCCCGGTCAACGGGCTCGGATTAGACTTGGTGAACGTAAAGTTGCCGAAGGGCCTTAGGTTCGGCAAGATGGGTTTGGCTGCTGGCTGTGTAGATGCCGGTAACACAAAGATGGAGAAGCCAAAGAAGGTGGCGGAAGAAGTCAAGAGGGTTGTTGACGCAATTGAGCCGAGCGAATTATACATATGCCCGAACTACGATCTGGAATATGTGCCAAGAGCATACGCTAACAGAAAGGTGCTGACGCTTTCAAAGATCGCCAAGCTCCTAAGGGAGGAGATGGGAGGTTGAATAAACTCTACCCCACACAGGAAATAGGTAGCCTCAAGAAGCCAGAGTGGTTCCTCAAGATCATCAGAGATAAGAGGGTAAGTGAAGAGGCGAAGAAGGCTGCGAGAGACGACCTCGCCTACCTCAACATCCGCCTACTTGAAGACTGCGGCCTAGACTACGTCTACGACGGTGAAGCGAGGAGACCTGAGATGTATGAATACGTTGTGAAGAACGTTGGAGGCTTTAGGCTAGCGGGTTGGGTAAGGTCATTCGACAACCGATACTACAGGAAGGCTAGGGTTGTGGATAGGGTCACGTACCTAGGACCCTATCACCTCGACGAATTCGTGTTCGTGGCCAAGCATGCTAGGAGGATGGTTAAGATACCTGTAACCGGACCATATACTCTCGCCGACTGGTCCTACAACGAATACTACCGGAGCAAAGAGGATCTTGTGTTCGATCTGGCCAAGAACATAATCAGACCACTACTTAAAGACTTGGCTTCAGCCGGGGCTAAGGTTATCCAGATAGATGAGCCGGCAGCGACCACACACCCAGGTGAGACTAGCTTATTCGTAGAGGCTTTTAATGAAGCTGTGGCTGGCGTTGATGCTAAGATCACGGTGCACATCTGCTACAGCGGAAACCAGTACCGCCCACTCTTCCCAGAAGCTTTGGATATGAAGTGCAGCCAATTTACACTAGAGTTCGCTAACCGAGACACAACCAGACTAGGCTTGGATAAGGAGAGTAGAGTAGGCTACCAAGCCCTAAACCTATTCAGAGAATATGGAGACAGAAGGGAGGTTGGTGTCGGTGTGGTTGATGTCCACGTCGATAGCGTCGAGCCGCCGGAGCTTATAAGAGACCGCATACTATACGCAGCAAAAGTGCTTGAAGACCCGAAGAGGGTCTACGTGAACCCAGACTGCGGGCTCAGAACCAGAAGCAGGTCTGTGGCTTTCGCAAAGCTAAGGAACCTATGCCTAGGGAGCGAACTAGCCCGAAGCGCCGATCCTGTAAGTTAAATAGCATATCTTCGGTTAGAATAGGGGTCATTAGAAGCAACCTACTAACACTCTGATCTCAGAAACCTGATGTTGCTGGTGGCGATGCGCTTCCAATCCTTACACAGAATGTTAGATACCCTCGGCGCTAGGCGTTAGTGACCTCAAATAATTTGGCTGGGTCAAAGCCCTTCTAACTCAAGGTTCATTCGCTCTGCTACCTCAAGGCGCTTGTAAGAGATGCGGAGCAGGAGACGGTATCCATCACGCAGAGCGTTGAAGCTATAAAGGCCGGCTTCAAGATCCCACTATCAAGTTCTTCGCAGGGCCGATCCTAGGATCAGTCGATGGGTCTCTAGCATTCTTGTACGTAATGCACAGGGTTGCAACAACGACTATTTATTTGACTAGGCTCGCTTACGCCACAGTACTCATAGGTGCGCCCAGCAGCGGTGCAGTCAGACTAGAGATCTCAGCGAACTCTAAGAGCTGAAGGTCGTCTTCACGGCGCGAGCTTCGGTTCTGAGGATGCTACCGGGAGTACTGTGGTGTTAGATGTCCTTCCTAGGGCTGTGGACAACAAGCGCCCTCCTCTTGTTGGCGCCCCTCTACTTAGGCGAGTAAGCTACTACATCGATTTCCACAAGCATCTCTGGAACAACAAACTCCACGCCAACTGTTGTTCTAGCTGGAGGCGGGTTCTTAAAGAATTCGGCGAATACTTTATTCATGGCGTGAAAGTCCCTAACATCCTTTAAAAAGACCGAGACCTTTACCACGTCATCCAGACTAGAGCCGGCTGCTCTGAGTATGGCTTCTATGTTCTTGAGTGTTTGCCTGGTCTGCTCCTCCACGCCTCCCTCTACAAACCTACCAGTAGCGGGGTCTACCCCACCTTGCCCAGCAACATAGATGAATTCACCTGCTTTGATGGCTTGAGAGTACGGACCCGCTGGTTTAGGTGCTTTATCGGTCTTAACATCTACTCTCATACCACCTTCAACTATTACCGGATCCAAATACCTTTCCACCCACCTTCTGAGAATAACAATATTGGTATCTTTCCGTATACCTTGGGATGTGAAACTATAGGAGTACGAGGCGCTTAGAGCATTCTTGACCATCAACGTAAAGGTTCCTAGGCACATCCTAGTTAGGGACGTTGAAGAAGCTGTTTCAGCACACAGAGCTATCGGAGAGCCGATTATACTGAAGGCTCAGGTCACAGTTGCTGGCAGAGGTAAGGCTGGAGGTGTGGTTAAAGCTTACTCTGAATCTACTGTGAGGTCCGAAGCTGAGAGGCTTTTCAAGGCAGAGGTGAAGTGGCTTAAAGTGAGGGCTCTCTTGGTGGAGGAATAGATCAAGGCTAAGGAGGAGCTATGCTTGGGCAGAGCACGGTAGTAGGAACAGGTGGGGACTCGGTGATCGGTTTGAGTTTTGTAGAGGTGTTTAAGATGTTTGAAGCAGATTTTGAAACCGAGGCTGTGGGCGTCATAGGTGAAATAGGAGGAATGCTGAAGAGAGGTTGGCAGCCCGCTTACGCAACAAAAGTTCATCGAAGCCTGTAGTAGCATATGTTGCTGGTAGATCTGCTTCAAGAGGTAAGAGGATGTGGTAAGCTGGAGCGGTAATATCTCTGGGCTCAGGTTCAGCTGAAGAAAAGAGGGCCGTCTTGACCAAAGCTTGTGTTGCTGTAGCAGATCCCCTTTACACGTTCCGCTACTACTCAGAAGGCTCTTCACAGCTGGTAAACGCTTAATAGCGAGATGAGAGGAGACCAAGAGGCTAGGCGGGTGAGTGGGGTCGCCTCCACCCGTTCCGCCTAACAAACCCCGGGTTAGGAGGTGGTGGTGTGAGAAATAGAAGTAGGTTCGTTGCAGAGGCTTCTTTATTTGCTGCTCTCTATGCTGTTGGTGTTCTACTGCTTGCTCCTATAAGCTTTGGTGTGCTTCAAGTCAGGGTAGCTGACGCGCTGATCCCCCTCTCCATACTGCTCGGTTGGCCTGTGGTTGTGGGTGTAGGTTTGGGCAATCTTGTGGCTAACGCCTTGGGTAGCCCATTCGGTATAGTGGATATTTTAGGCGGCACCGTGGCCAACCTCGTAGCCTCTTACGTAGCTATGAAGATCTCAGAAACGCGCCTCAGAGGCTCTTGGCTTCTAGGTTGCACATCTGCCAACGTTATTGTCAGCTTTATCGTAGGTGGGTATATTACGTGGCTCGCTCAAATACCTTTAGATTCCCCTTTTTGGGACCTACCTATCGTAGGTGTCTTGATAGGGTCTACGGTTTCGATAAACATCGTAGGCTATCTTTTGTTGAAGGCGCTGAAGATTCGGATGGTAAAGTAAGATGGGTAGCGGTGTGTTAGCGATAGTGGGCTCACCTGGCACGGGCAAGAAGACAGTTGCACGCGCCCTAGCCTCAAAGATACAGGTAGAATATTTGGATATAAATGAGGTCGCCATAGCGAAGGGTGCTGCAGTAGGCAGAGAAGGAGGAGAATACATAATCTCAACAAGTAGGCTGCGTAAGATACTTCTTCCAATAATCGAGGGGAAGCATCTAATCTTGAGCGGGCACCTCCTCCCCTCTGTTTTAAGGAGAGAGGAAGTGAAGTTGGCGATACTCCTGAGGTGTGCACCTGAGGTCTTGGAGGCGAGGCTGGCTGTAAGAGGGTATAGTGAGGCTAAGATTAGGGAGAATGTTGCTGCTGAGGTGCTGGGTGTTGTAGCGGCCGAGGCGATTAAAGCGTTTGGCGTTGACAAGGTTAGCGAGCACGATACCACAAATAAGGGCGTGGAGGAGACCGTTGCCGAGATCATAGATGTGATTCAGGGTAAAGCTCCCTTGAATCGACCGAGGATCGATTGGCTTTCTGAAGTTGCTGAGAAGGGTCTGCTCAAAAAGTATTTTCCTTGATCACTTCAACGCTATTTTAATCGGCAGACCGTCGACCTCAGATTCAAACCACTTGTATGTCGGATCAACCTCTTTGACAAACTCAGCCTTCTTAACCCTCACTAAGTAGGCTAGTCTATCGAGTAAGGGCGTGAGCGCAGAGACCCACTCCTCACTGAGCCCACAGATCTTCGCCGAAGCAAGGATCTGCGTCGGGTTGTAGCCCATCTCCTTTCTAAGCGCCTGTATCCTGCGGGCTATGTCTCTAAGCATGCCTTCAGCCATCAGACCCTTATCCCTCTCTACTGTTAGGAATAGCATCACTTCATCGTCGGAGGCGTAGGTGTATCCCTGCTGAGGCTTCGCATCTATAACCACCATCTCCCTACCAACCACATACTTAGCTCCGCTCACCTCAACCTCAACATATCCCTTGGATCTTAGCTCATCGATCACCTTCGTCTGGTTGCTTGTGAGCGCTTGAGCGATCAAAGTTGCTCTTTCCCTGAACTTCTTTCCGATCAGATCCATCCTAGGCTTGACCTCATAGGAGAGAGGGGCAGCAGAAGTGTCCTCACTTACCTCGATCTCCTTGACGTTTATCATCTCAAGAAGGGTGCTCATATGCTTCCTCACAGCCCTTGCTGAAGTGTCCTTAGCGAAGATCAACGCCTTCTTAAGAGGCCATCGCCTCTTTATCTTCGCAGCCATCCTAGCGCTGTTGGCTAGGGAAACGACTTCTCTTAGGGCTTCGTATTCCTCCTCGAGCAGAGTATCTACATACTCCTCCTGCACCCTAGGCCACTCTTCGAGTAATATCGATCTACGCTGACCAAGGTTCGTCTTGAGATAGAGGTATTCGGTAATGTGGGGGCAGACTGGGTGCAGAAGTATGTCTAGTGAGGTTAGCGCCTCTTTTAACACAGCGTAGACAGCAAACCGAGCGTGTAGCGTCTCTGGGCTATCATCCCAAATTATCGTCCTAGTCATAGGTATGTAGGTCTGGCTAAGATCATCGATGAGAAACTCCTCTACTGCTCGTAGCCCCTCGTGGTAGCGCCCACCCTCGAACGCTTCAGTAACCGTCTTCTTGAGCCTCTGAAGCCTAGATAGTAGCCAAATGTCGGTTGGCTTCAGCAGCCCCTTTGATCTAGCCCACTCGACGCTACAAGCTGCTGGGTCATAGTTGTCGTAGCTGCTGTTTTGATAGTAGTAGATGTGAATGTGGTATAGTGTGCTGATAACTTGATAGGGTCTTCTTCTGAGCTCGTCTGGGGAGAAGTTTATGCTGTCGATGGGCGAAGCCTTCCACATAAGGTAGAAGCGCAGCGCATCCACAGGATAGCTTCTTAACGCTTCAATAGCGTCCACAATATTCCCTAGGCTCTTGCTCATCTTGTTCCCCTTCTCATCTAGAACATGTCCTTGGAATAGGAAGGCTTTGTAAGGCGCTTCAGCAGCACCCTTCAGGATCACGTTTTCAATCAAGAGCGTGTATGCCCAGCCTCTCGTCTGATCTATTCCCTCAGTTAGAAAAGCCACTGGGACGAGCTCATAGTATTCATCTCCAAGCGAAGCGTAGGGTGCAGCACCACTATTATGCCAAGTGTCTAAGACAAAAGGCTCACGCAGCGCCCTACCCCCACATTTTGGGCACCGCATAACTACCCGGTCTATCCAAGGTCGGTGTAGCTCGAAGTTTACACCATCGGGTAGCTCAAGGGCGTTCTCTATAATCGCCTTCCTACTAAAGTAGCCCTGCTTATGCCCACAGCTAGTACAGACCCAGATCGGTAGAGGTGTACCCCACACCCTCTCCCTAGATATGCACCAAGGCACCCTCTCCTTTATTATCTCAAGGAACCTGTTTCTAGGAGGCTCGTAAAAGTACTCAACTTTGGAAGCTGCCTCGTACGCTAGATCACCTATCTTATCTACCCAGTAGAAGTACTCTCTTCTAGCAAGCCAGACTACCTTATGGTGTGAGCGCCAGCAGAGGGGGTATGGGTGCCTAATCCTCCCGAGTTTAACCAGTTTCCCTCTTTCGCGAAGTAGCTCGCAGACCTTAGCGTCAGCGTCTCTAACAAACATCCCAGCGAAGACACCAGCCTCAGCTGTGAACTTCACCTGATCATCTATTGGGTTGAAGATAGGCAGACCCCTTTTAACCGCTGTTTCAAAATCCTCTTGACCGTTAGCTGGGGACATGTGCACTATGCCAGACCCAGTGGTTACATCCACAAACTCTTCAGCCACCACAACATGCGCCTTTGGGTTCTGGTCTAATTCAGCTTGACCAGGTATGAGGTCTTGTAGTGGGTGTATGTAGCGCAGCCCCTCGAGCTCAGCCCCCTTCTTCACAGCCTCGACTTGATACTCTTCAACTCCTAGTTCCTTCATCAACCCTTCCAGCCTCTCTTTACCCACTATCCACCGCTCACCACCAACTCTGACAAAGCAGTAGTCAGCATCGGGCTTAACACCAACCGCCACATCTGTAACAACCGTGAAGGGCATCGTGGTCCAAAGGATAACGTAGGCGTCAAATTCACGCACCTTGACCTTATAATAGAGCGAAGGGTCCTCAACCATCTCATAGCTCTGGCTGACTTCAGCGTGGCTGAGAGATGTTTGGCAACCCGGGCAGTATGCGACCACTCTGAAGCCTTCTCCTAACAACCCACGCCTAGACGCTTCCTCGAGGTAGCGCCACTCCCTCTCAATATACTCATCTCTATATGTCCAGTATGCAGCATCGTAGTCAAAAGAGAGTCCTAAGAGCCTATCTGCTTCGCGCCACTTCCCATAATAGTTGTGAATCACCTTCTTGCAGGCTTCAACCAGCCTCTCCTCCCCCACCGCTCTGAGGTTCTCAGCCTTACTGCCTGTCAACCCAAGCTCTTTCTCAGCTTGCAGCTCGACCGGCAGACCCTGTGTGTCCCAGCCTGCTCTGAAGACGACATCAAAGCCTCTGAGCGTCATAAACCTGAACCACAGATCCTTTATGACCCTACCCCTAACGTGGCCTATGTGGGGCTCACCATTCAAAGTCGGAGGTCCTTCAACGAACCCGATCCTCGGCCTACCCTTCTTAGAGGCTTTAACAAGCTCAAGTAACCTTATCCGCTCCCACCTTCTCCTCACACCATCCTCAAGATCCTTCGGTTTGAATACCCCGCTAAGCTCAGGCAGCGTGAGGTCCTCTGGTTCGCTCGCCAACTTCTCCTCAAGATGGCAGAAGGCGCTGTTTTAAAGTCTTTGGCCCCTTATACGCCTGAAAAAAGTCTGCTCGCCAAGAAGCTCGGTAGGCCCGCTGCTAGAATCTTGCTTGCCGCAGACTCGATATCGTAAGAAACATATTTGTGCTCGATCTCAAAACCAGATCCTCCGCGTTCTAGGATAGCGTAGCAAGCTTCTGGCCGCCCAGACCTAGGTTGACCAATAGAGCCTGGGTTAAAGATCATACCCCTGCTTGAGCGCCAGCTGTATGGTATGTGGGTGTGCCCCATACCAATCAAATCAACACCCTCTCTAGTTAAGTAGATGTCGAAGAAGCCGCTATGTGTCTCCACATATACGTATTCGCTTATCGGATCATCTGGGCTGCCGTGGACGAGGAGTGTCTTTAACCCAGCTATATCCAGCCTCGTTCTATCAGCCAGGTTCGCCAGAAAACTTAGGTTTTCAGGTTTGATAACGCTTCTGGTCCACCTTACAGCTTTGGCAGCCGCTGGATTAAACCAAGAAACGTCGCCTGTCAGCACAGCCAGATCGTGGTTGCCTAGTATGCATACTTCAGCCCTCTCCTTTACCCACTCAACCACCTCGTTAGGGTTAGCACCATAACCCACAACATCTCCGAGGCAGTATATCGGCGCGTCTGGAAGCGTCGCTTCAACCGCTTCTAAAGCTTCGAGGTTGGCGTGTATGTCCGATATGAAGACCGCCTTCATCAGAGAGATTGGGTGTGAACACCGCTTTAAGTCTTAAGTGATTTAGCCGAAATCTTAGCTTGAAGTATGTGCTTCCCATCATCGGGGTGACGTGTGTTCTGCAGTATCTGCAGCGCTACCTCATTTCTCTTCAGAACGCCACCCAGTGCGAAGAACCAGACCGATGCTGGCATAGCCAGATGTGTATCAGGTTCCTCGATGTTGATCAGCTTGGTCAGCGGATCGAACCTGACTGAGCTTTCTTCACCTAGGCTGTGTGTTAGTAGGTTGATGAGTATGGGTAGGTTTATGTCGATGGGTTTGCTGAAGATAGGTGTGTGCATAACGTTTTCGAGCTCCTCGATGAACCTTTGCCCGATCAATCCTACGAGATCTTCGTCTTGGATTGTTGAGGCGACTGCCCTTATGAAAGCTTGATTCACGGTGTCAGGGTCGAGGAGCTCGAGCACATCCTCACCATCCTTCAGCGATAGGATGCTGGAGAGGGTGTTGATTGGGGTTGAAATAGACCAGAGCCTCTTAAACAAACCAGTAGAGATTATTGAGTTAACCTCCTTAGAGGGTATGAGCACGCCTCTACCAGTTACTTGCTCCACTATGAGTACTGAGTGCTCGTCGAATAGGAAGATATCAAACCCAAGGGGATATCTAACCACTCTAACATCAAAGCCTAGTGGAAGATCGCTATCGTGCACATCCTCACCGTAGCTCCAGAGCCTGATTATCTGAACTCTTATGTCGTTGAGCTTAGCGTTTAGGAGAGATTCTCTGCAGGCGCAGAGTACCCTGACTCCCCAGCTACCTATCATGCACTTTATGGATGCTCGAGATAGCGCTATCATCTCAGATACTTTTGTAGATAAAGCGTTCGCACCTACTCCCTGGTACTTGTAGTCCACAAAGTCAGTCGGCTTCCTCACTTCTTCGTATCTCTGCTTGAGCTTCGCTAGTTCCTTTTTCATAGCCTTTACCCGCTTCTCTTCGATCAGTATGAGGTTCTCAAGCGTTTCCTCCGGGGGTAGAGCGCGGCACCTCACTGGCTTCTTGTCTAAGAGCTCCGCTAACCCCTTTCTAACTAACGTCTTAATAACCGCGTAAGCCTTTGTCCGGGGGATCTGAGCGTGGTAGGCTAACTCGCTGACTGAAAGAGAATCGTGTTTAAGTAGAGCTAGATAGGCTCTTGATTCATACTCACTTAAACCGAACTCCTCTAACCCAGACCTACCCCCCAACTCTGTCACCAGCTATTTTGTCACCGCGGTGACTCCATCTAGCGGTACAGTCCCGATAAAAAGAGAGGTCGATAATGTTAAACAAGGTGCTTAAAATGTCTGACTTCGTATCCAAATGGACAAAGCCCAGTGGCGGCGGGTTCGGCGAAAGAGTGCGCGAAGCCGTGCGCCCCCTCGGTCCGCTGAAGCCAAGGCTGGAAGCAGCTGTTAGGCAGATCCAGATTCAAATCTCTAAGCTTGATGCGACTTCGCTGAAGTTGAAGGAGAGGGATGCAGCGATCTTCAATAAGGTCGTAGCCGCTATACAGAAGCACGACATGCAGCACGCTACGGTCTTCGCCAACGAGCTCGCTGAGATCAGAAAGATGAATAAGATGGTAACATCGGCGAAGCTTGCGTTAGAGCAGATTGTCCTCAGGCTCAACACTGTGCAGGAGCTTGGTGATATCGTCGTAACGCTCGCTCCAGCGATGGGTGTGATAAGGAACGTAAAGAGCGGCTTAGTTTCTGTCTTACCTGAAGCGGAGAGTGAGATCAGCGAAATAAGTAACCTGCTGGGTAGCATATTAGTGGATGCTGGTCAGCTGGGTGCAGCGACGATAAACTTTGAGGCCGCGAACGAAGACGCTGAGAGGATACTGGCTGAGGCATCAGCGGTAGCGGAGCAGAAGATGCGTGAAAGGTTCCCAGACCTACCCACATCCGTGAAGACTTCGGACACCCTTGAAGGCATAAGCTAGAAGACAAGGGCATCTCAGATGAAACCCACCACAGCTACAGGGGTGGTTTGTGGTGGGTTCTTCTCACATCTTTTTGTTTTTTCGTTTGAGAGGTGGTGTTGGATGCTCATTGGCTTAAGAAGGGTTGTGGGGTTTAGGAGAAGAGGGTTGAAGGAGAAGATTGGTGCGGCTATCTTAAGGATTGAAGAAGAGAGGCATCAACTGCATCTGTTGAAGAGTAGGTTAGAGGCTAGAATGCAGGCTCTGGTAGATGCTCTTGAAAAGGCGCGTGGATCGAATGATGCGGTGAAGATTACTCTTTACTCAGACGAGTGTAATGAGTTAAGGAAGGTGATGAACGCGGTTTCTTTATGTGAAGTAGCCTTAACCCAGATTATCACGCGCTTTGAAAGCATCCGCGACATAAACGAGGCTATGAACCGCGTGTCCACAGCGGCTACCGTAGTAAAGCGGCTTTGCGGCGAAGAAGGCTTCTCACCAGCCCTTGAAAACCTGGCTTCTGAAGCAACCAAAACCCTGTCGGACGCGCTTGCAGATCTAAGTAACCTATCTTTTGGCTACTGCCTTGATCCGAACAGTAGTGTGGAGGGTCTTACTGAGGATGCTGAAAGATATGCCCTATATCTCGCAAGCGAGGTAGATGAGTCCTTATCCTCTATGCTACACCAGGCAAAAGGAGACACTATCTTCGAGAAGATGCAGACGCTGACTCAACTGACTGAGTCAGATAGAGTTGGTTTCGATGCTAATAGGGGTAAAGTGAACGGTAGAGTTGAGGAGAAGGTCAAAGCGTTCTTCGCCGAAAGAGGCGAATACAACATCATAGAGGCTGCGCTCACCCTCAATCTGCCCATAAACGTAGTCGAGCAGATCGCCTTGAAGATGATCAGCGAAGAAAGCAGGCTCAAATTAGCACCGGAGGTGGCGTAAGAATTGTCTGCAGCGCAAGAGCTGGAGGAAGCTGCGAGAAGATACGCTGCTGAAGCTATTAGACTTGATTCTCAAGGTGCAAGAGGGATGGCTATACAGATGTATCAGAAAGCTATTCACGCGCTCATAACTTTAGCGAAGATCTACCCAGACTACAACCTTAACAGACTCTACATCGAGCGTGCTAAAGCATATCAAGAGCGCATAAAGGCGCTGCAAGCCTTGGAGGATGGGCAGGATGAAGCCGATGACAGCAAAGCTGCGCCGAAGGTTGTTGAGTCGCTTAAAGCAACCTTCAACGATCTTGTGCTACACGAGAAGCCGAAGGTGACCTGGGACGAGGTGATAGGGCTAGAGCAGGCTAAGCAAGCCATAAAAGAGAGCATAATATACCCGGTTCAGCGCCCAGACCTCTTCCCGCTCGGCTGGCCTAGGGGTATACTACTTTATGGCCCACCAGGCTGCGGCAAGACTATGTTAGCGGCAGCAGCTGCCGCTGAGATTAATGCTACGTTTATGAGCGTGGATGCGGCGTCGATCATGTCGAAGTGGCTTGGTGAGGCCGAGAAGAATGTTGCCCGGCTCTTCTCCACCGCGCGAAGCGTGATCGAGAAGGAGAGCACGCCCGCAATCATCTTCATAGATGAGTTAGATTCGCTTCTCGGGACACGCAACCAAGAAGTCGGGGGGGAGGTTAGGGTAAGAAACCAGTTTCTTAAGGAGATGGATGGCATAGCCGATAAGGGCAAGCACCTCCACCTGTATGTCATAGGTGCGACGAACAAGCCTTGGTCTCTGGACTGGCCTTTCATAAGGAGGTTTCAGAAGCGTATATACATACCCCCACCAGACTCCGCTGCGCGTGTAAGCATGTTCCGCTACTACACCGCCCCTTTGAGGCTCGACCCCTCGATAAAGTTGGAGGAGCTGGCCAAATATACAGAAGGGTATACGGGCAGCGATATAAGAGATGTGTGCCAAGCGGCTCAGCTTAAGGTGGTTACTGAGCTCTTCGAAAGCGGCAGGGCAAGCGATAAATCTGCTCAACCTAGGGAGATAACATTAGGAGACTTTAAGGAGATACTGCGCACCAGAAAGGCCAGTATCTCGAAGGAGATGATAGCTGCCTATGTCAGCTGGACCGATAAGTTCCAAGCACTTTAAGTGTAGAAGGTAAGTTTAAGGAGCACTTGGGGTAGAGAGATAGCTGTGGGATGGCTGTACTAACAATCACCGAAATACCGAGCCTAGGATCACCCTACTTGATAATAGGGCTATCTGGCTGGACAGATGCCGGGATGGTCGCTTCCAGATCAGCCCGTTACCTCGTTAAGAAGCTCAGCATGGTTAAATTCGCTACGATAGAGCCTGACGAGTTCTATAACTTTAGCATAGAGCGCCCTACGACGGTCATAAAGGGCGGTGTGATAGAAGAGTTCAGCTTTGCATCAAATGATCTCTATTACTCGCTCGGTAAAGATCGTGGCGAGAACGTAGACCTAATCGTGCTTGCCGGCGCCGAACCTCACCTAAGGTGGGCTAAGTATAGTAGAGCGATCGTAGAGCTGGCTGTTAAGCTTGGAGTTAGGTTCTGCTACGCAATCGGAGGTCTTCTTGACAGAGTCCCTCACACACGCCCACCCCTGATCTCAGCCGTAGTAAACGACGCATCGCTATCTCCGCTACTCACACGCAATAACGTTAAGATGATAGACTATGAGGGACCAGCAAGTTTTTACACCTATCTACTCACTCAGCTAGCCAGAAATGGAATACTTGGCGTAAGCCTCTGGGGGCATGTACCCCAATATGTAGCTTACGCAGACGCCAACACAAGCCTTCACATCCTTAGGCGCCTATCTAACCTCCTGTGCGTGAGGTTCGATCTCGCCGAGCTCGAGCGTGAAGCACAGAGGCTTAAAGAAACCTTGGATAATGAAGTTGCCCAGGACCCAACTTTAACGAGCCTAGTGCGAAGCTTAGAGTTGGAATACGATATGCGCAGCGGACCAAGCTATATAGGCTGAGCAAGAGGTCTTGAATAGTATAGCGCGGGGTGATGCTCCCAGTTTGACCGCACCCCTAGGCGTGCTGCTTTCCTTAACCTGCTCGTTCGCCTGGGCATTGGGCGCCTTATCGATGGCTAAAGCGCGCGTTCACAGCGGTAGGACGCTGAGCGGCTACGTAGTAGACCGTCTCTCCTCAATATTCTTTACCGTGGTATACTTTCTTTCTACCCAGCGTACGTTAACATTAAAGCCGATCGTGTTAGCTTCCTTCTTTGTCGCCTCTTTCTTCGGAGGTGTGATAGGTTACCTCAGCTATTACGCAGCCATAAATACGATCGGGGCTGGCAGAACCACTATGGTTAATGTTCTAAGACCTTTTCTGGCAGCAGCGATATCGGTGCCACTCTTTCAAGAAGAAATCTCGTCAAGCATTCTACTTGGGATGATTCTTGTTACCTTAGGCATATTGGCAGTTATACGAGGTGAGGGGTCTACACAAGCATCAAGCAGAGGATTCCTGTATGCTCTGCTAGCTATGTCAGGCTTTACACTCTTCCCTGTCTTTGTGAGGGTCGGTCTTGATGCTGGTGGTCACCCAGCCGAAGGAGCTATGCTTTCATTCATCTTCAGCCTAGCCGTCTACCTGCTGATAGTCAACATCTTTAAAGAGCCTACTAACCTGAGAGAAGTCCCTAGGGGGGCGGCGCTCTTCTACGCTCTCTCAGGGTTCTTCAATGCTGTAGGCTCGATAGCTCTTATACACGCGCTTGAAAACGCGCCGATAGTCGTCGTCCTACCGGTTTCAAACTCCTATCCTTTCATAACCCTCTTCCTAGCTACGCTTCTGCTTAAGGAGAGGCTGACTTCAGCACTAATCTTAGGATGTGTCGCCATAGGTTTGGGAATAGCTCTAGTCTCCTTCTAACGCACCTATTTAATAATGTTCTTTGACGCCAGCCTTATATCAGAGGCTCGCACCGTCTTTCTACCAGCGTGTTCAGCTAGCTCAACGGCTTGCTGAGCTATCTTTACAGCGATCTCCTCTAAAATGATTCTCAGCTCCTCAGCAGCCTCATCGCTGACCCTCTCAGCACCTCCCTTCTTGATCAACCTATACACAGCAGCCAAACCCAGCTCCTGCTCAGCCAACACCCATCATCTTAACCAAACAATAAACCCTATTTAACTCTAAGGCTCAATACCACTAGGCGTGACGCCAAGTTATGTTCGTCGATGCCCACATCCACCTATCAGACCAAGATCTAAAAGACCTTTTACCACAGATCATCTTGGAGGCTAAGATCACGAACAAGATTCTTATAGCTGTAGCAGAAGACGCAGAAACCTCGGCAGCCAACCTTAGGATAGCAGCGGAAGCAGGTGAGCTAGTTAAACCGTTCCTAGGTATGCACCCGTGGACTTTACAGAGCAGGGGCTTAGATGAACAGAGCTTAAAATCCTTGAAGCCTGAGTGCTTCGCAGGGATTGGTGAAGTGGGCTTAGACAGAAAATACGCTAGGGATGAAGGCGAATATAGAAGGCAGAAAGAGGTCTTCGAATACATGCTTATCCTGGCTGAGCGCCTTCAGAAGCCTCTCTCCGTCCACTCTAGGGGAAGCGTCGATGACGTCTTATCTACGCTCAGCACCTACAATCTAAAAGGGGTGCTACTACACTGGTTCTCAGGAGCGCCTAACCAGCTTAAGGTCGCCTGTGATAGAGGATACTACATATCATACGGTCCAGCGGTTGTCTACTCAAACAAGACCAAGAAGCTAGCCTCAAGCACACCGCTTAACCTAATACTCACCGAAACCGACGGACCAGTCAGATTCGGCGCAGCCTTTCAAAACCGGGTAGCCTTGCCTGCCCTCGTGCCGAGCATAGTCTATGCGCTTTCAACACTCCACAAACTGAGGTTTGAGGATATGCGCAACATAATCTTCGAGAACGCGGTAAACTACCTCGGCTTAGGATCCAAAAAATAGAGGGGTGTGGTGGCTAAGCCACCTCAAGCTTCTTCTTCAGAAATTCGTCGTATCCCCTTACATCAAGCCAACCGTGGCCGCTGTCGTTTATAGCGAGGACCTTCTTTTCACCAGTTTCTTTACATCTCCTGGCCTCTCTTATCAGAGCAGCCCACGCGTGCAGAGTTTCTGGCGCGCTAAGGATACCTTCTGTTTGGGAAAGGATCTGACCCGCTTGGAAGATCTCAGTTTGACCTATAGCAACCACTTCGTGAACCTTCTTGTAGACTAGTGTGCAGAGCTGCGGCGCGTTACCGTGGTAGCGCAGCCCACCCGCATGTATCCTAGGCGGAACAAAGTCGTGTCCAAGCGTGTACATCCATATCATAGGTGTCATCCCAGCCGTGTCACCATAGTCGTACCCGATGTACTTGGGCTTCGTGTATCGTGGGCAAGCCTCAGCCTCGGCAGCTACAAATCTCAGCTCAGGCTTCTTGCCATCGAGCTTATCCCTCGTGAAGGGGAATGTGAAGCCCGAGTAGTTTGAACCTCCCCCGGTGCAGCCGAAGAGCACATCTGGGTATTCGTCTATCAGCTCGAACTGCTTCTTAGCCTCCAAACCGACTATGGTTTGGTGTAGTAGCACGTGGTTCAAGACGCTACCTAGCGAGTAGTTTATCGGATACGGTTTTTTGAGCGCGTGCTCGACCGCCTCAGATATAGCTATGCCCAGTGAACCTGGGCTGTCCGGGTCCTTCTCCAGCACCTTTTTGGCGAACTCAGTCACCATATCCGGATAGACCCTCTCAGGTGGGACTGAGGGCGAAGGCACACACCTAGCTCCCCAGGACTCCATCAGTACACGCCTTCCAGGCTTCTGATAGTAGGAGACTCTAACCATGAATACGTCGACTTTCAGCCCGGTTAAGGCTCCTGAGAAGCTTAGGGCTGAGCCCCACTGACCCGCTCCCGTCTCTGTAGCCAGCCCCTCATAACCATCCTTTTTATTGAAGTATGCTTGGGCTATTGCTGTGTTGGGTTTGTGGCTGCCAGGTGGGCTAACGTACTCCTGCTTGTAGTAGATTCTGCAAGGCGTCCGTAAGAACTCTTCAAGCCTCTTCGCCCTGTGCAACGGGGTTGGTCGCCATATCTTGTAGTACTCCAGGAGCTCGTCCGGTATCTTGATCCAGCGGTCGTGTGAAAGCTCCTGTGAGAGGAGTGATGGTGGGAAGATTTTGGGTAGTATGGCGAGACCAGGTCCAGTTGGGAATGGGGTTCTCATCCCGCACTTATGGAGGTCAGCGTTTATGTTGTACCAGGAGGTCGGCAGCTCGTCTTCAGGCAGATCTACTCTGATGACGCTCTTGGGCTCAAACTTCTCTTTAGCGGCCTCGAATACCTGCTTCGCCTTCTCAATCTTCTTTTCTTCTTTCGATTCCATCATCTCACCTCCTTTTCAAGGTAACTGTAACTTCTTCTGGATGATCCACTCTAGGTATCCTTTGTGCTCGAGCATCGTGTGGCCTGAGAGGTTGAAGAGTATGACCTTCTCCTTCCCCTCGGACTTCGCTTGAATAGCCTCATCCACAACAGCCTTGATGGCATACTGAGCTTCGTGTGATGGTATTACGCCCTGGTTTCTGCAGAATAAGGTGCCGGCTTCATAAAGCTCTGTCTGACCATAAGTTTTAGGAGTAACTACACCAGCTTCGACCAAGGCGCTTAAAATAGGCGAGACTCCGTGGTGTCTCATCTCACCCGCGTGTATCAGGGGTATTGCGCGCTTTGAGCCTAGGGTGTGGAACCTGTAGAGCGGCATAAGACCAGCGTAATCAGGGTAGTCGTAATCGATTTTCCCTTCAGTTAGCGAGGGCACGTATTTCGAGCCAGCTACGATGAACCTTGTACCGGTCTTCCTACCTTCTGCAAGATCGGCTAAGAAAGGCAGCGCTAACCCCAAGAAGCCTTCGATCGAGCCGATTACTACATCAGGGTAGACTCCAGCCATCTTGCACTGGGCAGCAGCCTCTAAACCAGCTATAGACTGGAAGACTATAGGTGTGTTGAAGAAGTTGCCGAAGATAACAGCAGCTCCATCATCTTTTGACGCATCCTCAACGCCTTCAGAAAACGCTGTGGCGATCGATCCGTTAGGGTCTTCTTTAACCATCTGCTTACCGACTTCTGTGTCCTGTGAGGGTGAGCCGTGAACCCTAGCCGCGTTCACCTCCATAACTACGCGGTGCGGCTCCTTAGATTCAAGGCTCTCCTTAGGGATATAGACATCCAGTTTGAGATCTTGGTATCTTGCAGCTATGGAGGCTGCTGTGCCCCATTGAGCACCACCAGCCGCCACAAGCCTCTTGAACCCGTCTTTGGCTACATAGTATGCCTGCGGTATGGCTATGTTAGTTTTGCCGGTGGTCCCATATTGTATATCCTCCCTCTTGTAGAAGATCTTGGCTGGCGTGTTCAACGCCTTTTCAAGATTATATGCTCTCTGCAGAGGTGTAGGCCTCCCAGCCCATATAAGAAGGTTCATTACATCGTTCGGTATAGGGAACTCCACTGAATCAGATCTTTCAATAGCCAATAGAGATGGTGACCAATACTTCTCCATTTCGGCTATTCTATCGAACTTATCAGGGTTCTTTGGCTTAGGCAGCTCCTTCTTTAACTTGGCTAGTATTGGTGTTGGGTTGAGCCAAGCCTTGGGTAGGTCTGATGTCGGCAGGATTATCTTGTGGACTCGAGTTTGAACCATATCTACAGCTCACCTCTAACATACTTCGACCTAACTTCGTCTTTGGAGCTTCTGAGTATAGGTTCCCTGCCAATCATATACAGATGAGGGTCTGGTGGAGGAGGCGGTAGTAGTGGCTGAGGCCACGACTCCATAGCCACAGCGTATAGCACAGTGTAGACTGAGAGCCCGGGCAGCCAACAGATGACGAGCCAGAGGTAGAGGAGGTAGGGTGGGGGGATGAGGTTAGGAACCATCCAAGCCGATTCAGGTGCCAGCTGCAGACCGTACCAATGTAAGCCTTGGAAAGCTATGTATGCTGTAGCTATGGCTAGAGCGAGCAGGATGAAACCCTTAACAGGCTGCCTGTTGAACGGTGCCCTCCCACCCCTGGTGAAAAGAAGAGTAGGCCACCACATGAAGACAGCGGACCAGATCAACGTAGCCCAGATCAAGTTCCCCTCCAGCGAACCTAAAACAAGTAGCATCGTAATATTCTCTTGCACAGCTGGCGGTAGGGCTGATAGAGGCACGAAGCCGCTTGGTGCATCTGGTGGTGCGAAGCCAGCTGCCTTAAGGAGACCCATATTAACCTGGTGTATCTGAGGAACTATGATTAAAGCGAGGTTCCAGACCACTAGGCTCAATATCACTGACGCTGCTGTCGCGCTGATGCCGATCCAAGGCTGCTTCCTTAGAAGCCTAAAGGGCCATAGATCGAAGAGGAAGTAGAAGATGCAGGTGAAGAGGATAAACATTGTGTTAAGTGTAGCCATTACGAAAGCATCCATGGCCCCACCTGGATTCAAAGCTTCTAGGTTTGTGCCAGCAGGCACGAGCAACGCAGCTACCTCGGGTGGTAATCCAGCCGCCTGCTGGTAAAATGGCGTGTAGTTATGTAGGAGAATATAGAGGATACTGCTTACTGCAAAACCTATCGCCAAGAGCCCCACTCCCTGATAAGGTTGCTTTACCCTTTGTAGGGGCCAGTTCTGGAAGAGGAGCGCCATTATTAGGAAAACGTTCAGTGTGTTGATCTCGTAGAATAGCATCCAGGGGAAGGTAGGTCCTACAGTGAATCTATAGATGATGAAGAGCACAACCATAAGAATGAGTAGAACTACTAGGTTAACTAGGCTTCTTAGCCCCCAACCGAACCTCTGACCAATCGAGTTTTGCAGGAAGAACAATACGAAGACGATCATGTTAACCAGCGCCATATGGTATTCAGAGATATAGCCTATCCAGTTCATCGGTCCGCTTGGACCCATAGGTCCTGGTGTGTTGAAGCTCAGCCAGAATGTTATTATCCCAGCGCCCACGACGACGATAAGTGTTAGGATGCCCCGCCAAGGTTGCCATATTTTTAACGGAGGCATCATATCGGGTCGCTAATCTTAAGAAAGGAGCTGCTCTTAAACTTTTTGTTCAAGCCCCTTCTTTTTGATAAAAATGAACAAGAGAAGGAGAGTACTTGATGTCTTATAGAGCGCCTTGGTTATCCTATCTATATTTTTAATAAATGGCAGTATAGGCTCTTTTTGCGCTATAAATATTAGAATATTCCCATGCATCGCTTATGATGATGTTACAATAGGTTTTCGGTTTCTGTTGTTTGTTTGGTTGTCTTATGTCTGATCTTAGGGTGTTGGTGGATGTAGTTGGTAGGACTGAGGTCTTTAAAAGGAATAGGAAGCCTTTGGAGGTTGAGGTCTTCGCGCCCCCTATGCTTTGCAGTTTTATCCTTAGAGGTTTGGGTAAGGCTATTGGAAGCGTATCTTATGTTTCCGTGCATAGGGTTTTCACGGCGATGATGCTTTACCGAGGCTGAGAGGAGGTGTTGAAAGTACGAAGCTGTTGATGAGGATAGGGGGAAGGATGAGTGTAGGGGGGCGAGCTGATATGGCTCTTCCTATGGGTTGGTAGAGATGTTGATACGAAGAAGGTCGTAGCATTTAGAGCTAGCTTCCCTAGATCACCACTAAACGCAGAAATATTCCTGAAGCAGATCCTAGAGTACTGTTAAACGAACCACTATTCCTCGCAGATGAAGTTCTCTGCGTACAGAGAAGCCTCCGAAAGGCTCGGTTTAAACCATAGGCACGAAACCCCGCGGCAGGAGGCGTGAAATATCCAAGATAAGAAACAGAATAGGGAGATGGTTAGGTATACCCAAAGCAAAACTCAGACCTCTCCTTCACAGCAATATACAACTGGCTGCCCACACACAACCTATCGTAACATCAGCCGCTTATACCTCAGCAAAATTAAAGTACTTCTTCTGCGCAAATTTACTTGATTATATATGTGCCTAAAGGTTAGAAGTGTTGCTCCAGACTTCGCAGCGGACGTGTACGAGAGAGACGCTGATAAGCCGAGGAGGATTCATCTCATCGACTTCAGGGGGAAATGGGTAGTCCTGTTCTTCTACCCAAGAGACTTTACCTTCGTCTGCCCGACCGAGATAGAACGCTTCGCAGAGCTTGAGCCGGAGTTCAAAAAGGAGGATGCCGTGGTAATCGGCGCGAGCACAGACAGTTTCTACACGCACAAAGCGTGGTATGAGACGGATGAGCGGATAAGGAAAGCCAACTTTCCAATAATAGCTGACACCACTTTAGCCATAAGCAGAGCTTATGGCGTGCTTAACGAGGAGGACGGCAGCGCCTTCAGAGCAACCTTCATCATTGATCCAAACGGTGTTGTAAGGCACGTAACGGTAAACGACATGGATGTGGGGAGAAGCGTAGACGAGACCCTCAGAACACTACGCGCGCTCAAAACAGGTGAACTCTGCCCAGCCGAGTGGCGCCCAGGAATGAAGACGTTAGGCAGGGCTTAGAGCCCCCCAATTCTTTCTTTTTGATAATCCTTTATATCCCACTTTGATTCCTACGTTGTCTGCGATTGCTTTGCAGTCTCTCATGTGGGTTGAGAAATATAGGCCTACTAAGCTTGAGGACATCGTTAACCAACGGCACGTCGTCTCTGGGCTAAAAGAGCTCCTTAAGAACCCTGCTGAGATGCCCCACTTGCTCTTCGCTGGCCCACCTGGAACCGGTAAGACTACGGCTGCGCTTTGCGTGGCAAGGGCTGTTCTGAAGGATCATTGGCGTGACTACACTCTTGAGCTTAACGCTTCGGACGAGAGGGGTATTCAGACGGTTAGGGAGAGGATCAAGACCTTCGCGAGCTACAGTGTGGGTGGTGCTGACGTGCCCTATAGAATAATTATATTGGATGAAGCTGATGAGATGACGAATGATGCGCAGACCGCCTTGAGGCGGATAATGGAGGAGAGTTCAAGAATCTGCAGATTCATACTCATCTGCAACTACAGCTCAGGCATAATCGAGCCCATACAGAGCAGAACAGCCATATTCAGATTCCAGAGGCTTGAGGAGAAGGATGTAGTTAATCATCTAGCCTACATATGTAGGTCAGAGGGTGTAAAGAAGGTTCAGCCCGAGGCTTTATCCCTAATATATGAGGTGAGCGAAGGCGACCTCAGACACGCTATAAACATCCTGCAGACAGCAGCAGCTATGGGTGATGTTAGTGTAGAGAATGTCAAGCGTGTTGCAGGGATATCTAGCAAAGCGATGGTTGGTGAGGTGGTTAGGCTCGCGCTAAACGGGGACTTTAACGCTGCTAGAGAGAGGACACTTGAACTCACAAGAGTCTATGGTATGTCTGAGCAAGACTTCCTCAAGTATGCGTTTGAGGAGATATCTGCTCTTAACCCACCTAACCTAGATAGGATCGCTGAATCTATAGCAAAATACGATTACCGCCTTGTGGTTGGTGCGAACCCAGACATCCAGTTGACCGCGCTGCTCGCTGAGCTCGTCCAACTGGGCAAAGAGCTGAACCTACCAGATAAGAGGGGGAAATAGTATATTAGAGGAGGGAGTTCAAGCCTCGAGCGGATGAAGCTCAGCCTACCCAGAGGTTTTAGAGACATACCGCCGGAGGACTATGCGCTTATGGAGGATATTAGAGGCACTTTCCTAGAGACCTGTAGGCTCTTCGGCTTTAACCTGATGGAACCCTCCCCTCTTGAAATGTTAGAGACCCTTGAAGCCAAGAGCGGGCCGTCGATAAGGGACGAGATCTTCGCTTTTAGGGATAAGAGCGGTAGAGAGGTGGGACTGAGATTCGACTTAACCGTTGGGCTGACAAGGTGGGTTGTATCTAACCGTAGCCTCCAGCTACCAGCTAAGATCGGCTCCTTCGCCGGGTTATGGAGGTATGATGAGCCGCAGTACGGGAGGTATCGATGGTTCTACCAGTGGGATGCCGAAATCTTCGGTCCTACCAGTGCTAACGCAGACGCCGAAGTGGTCGATTTTACGTACCTCCTCTTCACAAGACTCGGGCTCGACGACATAACTATACACATAGGCGATCGGAGGGTTGTATGCGAATACATCAAAAAGGAGATTGGCGTAGAAGACGTTTCTACAACTACAGAGATGCTCCGCGCCCTGGACAAGATCAAGAAGAAGTCGAAGGAAGAGATACTGAGTGAATACTCATCTAGGATCGACCCCCCAAAGCTCACCAAACTTCTAGAATTCGGAGAAATCTGCGGCCCAGCCCAAGGCGTCCTGCGCAGGCTGCAGGAGCATAGGTTGACATCTACTAGCGCATTAGTGGAGCTGATAGATCTGCTTAACTACAGAGGCGTTAAGAACATCACCATCGACCTATCGATTGTAAGAGGCCTTGACTACTACACCGGAATAGTCTTCGAAGCCTACACACACAGCGACCAAGCGTTAGGCGCATTAGCCGGAGGAGGGAGATATGACATACTTCCGGCGATCTTCGGTAGACCTGACATAGGTGCGACGGGAGTAGCTGGCGGAGTAGATCGAACAATAATCGCCCTGAAGAAACGCGCACCGAAAAAGCGGTGTGAACAGACAATTTACGTCGCTTATGTAAGTAAAGAAGTAAGAGGTGCTGCGCAAGAGATAGCAGCGTTACTAAGAAGAGAAGGTTTGGCTGCTGAAATAGAACTAGCAGACCGAAGCCTGAAGAAGCAGCTCGAAGCTGCGGCGAAACGCAACAATCCATACGTCATAATCGTTGGACCCAAAGAGCTTGCGGCGAACAAAGTCGTCTTGAGGGATATGAAAGAGTGCAGGGAAGAAGTAAAAACGATCCCAGAGACCATCAGCCACTTAAAAAAGATCATAAAAACATAGTGGAGAGGTGTGGCGCGAAGCACACCTCCAATAGTGTTGCGTTACCCTTCGAGTTGCTTCTTTAAGCAAGCGAAGAGGTTGCCGACTATCTTTTGAGCAGCTCCTTCAAGTAGCCTTTGACCTACACTCGCTATCAAGCCCCCTACTTTAGCGTCTGCCTTCCAGGCCATTCGTGTCCCCCCATCTGGGAGGTCGCTTAGGTCTATCGCTGTATCTAGGTCTACTGTGCTGCCTGTGCCTGAGCCGTGGCCTGATAGCTTTGCGTGTGTAGGTGGCTGCATATCGAGCATCCTGAATTCGAAGTTGAAGGTGCCTTTGACGAAGCCTACGCCGGCCTTCACAGTTGCTTTAAAGTGATCTGCAGCAAGCACTTCGAGCTTCTGGAGGTCTGGGAGGCACTTCGCCACGTTATTGGGCACGCTGATGAACTCCCAAACTTTCTGACGTGGAGCTTTTATGTCAAATGTTCCTTCAAAATGCATATCTTATATCCACCATCCCTTATCCTTCCAACGTCTCCTTTAACTTTTTTGGTTCACCCTACTTACGTTTCTGAGCCTCCCTTATCATCCTGTAGATTCTCTCAGGCGGGTTATGTGAGTCAGTTATTACTACACCTAGCGGCGATAGGGCGTCCTCTATCGCACCAGCGATAGCACCCAACGGCACTAAGGAGCCTTCACCCACGCCCTTCGTCCCAAGCTCTGTAAACGGCGATGGCGTTATCATATGGTCAACCTTGATATCCGGTATCTCTAGCGTGGTTGGGAAAAGATAGTCCATGAAGGTTGAAGATAGAAGCTGACCGTCTTTGCTGTACACATACTCCTCGAAGAGAGCAGCGGCAATACCGTTCATGGTAGAGCCGTGGACCTGCCCCTCAACCACAGCGGGATTAATCGGGACACCGCAGTCATCCACAACGGCATAATCTAGAATCTTCACCTTACCAGTTTCAGGATCGACTTCAACAACACAGGCATGGGCTTGATAAGAGTATGTCAGAGTCGCATTAACAGTTTTCTTCTCCAAATCGGGGAGTTTGAAAGGCGCCTTCCACGAATAGATAACTCTTAGACCTGGTTCAACACCTTCTGGCAGTTCAAGGACGTTCCTATACGCTAGGTTAGCTACTTGCCAGAACGCTACAGCCCTATCTGTCCCCTTAACCCAGACTTTACCATCCTTAAACTCTAGCTCCTCAGGTTTGGCTTTCAGCATATGAGCGGCTATTGTAGCGATCTTCTCCCTCAACCTCTTTGCAGCACCGAGCACTGCACCTATGCCTGAGACAGCAAACTGGCTTGCATAGCTCCCGGAGTGACCAGTCCAACCGTGCACCCAGGAGTCAAAACCAGGCACTACAAACACATCGTCAGGGGTCACACCGAACACATCCGCTACAACCTGGCTTACTACGGTCTCGTGGCATTGGCCATGCGGATTGGAGCCCACAGCGACGATTATCCTCCCGAATTCATCCATCCACATTTCAGCCATTCTACTTTGCCCTGAGAACGGATTATTCTTGTAGATCAGCCTGACCTGGGCGAAGTTGTTTGTGCCAGAGTCTTGGAATAGGGCTGCTCCTATGCCAATATACCTCCCTTGCTCCCATAGCTCCTTCTGCTTCTTCTTCCACTCTTCGTATTTGATCATCTGTAGGGCCTTCTTCAGAGCAGTCAGGTAGTCCCCTGAGTCGTATGTTGCACCGCTTGGGGTTACATAGGGCATCTCCTCTGGTCTAATATAGTTCTTCAGCTTCACCTCCACTGGATCTAAGCCTAGTTGCCTAGCTACCTGCTCAACCGTTCTCTCAAGCATCCAAAGGTGCTGAATTCTACCGTAGCCTCTAATCGGCGCAACCGGACCCTTATTTGTTACTACAGCGTTAACATCCATCCTCAGGTTCTTGAACCTGTAGGGGCCGCTTGAAACCTGAATCCAGAGAAGCGCACCTACGGGCTCATACCTAAGGTAAGCACCTACATCATGGAGCGTTCTAGCCTTTATACCCAAGATCGTGCCGTCCTTTTTGACTGCAGCCTCTACGTAGAAGGTTGCTTCGTTACAGTGTGTTCCCGCCGCTAGATACTCTCTACGATCCTCCATCCACTTAACAGCTCTACCGGCCTTTAACGCTAGTATGCTGATCAACATCATATATGTATACGATAGGATCTTAGAGCCGAAGCCGCCACCGATGTCTGGCGTTATTATTCGTATCTTGTCTGTTGGGAAGTTGAATGAGAGCCCTATAAGAGCCATACAGAACATGGGCATCTGATTGTTGCAGTAGATGGTGAGCACGCCAGTTCCCTTATCGTAGTCGGCGACGACTGCGTGAGTTTCTGTCGGAGCGCCACCGTAGCGGTGATGATGTAGCTTAAGGCTTATGACCTTATCAGCTTCAGCGAAAGCTTTGTCGACATCACCGTAGTCGAAGACCTCGTGCCACACAAGATTTGTGCCGACCTCTTCGTGGACAAGAGGCGCATCAGGCTTAAGCGCCTCTTCAGCGTCCAGGACAGGCGGTAGGGGCTCGTATTCAACCTCAATAAGCTCGCAGGCATCCTCAGCTATGGCGCGATCTGTAGCAGCGACTGCAGCCACTGGTTCACCAGCAAACCTAACTTTACCCACAGCTATCGGGTAGTCGAGCAGCTTGTCCGCAGGCGGAGGAACAATCTGCGGATACGGCTTACACCACTTTAACACATCTTCTTGTGTGACTATCGCTACGACACCTGGTAGCTTCTCAGCCTTCGACGTGTCTATGCGCTTGATCTTGGCGTGGGCGTAGGGGCTGCGTAGGAGCGCTGCGTAAAGCATACCAGGTATTTTGATGTCGTCTACGAACCTTCCCCCGCCAGTTATTAGTCTTAAGGCCTCCTTTGCTTTGATAGGTGTGCCGACCCACTTGCGTAGAACCGGTATCTCCTTAGATAAAATGGCTTCAGCCATCAGCTACCGCCCTTCGCCATCTTCTCAGCAGCGGCTTTCACAGCTTTGACTATGTTGACATAACCTGTGCATCTGCAGTAGTTTCCTTCTAAGCCCCTCCTTATCTCCTCCTCTGTGGGCTTCGGGTTCCTACTCAGCAGGAAGAAGGTTGACATTATCTGACCTGGTGTGCAGTAGCCGCATTGAAGCGCGTGGTTCTCCCAGAACGCTTCTTGGATCGGATGCAGCTTTCCGTCTTTAGCCAACCCCTCTACCGTCAATATTTCAGCACCCTCAGCCTGATACGCTAAGATCATACAGGACTTCACCGAGACGCCATTCATTATTATGGTGCAGCATCCGCAGTGACCAGTATCGCACCCTATATGTGTACCCGTCAAGCCTAGGGTATCTCTTATGAAGTGGACCAGCAGAGTCCTTGGTTCGGCTTCGCCCTCCATCTCCACACCGTTCACCTTTAACTTGATCTTCCTCTTCTCCACCATCGCTCTCAACCCCCTATCCTACTTAGAGCCAATCTAAGGGCCCTCTTGGTAAACACCTTCGCCATCTCAGCACGGTACTCCGCGCTACCGTGTATGTCGGAGGGCGGGCTTATACCTCGGTCTGCCAATTCAGATGCTGCGACGATAACGTCGTCGGTAAGCTTCTTACCGACGAGCGCCTTCTCGACCTCCACCGCTCTTAAAGGTGTTGGTCCCACCGAGCCCAATGCTATCGAAGCAGATTTGCATAAGCCATACTCATCTAACGTAACTATGGCTGCAACCGCGACGATTGCGAAGTCGCCTTCTCTCCTAGCGTGCTTTACGTAAGCAGATCCGGTCTTAGGTGGCAGCACAGGGACCCGAACCTCTCGAACAACTTCGTTTGGGTTGAGAGCGGTTGTGAAGAAGTCCACGAAGAAGTCGCTGGCCCTGATCACTCTTTCGCCACCGGGACCGACAGCCACTACTTCGCCGCCGAGCGCTAGGAAGGCTGTTGGAACGTCCGCTGATGGATCCGCGTGGCATAGTGTGCCAGCTATCGTTCCACGATTTCTTATCTGCTGGTCCCCTATTCTGCTAGCTGCTTCTGAGAGGATGGGGCACTTCTGGCGTATAAGGGGTGAGTTTTCGACCGCGTCATGTGTAGTTAATGCGCCTATGAGAAGTTTGCCTCCCTCCTCTTTGACGTAAGATAACCCAGGTATCCTAGTTATGTCTACAACATATTTCGGTGAGGCTAGCCTCAGCTTCATTAGTGCTACGAGGCTTTGACCACCTGCTAGAACCTTAGACTCCTCGTATTTGTCAAGCATTTGAACGGCTTCTTGGAGTGTAGATGGGCGTAGATACTCAAAACTTCTAGGTATCATCTACTCTAACACCCTTGCAGAAGGTCATGCTTGGACTCATTATTTAAGGTTTATCACCTTCGTGAGGTTGTCGCCTAAATTATCTTTCACGATCGTTTTGTTGGATTCCTTTTGACCTTTTATTAGTCGGAGAAGTCCAGTTACTCAAATTATGCCGAGGATGCGAATCCCCTAACCCCAATCAACCAAACAAAAGCAGAGGATTAGAGCTCGACTCGTTAAACTTTAGCCAAACAGGTAACACATATAGCCTTCTAATTATGCAACAACCTACCATCGCGTTAGCCTTTATCTATCCGCTGCATCGGCTTCTTTGAGCGGATTGCGGATTAAACATAGTCGCTGTTTAATCTATGTCTTGCTGCTGTCTTTTACTGTTAGATTTGTCCTCGCTTGGATCAGCTCGACTATCGAAGGGAATTTTCCACCTATGCCTGAGTATCTTGAGCCATACCAGGACTACAAGTATCTGTATCTCAGCGATGTTAAGCGGTTCCTAGAGGGTCAGATGCTCTACAAGGACTTCCACAGCGCCTACCCTCCCCTGTGGATGTATACCCTAGCAGCAGCCGTAAAGATCAACCCATCTTATTGGGGTGCTGCTGTGCCTCTCGTCATATTTGACGCCTTGACAGCCCCTCTGACGTATCTGATCGCCTGTAGGCTGGTTGATGTAAGGTGGTCTACTATAATAGGTGTAGTTACTGCTCTGGCGCCAGCAGCTCTATGGTATAACTCGATACTTTGGCTCAATCCTCCACCTTCAACCTTCTTTCTACTACTCACCACCTACTTTTTGCTAGCCAAGAGGATGAAACTCTCAGCAACTTCTTTCGCCTTAGCTACGCTCTATAAGCAGACTGTTTTGGCTGCGTTGCCCGTTATGGTGATAGGTGTGTATAGGTTGTCTTCAAGGAGAAGTGTCGTATGGTTTATCGTGATCTTCGCAGCCCTCCTATTATTGATTTCAATGCCCTATTTAGCTCTATTCCCCTCAATCTATCTTTGGGCTCTAGGCTTTCCCGGATTACCTACACCTCCACCTTATATGCCTGAAGATCTTACGGTCTGGGAATATAATATCGTTAAGCCGACAAACCTAGGCTCAGTCTTTGGCGTGTTTGGTGCGCCTTGGGTTGCCATCTTTTTCAGACAGAGTCTGATCTATGTGATCTCGGCTGCTCTCATCATTTTCACGCTCCTATTCATCGGAATCAAGGTGCTGGATGGCGAGACCATCATACGCTACCTCCTCTACTCCCAGCTACTGTTTATCCTACTCTTCCCAAGAGGCACATACAAATACTTCTACACCACAACCCTACCATTCTTTGCATTAGGCTGTAGAAAGAAGGGCGACATCCTAACCTTTGCAGCTATTAACATAGGTGTCCTGCTGATACCAAGATTCTTCGAGCCCTGGTTCGCTATAGTGATTATGCTATTTGCGCACGCTGTAGCTAGGGAAAATGCTTCTATACCGCGCAGCGATAAGGTTAATGTGTAGGGTATTTGGTATTATGGTGCGGTTAGTATGGCTGAGTGTACGAAGGTTAGAGTGAATAGGATCTCGTCTATAACAGACCCTGATACCGGGCAGCCGGGGAAGCAGATTGAGCTTGTTGAAGTCAAATCTAGAGCCCAGTTCGGGATATATGGGAAGGAGGATGAGGCCCGGTTGATTAAGAGTATCATAAGCCAGTTTCAATCAATGGGTCTCTTCCCCGCTATGCCACAACTCGCTTCACCTAAAATTATACTTTTTCTGTCAGAGACCGAGTACGAGATGCTCGGCATAAGGTTCGAGGTTAATGAAATCTACGACCTCTATCTAAAGGATGGCACGATAACTCTGAAGAGGAGCTTGGAAGGTGTCTAGTTGAGAGTCAGCATACTCGGCGGGGGGACAATGGGCGAAGCCCTAGCAAAGGGCTTCTCCACTCTGGAGGGTATTGAAGTCTCGGTTGCCGAGGTTGATGAGGAGAGGAGGCGCTTCCTTGAAAAGAAGGGCATAAGGACCTATGTCAGCAGCAGAGAGGCAGTTAAGAGCTCTGATATTGTAGTCATAGCGGTGAAGCCGAAGGATGTGAAACCACTCTTCTATGATGTAAAGGATCTGTTGAAGGGTAAGCTTGTAATCTCGATAGCGGCTGGTGTGAAGCTGAGCTATTTGGAGAAGGAGGCTCCAGATGCTAGATTCATCAGAGCGATGCCTAATATAGCTGCTACAGTCAAAGGTGCGGTTACAACCCTAACACCGAGCGCCAAAGCTTCTGAGGATGATCTTAGGTTGGCGGAGAAGCTCTTCGGCAGCGTGGGCTCCACCCTTGTGGTCGATGAAGCTCTGGTGGATTCTGTAACAGGGTTGAGCGGAAGCGGGCCAGCCTACATCTTCCTAGTCATAGAGGCTCTCACTGAAGGTGGCCTAAGGATGGGTATACCGTATGAGAAGGCGCTCCATCTAGCGTCTTGGGTCGTCTATGGTGCCGCTAAGATGGTTATAGAAACAAAGCAAGACCCCGCTGCACTCCGAAGAAAGGTTGCTACACCAGCAGGCACCACAATAGAGGGGCTTTTGAAGCTTGAGGAGGCTGGTGTTAGGGCAGCGTTTGTAAGGGCTGTCGAAGCAGCATCAAAAAGAGCGGCTGAAATTTCAAAGGAGATAAGCGGCCAATAAAACAGGTATTGTTGTGTATGCGCTGTATCGACCTAGTGCGGAAGGTTTGAAGAAGGAAGCGAAGGCTGGAGGTACTGGAGGCTAACCCTGCTAATTTGCCATCAAAGTTATAAAGGGTATCTGTGAAGACGGGCAGAAAAGGTAGTTTTGGTTAGTAATTGGGTGGAGTGCTGTTTTGTGATCACGATAACATACCTTTTTCTTTTAGTTCGTCCCATCTTTTCTCATATTTTTCTGGGTTGTTAGAGAGATCTTTTTCCAGCGGCGAAGGTTCGGGTTTTTCTTTGGAGCTACGCTTTTTAGAGCGGTGTTCACTTATCGGATAGCCCCATCTTCTGCTAGAGTGGTAGTCCTTTTCATGTGAATATTCTATGAAGAAGCTTCCTTTGTTGTACAAGGCTGAGGTCCTCAGCCCACCCATCGTATCTTCGGTCATCTCCTCACATCTGATAACAAAGATGTGTTCTGGATACGCGTTATTCTTTTTCGCTGCGAGTAGTATGCAGTAGTCGAACTTCTTTTCTAAGAACTGCTTCCCTGTTGAGAAGCCCCATCCCCAGAACGGTTTATTATCACACTCTTTCGCAAATTGATCGTTGTGGTGAAGCGCAGACCATTTAACCTCGAGCTTCTTCTTAGTTGCCTCTAACACTATGTCACAGCTCTTGGGATTCTTAACCTCTTTAACCTCTGGCCTCTGCTGACCCAGCTTCGGCTTTTGCTTCCAGAGTTTAGAGGCTACATACAACTCAGCGAACTTCCCGCCGATGGTTGTGTGAAGATTTGATCCTTTCTCAAGAGAGAGCCTTATAACCTCCCCTAATTTGCGTAAAACATACCTTAACTCAACCTCATCTAAACCAGACATATTTCTCACAGAAGGTCTTCTCTTATATTAACTTTAATTCATCCCACTGTGTCTCGTTGGAGGTTAACTGGGGTTCGGCTGAACCTTGAACCCTACAAAGCTTGATGAAACCTCAACATTAACGTCTCCCGGGTAGAAAAAGAGATAAGTTCCTCACCAGATAAGAACCAATCGGGGAATCTCCTTAATGAGTTGCGCCGAGGTTATTGTGGAGCTTCTTTCAAGGTTTGGGTGTAGATACATCTTCGGCATACCGGGTGTTCATAACCTTGAAATCTACCGCGCCCTCCTAAGCCATCCCGAGATCAGACACATTTTGGCTAAGCACGAAGGTAATGCTGGTGTTATGGCTGATGTGTATGGTAGACTGACCGGCGAACCAGGTTTCCTTTTAACTACCGCAGGCCCAGGTGCCACAAACTGCCTCACAGCCGTAGCCCAAGCGTACGCTGCCGCCTCTCCCCTAATCCACATAAGTGGTGATGTTCCCACCCAAGCATACAGATGGCCACTCCACGGCTTAAGCTACGAAGACTTCCTCGTTGATGCTTTCAAACCTGTTACAAAGTGGGCTACACGTGTAAAGAATGTTGCTGAAATCGTAGCCACGCTGATCAAAGCATACAAGATTTCAACGAGTGGTCGAATGGGGCCTGTCCACATAAGCGTACCACTCGATATCCTGCACTCTGAATATGAAGGTCGGTTAAATGAAGCCGCTCAACCTGCGCGTTGGCGATTAGCCGGAAGAGTGGACGACGAGACAGTTCACAAAATCTTGACCGCTAAAAGGCTGTTAATATATGCTGGGAAGGAGGCGTCAAGATACCAATGCGAGGAAGAACTCTTAGAACTCTGTGAAGTTTTACAGGCTCCACTAATCGTGCACGGTAAACGAGAGGGTGATGAGGTGGCTGTACCTTATGACCATCCTTTGTATGCAGGTTTTGTCGGCGGCTACTCTCACCCAGCTGCCTTCCACGCGCTGAATTCAGCCGACCTAATACTGACTGTAGGCATAAGCCTAGATGGTGTAGAAGCAGAATGCTTGAGGCTGCCTCGCAAAGTTGAGTGCATACACTTTACCACAGAAAGACCCACGCCCTCCAACGGGAAGACTGTTGTCGGAAATCTTAAGGAGACGCTTAAACTCCTATTAGAGAGGTTAAGAGCATCGCCACGCAGAGAAGCCAACACCCTCCTCTTAAAACAAATCCAGCAGATAAAGAGAGAGGTTTATGAAAAAATAGAAGGCGAGATCGTAGTGCACGTAAACGATAAGCCTCTTCACCCAGGCGTTGCGGTTAAGATCTTGGACTCAACGGCAGAAAAAGACTCCATCCTAACCGTAGACACCGGGCTGAGTACATTCTGGATAAGAGACGCCTACCATATCAAAGGTATTAGAGGTGTGCTATGCTCGAGCGGCTACGCTGCTATGGGGTTCTCTCTACCGGCAGCCATCGCAGCAAAGATCGTTTACCCTGAAAGAAGCGTCTTCGCAGCTACAGGAGACGGTGGGCTACTGATGTCTTATGCTGATCTCCCCACACTCATAGAGAACAACCTAGATGTTGTGGTAGTGGTCTTTAACGACAGTAAATATGGTCAAGTATGGCAGCTTCAAAAGGAGCGCTTCGGGGGGAAATTTATAGCGACAGACCTACAACCAACAGACTTCGCAGCCATCTTTAACGCATTAGGAGGCGTAGGCATACGTGTAGAAACTGTAGAAGAAGCGAAAAAAGCGTTTGAGGAAGCGAGCAGCTTCAAGAAACCGGTACTCATAGATATGAAAACCGACTTCAGCCACAACGTACCTGGGCTAAATATCTATATTCATAACCCGAAGGTTGAATTAGGTAGAGGCTAGCCAACTTTGGCAAACATCTTATTGGTTTGTATCTCCGCCGCTGCCTTTGAATACTATCTTAAGGTCGACTGGTAGCCCTTCGAAGGCTTCTCTTATATCGTTCTCAAGCTCCTCAGCGATCTGGCTCTTCTCATCAACCCTAAGCCCTATGGTTACTTCGTGGTTCTGAACCGATATGCTCTCCACCGTCTTGCCAGAAATTATGTCCACGCCTGTTATCGGGTCTAACACGCCTCTAAGAAGGAGCTTGACGAGGGTGTCGTCTATCTTAGTCTTCCCCTTCATAGCATAATACTTTGAGATTGCGGCATCTAACCCAGTCTTAGATAGCACAGCACAGTGCATCTTGATCTTCGGTAGACCACCCAGCTCATCAGCAATATCCTTGAACGTAATCTTCCTAGCCTCCTCAAGCGTCTTACCTTTAGCAAGCTCTGTAAGCATCGATGAGGTCGCTATGTTGGCAGCGCAACCATAGGACTCGAAGGTTATCTTCTCTATACGCTCCGTCTTCTCATCTATCTTAAGATAGAGCTTGATGAGGTCGCCACAAGCTACGCTACCGACCTTAGCGGTAACGTCAGCATCCTCAAGCCTACCCACATTCCTAGGGTTGGTGAAGTGCTCGATGACCTTTTCACTGTAACCTATCCTCCGCTGCAGAGAAGCGTCTGGTCTGCTCAACTGATCAACCCCCAACTCCACATATTCGCAAGCTCACATAAGACCCTTTCCCTCAGCTTCCTCTCTTTCTGGCAAGCGGGCTAAACGAGCGAAGCCTAACCACCACATTAGCCAAGATCTTAGCTGCAGCATCGACCTCCTCCTGAGTAGTCATCCTAGAGAGGCTGAGCCTCATAGATCCGTGCGCCTCCTCATGCGTACCACCTATGGCCGTTATCACGTGGCTAGGTTCAAGCCGCTGACTGTAGCAAGCTGAACCCGTATTACAGACTAACCCCTGCATCTCAGCCTGCAGAAGAAGGGCTTCACCTTCCACATACCTGAAGGTGACGTTGACGATATGGCATACTCTCTTGTCACCCCTCGCACCATTCAGCTTCGAGTCCTCTATTTGTAGGAGGCTATCGATCAACCTATCCCTTAGTCTACGCATCTTAACCGCATCGTCAGGCAAGGCTCTTTTAACCGCTTCGGCGAAACCAACTATTGCGGGCACATTCTGGCTCCCAGCCCTCAACCCCCTCTCCCTACCATCCCCCTCTATAAGCGGCTGAAGCTCGACGCCCTCACGCACATAGAGCGCGCCCACACCCTTCGGCCCGTGGATAAGGTGGGAAGTTATCGACATAAGGTCTATATTCATAGCCTCAACATCGATCTGCTCTTTCGCAAAAGACTGGGCAGCATCGGTGTGGAAGAGCACACCCCTCTCCCTACACAACTCGCCAATCGCCTTAATGTCTTGAAGAGTACCTATCTCTTGGTTGGCGTGCTGAATGGATACTAAAGCAGCCCCTTCTAAACTGGCTTCAAGCCTATCCATCTTCACAAAACCCTCTGAATCAACCGGTATAACCTCAACTTCGAAGCCAAGCCTTCTAAGGTTAAGAGCGGTGTCCAAGACCGACTTATGCTCTATAGCAGATGTCACAACTTTCCTCTTCTTATACAGCGGATGATATGCGACGCCCTTTATGGCTAGGTTGTTGCTCTCAGTTGCACCAGACGTAAACACTATCTCACTCGGCTTGGCTCCTATCTTAGCAGCTATGATCTCCCTTGCCTTCTCAACAGCCTCCGTAGCCTCCTCCTGAAGACTATGCCCGAACTCACCACCAGGTAGACCGAACTTCTCAACCATATACTCTAAGACGATCTTAGCAACCTCGGGATCGACAGGCGTTGTTTCAGCGTTATCTAAGTAGATCATCTACACCATCAACTGTATGATGCGCGCCATCTGAACTTATAGTTTGCTAGAAGGCTGGGTGTATCCCGAAGACCCTACCTACAAAGTCTCCGAAGAGGAAGGTTGCAAGAGCCGTGCCTAAGGTTAAGGCTATGCTTTCAGCGAACTCTCTGGGAAAGCTCCTCTCCCCCACCACTGAGCCATAGAGTGTGAAGAAGAATATCAGCAGAACCGCCAATGTTAGAGAGCCTCCGAAGGCAAAGAGCATGACTTCGGTTAAGAAGTAGGGTGATGCTAGAAGGGCTACCGCGCAAATATATGCTATACCGGTGGCTAGGGCTGAGAAGGCAGGCTTACTTGAGGTCTGCTGCTTCGCCTGTAGATAGGCTGCTGAGCCCATCGATATCGCTGCTGCGAAGCCAACTACTAACCCTGCTATGCCAGCTATAAGCGTTGAGCTGGTTACACCAAGGAAGCCAGCGTGCACACCTGTTATTTCAACTATGGCATCAGCGAGACCAAGAACTATGAAGCCTAAGTACCTTACCATCCTTTCATCAATCTGGTTCATAAACGCCTTCTCGTGCATCTCCTCGTCTTCTATTATCTTCTGCAAAATCCTCTGATTTTCGCCTGTGAGTTCCTCCGAAACCCTCTTGTAGCTTTCTATAACCTGCTTCTCGTGCCTCTCAAGAAACTTAAGGGTGAAGGTCAGTCCCATCAAGATCCTAAGTATGATCATACGGTATATGGCTGCTCTGCTCACCTTAGGTTTGTATCCACCAGTAAGTCTGCTCCAGAATAGGTAGTGCCCTTCCTCAGCTTTAGAAAGCTCCTCCAATATCTTCCTTCTACCAGCATCCTTCTCACGCTTTGCTAACTCGATGTAGAGTTGGTAGTCCGCATATTCGTCTTCGCAGAACCGTTTGAACTTCTCTGTAGCCAAAGGCTTCACCTACTTTTCCTGCTCTATTGTGTAGGTTGTAGTTATCTTAGAGACTCCCTTCAGATTCGCTCCTACAGAGCAGTACTTCTCTTCGGAGAGTTTTATGGCTCTCTTCACAGCCTCCTCACTCAAAGCCCTCCCCTTTAAAACATACCTTAATCTGATCTCCTTATAGTATCGTGGGTGCTCTTCAGCTCTATCTCCTTCAGCAAACACTTCGAGCGAAGATAGGTTCTGCCGCTGCTTCCTCATTATGCTGATCACATCTAAAGCTGTGCATCCAGCGAGCGCAACAAGAAGGAGCTGCATAGGCGTAAAGCCAGCTCCCTCGCCGCCAGAATCCTTTGGTAGATCCATTAGAACGCTATGCCCCTCTTCATCCAACCCTTCGAGTCTAAAGTCTTTTATCATTCTGACTTTGACAGCGGGCATAGTAGCGACTGCCTGAAGATCTCTATAAAAGATTATCTAGCTGAAGACGAACTATAGCACATATTTGTGAAGATTATAGAGAGAACAGCATAGGGAGATGCGGTTAAAAAATGTGGGGATTGTGTTACCAAGGCTCTTTACCAGTTTCCTCTACCGCCTTGTTGAACTGCTTTGCGAGACTATAAGCATTCAAGATCTGCCAGATCCATAGGATGAGTAAGATGATGCCGAAGATTATTGCTGCAACCCCAAGTTCGTACGCTACCAATCCGAGAAGCATACTTCCGTAGGATAGGGCTGCTAGAATTATGCCTACTATAAGAAGCACGATTCCACGCCTTACTCTCCTCACATATATATGACCTATTCCCATAAGACCGAAGAAGCCGAGAACAAGAGCAAGAACAGCCGCTATCCCAGGGCTCTTATGCTTTAGAGGTGTCGAAGGCTTCGCTGCTGGTGCTGCCGGTGGTGGTACTGCGGCTGCTGACTTAAGATTATATCCGCAAGAAGGGCAAAAAGCAGCTTCAGGTCTAACCTCTCTTCCACAATTTGGGCAGAAAGGCATCTTTTCTTCCTCCGTGTCTCTATTCAACAAGATTCCATATATTAATATATCGCGCTTTAGAAGAATGTATCGCGCTTTAGAAGAATGCTTCTAAACTTCCCAATTCAAGGGATGTTCGCCTAACGGCTACCTTTAGTTGCCTCAATTATTGCGTTCTTAGGGCTGTTCTTTGAGCTGGTGCTGTAGCGTGGATAGGTTTAGGTCGTCTCTTAATGCTACGCCTCTTTTCAGCGCTTCTTTAGCCAAGCTGTCTTCATGCCCCAGCATCCTTCTAAACTCTCTTGTTGTAAGCGGTAGAACCTCGTAGTTAGGTGGGGCCTCGATCTTCTTCAGCCTCTCGACAGGGCTGCCAACCAGATCGTCTGAAACCAGGAGTATGTCTATATCGCTCCAAAGATTAAAGTCTCCTCTAGCATACGATCCGATGAGGTATGCGGTGCACCTGATCGGAAGAGTCGAGGCCCACTTCTTGGCTTCAGATAGAACCCTATCTACAACACTCTTTCTTGCCTTAACGATCTCCAAGCTTCCTCCACCCAGGCCTAGGCACCCAAGCCTAGCCCACGAAGCAGAGCCTTGACGGCGAATTCGGCTGATTGGTGGGCCTTAAAGCAAGCCCAGTTGTAGTCGCCCCTCTCTAAATCGCCTTCAGCAGACCTAACAGTCCCCAAGGCCGTGTTGAACCATCTTTTGAACTCCTCTTCATCGAGCAACCTGGAAAGATATCTGCATCTCATCATATTTAAGGGTTGGCCCAGCTTCGATGATCTAAAATTCACCTACTTGCCGACTATCTTAAGACTTGATAAATCTTTAAAAGGTCTTCCTATTCTCTTATCTTGAGATATAGTATCTACAATAGGTCACTGGTGTAGAGTGCGGTTGAAGGTAGCGATAGTAGGTATGGGTGTGGCTGGCTCATATCTGGCAGCTAGGCTCAGAGATGAGCATAAGGTCGTGGGTTTTGAGCGGCTACCTAAAGACAGGTTCGATGCGGTCTGTGCTTGGGGTACCTCGATAGGTGGTATTGATGTCTTCGCTAAAAAGATCGGCTTGAACTTCGAGGACTACATACTGCATAAAGGCAGAGAGATGCATCTGGACCTCTTTGGGCGCTCGATCTACATCAAGCTGAAGGGGCTCTGCTCATTCGATAAACTTAGGTTTATCCAAGATGTTGCTGAAGGAACCGAGGTAAACTACGGTAAATTTATTCCGCAAAACAGCAGACTAGACGGGTTTGACTTAATAGTGGATGCCACTGGCTTAAGCAGACCGCTCCTACCTAAAGTGAGGCAAGATGTCTTCATCCCCTGTCTACAGTATAAGGTGAGGTATAGTCAGCCGCCCTTTGACGACTTTTACATAAAGCCCTTCCCCGGCTTAACAGGCTACTTCTGGTACTTCCCCTTAGGAGACGGCTACGCGCACGTTGGTGCTGGTGACTTCAGGAAGAGGCATGTTGATGAGCTCGCATCCTTTCTTAAGAAGTATCCTTGTGAGGTTCTTAAGAAGACTGGAAGACCAGTTAGGATAACGCCCCCGAGTCTGTGCAGACCCTTCAGCGTAGGTAATGTTGTTGGTGTAGGTGAGTCGATCGGCACAGTCTACCCTATGCTTGGAGAAGGTATCATACCGAGCCTTCAGTGTGCTGAGCTTCTGCTCGAAAACCTTGATGATCTCTCTGCTTACGAGCGTGCAGTGTTAAGGAAGTTCACGATATATGATAGGGTCTTTGGCTTCATCCGCTCTAAACTAAATAACACATTTACTCTAACCTCGCAGCTTAGAAACATCCTTTCACTCTTCTTTCATATGAAGTTTAATGAAGCGAGATATGGTCTAGAGATTAGGCTAAGGGACGTGCTGAAAGTCGTCATCAAATAACTTTCAAGGAACGCTCTTTTATTTCAGCATTCTTCTTATATTCGTCTGCTCCCATAGGTTGTGTTAAGGTTGATAGTTGCCTTTGAGGGTATAGATAAGGCTGGAAAGGCTACGCAAGCTCGTCTGCTGAGCGCTAGCCTTCAGAAAGAAGGTTACAGATGCAGAACACTGTCCTTCCCGGTCTACACCACACCAATAGGTCGGGAGCTTAAGCTTTCGCTGCAGGGGCGTAGAAACTACCCTATTCAAGTGAGGTATCTGCTGATGTCAGCTAACCGATGGGAGATGAAGGGTGAGCTCGAGTCCCCTGCGGTTGATGTGCTTATACTTAACCGCTACATTCATTCGAATATAGCTTATGGTGTTGCGTCTGGGTTAGATCGAAGTTGGCTCGAATCTTTAGATCGGGGGCTGCCTGAGCCGAACCTCGTGATACTTCTTGACATCTCACCTTCAACGTCGCTTAAGAGGAAGATGAGCGGGAGGGATGTGAACGAGCAAGACCTAGCATACCTTGAGAGGGTTAGGTCGGTCTACCTTGATCTGGCAAAGGAGTGTGGTTGGAGGGTAGTTGATGCTGAGCGCAGCGTAAAGCGGGTGCATGATGAGATCTATGCATTGGTAGAGGACGAGGTCAAAAAGCGGCTGACAGCTAACCCTTAATAACCACTCCGTCGTGAAATTGATGTAGAAGGATGCTAGAAAGCGTAGCTGAGATAAGAGATCCGGTTCACGGATACATATGTGTTACAGAGGTAGAGAAGGCTATCATAGACCTACCCGTCTTTCAGCGGCTTAGGAGAATAAGGCAGCTCGCTGGTGCGCACCTAACCTACCCGGGTGCTCAGCACAGCAGATTCGAGCATTCGTTAGGCACTCTACATCTGAGTGGTGTAGCGGTCAATGTGCTCGCTCAGAAGGTTCCTCTCACAGAGGAGAGGGCTCAGGAGGTTAGGCTTGCCGCTCTTCTTCACGATATTGGGCATGGTCCGTTCTCTCACGTTGTTGAGGAGGTGATGGTTGAGCGGCGAGGGGTTACGCACGAGGATGTTACGAGGCGTGTGATAAAAGAGACAGAGGTTAGCGATGTGCTCTCTAGATACGGTTTTGAACCAGATGTTATGTCTGATTTCTCCTTGGGGTTATGTGCTACACGCCCACGTTTTCTTAACGAGGTGGTAGGTGGAGGCTTGAGCGTCGATATAATGGATTATCTGCTTAGAGATTCCTACTTTACTGGGGTAGAGTATGGTAAGGTGGATGTGCACCGAATAATAAACTCCTTCGAGGTGGTTCAAGACCATCTTGCGCTCGATCAAGCAGCTCTCTACGCTTTTGAAGCCCTTATGGTTGCTAGATATGAGATGTTCAGAGCGGTCTACTTCCACAGAACCGTTAGAGCGGCTGAACTTATGCTTATAAGAGCGTTCACGCTTGCAGATGATTATCTGCACCTAACCGACACGACCGACCTCCAACGCTACCTTTCGATGGCTGATGAAACTATGCTGGAAGACCTTGTGAAGATCGATCCTCAAGGTAGGTCTGATCTGAAGAGGGCTAGAGATCTAGCCTTAGCCTATAAGAACCGAAACCTTGTGAAATGCGTATTTGAGAAGCTGATTCATAGGAAGGATCAGCTTATGGAGAGGCTCTTCAGCCAGAAGAGCATAAGGGAGGAGATCGCGTCGAAGATAGCTGGTGAAGCGAAGGTTTCGCCCGAGGAGGTCTACATAGACGTGCCCACTACACCTTCGGTACCCTACACTGCTGATAGGAAGGCTCTGACATCTATAATCTTAGCCGCAAGAACCCCTGCTGGGCTTACTCATCAAAACGTTAGGCTTGATCAGCTACCTTTGGTGGGTGCGATTTCAGGCTTCTTTGATATACTGCGTGTGTACACATCACATTCTGAGCGTAGGAGGGTTGCTGAGGCTGCTGAGAGGTTCTTTGGGAAAGAGGGGTATGTGACGAAGATCTCGATGTAGGTGTGTAGGGTTGAGCAAACCCCTTGACTCAGAGACCCTAGTGAAGGAAGTATCGAAGATGCTCAGGGATATGTATCCAGATGACGAAACCGCTTTAGATAATGTGTCGAGAAGGGCAGACCCCTTTAAGGTTCTTATAGCAACCATACTATCGCATAGAACTAGGGATGAGGCAACTAGGGTAGCCTCGGATAACCTCTTCACACTCTACAGCAGCGCTAGGGAGTTGGCTGAGGCAGACCCCAAGCAGATCGAGCAGCTCATAAGGCCTGTGGGCTTCTACCGAGTGAAGGCTAAGAGGATAATAGAGGTCTCTAAGATAATATCTGAGAAGTTTGGTGGAGTTGTTCCAGATGAATTTGAGGCGCTGATGTCGCTTCCATCGGTCGGGCGTAAGACCGCTAACTGCGTGCTGGTCTATGGATTTGGGAAGCCTGCTCTGCCAGTAGATACTCACGTGCATAGGATATCTAACCGACTAGGCTTAGTCAGCACGAAGACCCCTGAAGAAACGGAGGAAGCCTTGAAAAAGGTCATAGAGAAGAAATATTGGGTGAAGATCAACGATCTCCTCGTAAAGTTTGGGCAGAGGATATGCAGACCGATCAAACCGAGGTGTGAGATCTGCACACTCAGAGCATTCTGCAGCTTCTACCGCCAGAATAAACGAGGATAAATAGTTTAGTAGTAGATCGGTGGAGGAGCAAGATATGCGGAATCTTCTGAAGGAGAAGTTAAGCAAGGGGAAGATTGTCTACGGTACTTTCCTTACGATAGGTCATCCAGATGTTTCTGAGATAATCGGCTCGGTCGGCTTCGACTTTGTGATCTTCGACATGGAGCATGCGCCCCTAGACTTTGGTGTTGTTCAGTCTATGATGCAGGCTATGAGCTACTCTGATACGACACCTCTTGTAAGGGTTGCTTGGAACGATCTGGTGCTCTTTAAGCAGGCTCTTGATATTGGTGCGCACGGCTTGGTAATACCTTGGGTTAATTCGAGGGAGGAGGCTGAGAAGGCTGTGAAGGCTGCGAAATACCCGCCTGAAGGCATAAGAGGGTTCGGGCCTCGACGTGCAGCCCTAAGAGATAAAGAGTATGCAAAGACTGCTGATAGAGAAATAATGGTTATAGTGCAGGTTGAGACAAAGTCCGCTCTAGAGCGATTAGATGAAATCCTCTCTGTCAACGGCGTGGATGCCTGCTTCATAGGACCTATGGATTTAACGATGTCCCTAGGAATACTCGGCCAACTCCGCCATCCCTCATTTGAAGAAGCTTTATTGAGGGTGGTCGAAGCGGCTAAGAAGCACAACATCATCCCAGGGATAGCTACCCTTCCGGTGAGCGGTGAAGGGTGCTTGCCTGAGCTCAGCAGACTCCTAGAGATGGGGTTTAGAATGATCAGCCTAAGCTATGATGTGGGTTTTCTGGTGGAGGCGGCTTCTAACCTATTGAACGCGGCCAAGCGCCTTACGTTAAACCAAGAGTCTTTGGACTAACTACCAACCTCTCTTGATCTGGCGGTTCGATTTCGCCGTTGCCGAAGATTCATCAATACACCTTGGGCAAGAACTTCTTTCGGTTTTTTAAACTGTTAGAGCGCCTACTCTTACCAAAACTCAATATATTTAAGCAGATTATTTAGACTAACTAACCCGATAGGTTAAAATAGCCGTCAGTGGCAATCTACCATTGTAACAGGGATTAAGGGTTGACAGATAGCGGGAAGGAGCGGACAGCAGCCCTAATCGATCTCATCTTATTGTACGGTCCGAGTAACTATTCTCAAATCGCCCGAACCCTTAATCTACCTGAAGAAACGGTTAGGTATAAGATTAATGTGCAGCTTCCTCGCCGCGGTCTCAGAATACACGCTATTCCAGATTATTTTAAGTTGGGTCTTAGTCGAAAGATCCTCACCGTAACCTTAAGTAAGCTTATAGCTTCTCGGGCTACCGAAGCGTTTACGAAGAACGCTCCGGAACTATATCTAACCTACTTCGGTAAGGACCTGTATAGTAAGGCTTACTCTCTGTTTTCAGCAGTCCCTCAAGGGTATTGGTCCTCATATTTAGATTTCCTAACATATTTTGTTGAGCAGCGGGTCATCGAAAGTCACGATGAAGAAGATGTTTGGTGGCAGAGTTACATACCTTTCCGCTCAGACCTATTTGACTTTTCAATCGGTGAATGGCTCTTTAGTTTAGAGAAGTTAAGGTTGCTCAAAGCCGAAGCTCCGCCTATTAAACCCTCGGAGGCGCCTTCATTTGAACCAGATTACCTTGACTTGGTTATTCTTTCTGAGCTTCAGTTTAACGCCAGCACACCTCTCTCAAAGATCGCTGCGAACGTAGGTGAGAGTGTTGATACCATCTATTACCACTATAATAACCACATCAAGGCTAGAGGTCTAATCTCACAATACACCATAGGCTGGGTGGGCGAAGGCAACTACAAGGCTGAAAACGTCAGCCAACTCCTAATCACAGTGGAAACGGAGTCCAACGACCGGTTAGCAGCGGTTAGAAAGCTCTTCCACAACTTCCCATTCTCTTGGCTGGAGTTCGGAAGCAGAGAAGGTAACTATCACGTCTTCCTCAACATTCCATCACAGCACTTTAACCTATCTTTGCATTACCTCAACAAGCAGCTGACCAGCTTAGCAGAAAACATCGCCATGAAGCTCTTCGACCCCTTTGAGTCCTCAGGCTTCCCGCTTCCGCTGAAGATGTTTGATGAAAAGAAGGGGTGGACATTTAACAAAGCGCAGACCATAAAGCACCTTGAAACCTTCTTCCTACAGATGGTAGAAGTCACCCCAACAGCATTCCCCAGAGTCTCCCCTCTCCCATCTCCTATATGGACAAACATCCCGATCTAGCCATCTGTTAAAATTCTGCTTCTAAACTTTAAATACAACCTATATTACTGCCAATAAGGATCCAATTGGCACATTACAAGCTCGGCTTCGCAGCAGCAGTTATTTTAGGTTTGATTTACGCCTTGCAAGGCTTCTATCAAGACTTCATGTACGTCTTCTCAACCGCCTTCCCTCCGTTTATCGCTGCCATCACTCTTGCAACCGCTTTTATCGCCCTTAGGAGGTACGGCTACAGTTTCAAGACCTATTTTTCGGTCGTCTGGTTCTGTTTCGCTCTCGGCGTAGCCCTATGGTTCCTCGGCGAACTCAGCTGGGGGATCTACACACTTGCCTTAGGTGTTGAAATTCCCTACCCCTCTATAGCAGATGTCTTCTGGCTGAGCGGCTACGTCCCCATCTACATAGCCTTACTACTCTACATCAAGCCGTTCAAGATGGTGCTGAGTAAGAGAAGCGTAGGTGTTGTGGCGCTCGTGGTAGCTGTGCTATGCGCTTTAGTCACACTCTTCTTGATAGGGCCGATACTCTCCACCTCAGAAGACTTGCCTACCTTGGCTACAGATCTTGCCTACCCCCTACTAGACCTCATCCTACTCTCAGCAGCGATACTTGGGCTAACAATCTTCTTTAAAGGCACAATAGGAAGATCTTGGCTGCTCATCTGCCTAGCTCTAGCGTTTGATGCGGTCGCCGACCTCCTCTTCAGCTACACAACCCTACAAGGGACCTACTACAATGGGCATCCGCTCGAACTCTTCTACCACTGGGGCTACATACTCTACGCCCTCGCATTCTACGTCCATACAAAAGAGCTATAGGCTCAGAGCCACTATGCTCATCCAGATGTCAGGCTTAGAATCGCCCTAGCGAGGTCACCATCAGCATCGGTTAGAGCCGCAATCGCTCTCTCTCTTGAAACGTTCGCTTGCTGCATAACCAGCGCTATATCCTCCTCAGTGAACTTCGGCTTCTCCCTCAACCGCTCCTCAACTTCACCGCCTGAGATCTGGAAGACCCTCAAACCCTTCACGTTCATCTCAGAAACACTTGGAGCTTTTATGATCAGATCCTTCTCAGCCGTCTTAATAACCACCTCTTCAACGTTAGGGATCTCTTGGAGGTCAACACCCATCTTCTCAAGCATCCGACGCGTCTGCCTACTATCGATACCTATCCTCAAGGCTTACCAAAAAGGTGAAGACCTCTCTACACTTAAGCGTTTCCAGCCCTAACCTTCACAGCAACGCCACACTCAAAAACCTTCATCATCTTCGCAGACAGAACCGCTTTACCCACAGCGAGCAGCTCACCCCTCTTATTGAGCACCGCTACCTCAGAACTCGGTCTGATCCTTCTACCAGCCTTGATTACGTGCTTGGCAAAGATCGACTTACCAGCCCTCGCAGCTTCCTCCGCCTCCTCCGAAACGGTCACACAGTTTTCTCTAAAGACTTTTGATTTGAGCAGCACCCGAGCACCATGAAGCGTAAGCGCCAACCCCCCATCCGGTCTTAGCGTAGCAAGAAGCTTCCCATCGACATAGATGTGTTTGATTCTCCCAGTCTTCTTCGAGCACTCCACGCTAACCTCTTTGCCCTCAAGCGCCTCTGAAACTCCCGCGCCGAATACGTAATCCAGCATGGTTTCAGCGAATCTACGCCAATCCAAGCCGTATCAAGCTAACCGTTCTATCTACAAAATCTTTACTCACAGCGAAGAATGCGACCGCTAAAGATATTACACCCATCTAAGGGTAGTTATAGAGAAGAACTTAGATTGGTGCTACGATGCGAAGTATGTGGTAACCCAGTCTACGGGCCAGTAAATACGGTGCAGATAGATGGAAGTACGCTTCAAGTCTGCTCGAGCTGCGCACGCCTCGGTAAACCTATCAGACCTAAGAAAGAGAGCAGCCGCCAACCCTCTCCAAAGCCAGCGGTCAACCTAAAACCGAGTAAGATGGTCGAAGAACTCGAGCTAAAAGAAGACTACCACAAGGTAATCAAGCAAGCACGTGAAAAACTTGGATTATCCCAAGAAGCACTCGGGAGAAAGATAAACGAAAAACCGTCGGTGATAAAGCTGCTTGAAAGCGGCAAACTTAAGCCCGATAACATGCTCGCAAGAAAGCTCGAACACTTCCTTAAAGTGCAGCTACTTGTGCCAGCTGTAGAAGAGGAATTATGAGGCTTGATATGAGCCGCCCAAAGAGAGCAGTCCTAGTAACATACCCCGATCCCTTTATTCTACAAGAAGCGAAGGCACTCGCCGAAGCAGCGGGTTATGAAGTAGTAGAAGTCGTTACCCAAAAGTATCTCATGCACAGCAAATACGGTCTAGGATCTGGGAAGGCTGAAGCCCTCAAGAAGATCGTTTCTGAAAAGGGTTGTGACGTCGTACTCTTTGACGAGAGCTTAAAGTCTGTTCAGATCTACAACCTATCTAAGCTGACTGGTGTAGAGATAATCGACCGCGAGAAGCTCATCTTAGAAATCTTCTCAAAACGGGCTTCTACCCGCGAAGCTAAACTACAAGTTAGGTTGGCTGAGCTGGAGTATGAGATGCCTAGAGCGAAGGAGAAGGTCAGATTAGCCAAACTAGGCGAGCAACCAGGCTTCTACGGGTTGGGTGGATATGAGGTTGATGTGTACTACCGCGCTATAAAAAGAATGGCTTCCTCAATAAAGGCTAAGCTGAAGAAGGTGAGGCAGCATAGAGACCTCTATAGGCAGAGAAGGCTCAAACTTGGTATGCCAACGATTTCACTAGCGGGATATACGGGTGCGGGGAAGACAACCCTATTTAACCTACTTACAGGGGAGAATAAAGAGGTTGCAAACAGCGTCTTCACCACCTTAACCACCTCAACAAGAGCGATCAACCTACCACACGGCAAGGCTCTACTCTCTGATACCGTTGGCTTCATAAGTAGGCTACCAGCATACATGATAGAGGCATTCAAATCTACGCTCGAAGAAATGACCTACGCGAACCTCGTCCTCCTACTACTGGATAGTAGCGACCCACCCGCTGAGCTCAGGAGAAAGTTCGAGAGCTGCACACAGATCTTATCAGAAATCGGTGTGCCTCTTGAGAAGACCATCGTAGTATATAACAAAGCAGACCTCTGCACTAAAGAGGAAATATATGAAAAGGTTAAGACGCTACCGACGACCATAAGCGACTCGATCTTCATCTCAGCAAAGACAGGCGAGGGAATAAAGAGCCTTATTGAGTTGATAGATACAAGGCTATTCGGAGCGGCTAAAGAGGTTAAAGAGGCTCTTGTAGATGTTAAAGGTGCGGCAGACCACTAATGCTCAAGCCTCGCAGCTGGGTTCTGAGATTAGGGCACAGATATGTTAGAGACGATAGATTGACTACACACGTAGGTCTTGTAGCGAGAGCCTTTGGAGCCTCAGGGATACACATAGTTGGGGGAGAAGCGCATATCAAAGAATCTCTAGATAACGTCACAGAAAGATGGGGCGGACCCTTTCAAGCGGAGCTGATAGAGGATTGGCGTGCAGCGATCAAGAAGTGGAGGGAGCAAGGAGGAATCGTAGTGCATCTAACTATGTATGGGCTTCTCGTGGACGATGTGATCGAAGAGATACGCTCAACAGGGAAAGATGTGCTAGTAGTAGTTGGCGCGGAAAAGGTACCTAAAGAAGTATTTTACCTAGCAGACTACAACGTAGCGATAGGGCATCAACCCCACTCCGAAGCCGCGGCGTTAGCGATCTTCTTAGACCGCCTCTACCAAGGAGAAGAGTTAAAAATATCTTTCACCCATTCTAAGATTAAGATAATGCCCCAGCGCAGAGGAAAGAGGGTATTGTCCCTAGAGGAAGACTAGTTTGGTGGTCGAAATGAGGGTGGAGTATGAAGACTCACTGGTTAAGATAGCAGGACTACTGGGAGGAGAAGAATACATTAGGGTAGCGAGAGCCCTATTGAACAACGAAGACTCGACAGACGAAGAGATCGCAAGCGCGACCGGGCTAAAGATCAACACCGTAAGAAAGGTGCTCTACGACCTATTCGGGCGCTCGCTTATAAGCGGAATCAGGGTAAGGGACCTTAAGAGAGGCTGGTACGTTTACAGATGGAGGGCGCAGCGAGAGCAAGTAGACAGCTTTATCGCTATGCAGAAGAAGAAGCTACTCGAGAAGCTGAAGCACAGACTGGCATATGAAGAGCAACACGAATTCTACCACTGCAACAACCCCGGCTGCCCTAAGAGGACCTTCGAACAAGCGCTTGAACTCTTCTTCAGATGCCCAACCTGCGGCACCACACTAACCCAAGTGAACAACGGAGACCTTATCCAACTTCTAAAATGGAAGATTCAGCAGATAGAATCAGAGAAGTAGCGTCAAGGATTTAAGTAGCTGCTTAATCACCCCTACTTTAGTAGCGGGGTGGGGAAGCCAGGTTATCCCGGCGGGCTCATAACCCGCAGATCGGTCGTTCAAATCGACCCCCCGCTACCAAATCAAAGATACAACGTTATAGCCCGCAAAAACAAGCGTCTTTAACGATGGAATATTATACGATAGGGCGAGCAGATTTACTAGTATCGCAAAAGTTTTATATCGAAAAGCCTCTTCTGATATTATGAGGTGGTTTACATTAGTGTAATACTTGTAAACCCGCCTCAAAAGAACGATATAAGCCGAGCATTGGGGCTAAAGGCTCCCCCTATAGGGCTGATGTATCTGGCTGCGGTCTTAAGAGAAGCAGGCGAAGATGTTGAGATTCTAGACGCGGACCTCCTCGAGTTGAGCATAGATGCAACTGCTAGGGAAGCGTGTCGAAAGCACCCGAGCATAGTAGGGGTTACAGCAACTACACCAACGATCAAAAACGCGCTGAAAGTAGTCAGCGCCGTGAAAGCAGTGGACAGCGGTGTGGTAACTGTGGTGGGCGGAGTACACCCAACCTTCATGCCGGAGGAGACACTTCTCAGCTGCCCAGAATTAGATCTGGTGGTAATAGGAGAGGGCGAGCAGACGTTACTTGAGCTGACCCAAGCCTTAAAAGGTTTTCAATGGAATGGGCGTGGATTCTCTGCTGCGAGAGAGTTTGCTGAACGAGTCTCCAAAGTCAATGGTATAGCGTATCGAGACCCCTCTAACCCTAATCTGATTAGATTCACACCACCCAGAGCATTCCTAGAGGATTTAGATAAGCTACCTTTGCCTGCCAGAGACCTCGTACCCTTTGAGCACTACAAGCTTCTAGGTAAAGACGCCTCCATAGGGGCGATCATCACAAGCAGAGGATGCCCCTACGGATGCACCTACTGCTCGTCCTCAAGAATAGGCGGTTTAAAGTTCAGGGCGAGGAGTGTCGATAACGTCCTCCTCGAAATCCAAGAGCTGCACTACAAGTACCGCCTCAATCATATCGAAATAATAGATGACATCTTCACCTTAAACCAGAAGCGCGCATTCGAATTCGCCAAGAAACTCAAGAACCTTAACTTGGATGTGAAGTGGGTCGCGTCCTCAAGAGTAAATACGATCTCAAGAGATCTTCTGAAAGCCCTCTTTTCAGCAGGCTTAACAACCCTCTACTACGGAGTGGAATCGGGTTCACAGCGCATCCTAGATCTCATGAAGAAGAAGGTGAAACTGGAGCAGATACGAGAAGCTTTCCGAATCACCCGTGAAGAAGGGGTGAAGCCTTTTGGCTCATTCATCCTAGGGTATCCTGGTGAGACCCTCGACGAAATGAAGCAGACGATCAAGTTTGCTTGTGAACTTGATGCTGAGTATGCGCAGTTCTGCGTTCTAACACCTTATCCAGGTACGCCAATTTACTACGAGCTGAAGAGTAAGGGGCTTCTGCTAACCGAAGATTGGGATAGGTACACCACCTTAGAGCCTGTAATAAAGTATGAGGTGTTTGGATACACCGCTAAACAAGTTAAGAAGATGCTGAACTACGCGTACCGCCACTTCTACCTCAGACCAAAATACGTCATAAAGCACCTAAGGTTCTTCCCAACCATATTAGGGGTGTTGATGAGAAACTACATACTCCCAGCATTAGGTCTCGATAGATTAAAAGAATCAACTCGCAGCAGTAGAAGCATCACCCCCTCGCCTTAAAAAGGAGGCGCCTCAAGATGGCTAGGATAGTCCTCACCACAGACCGAACGCTCATGAGCGAATATAGGCACATACCATTAGGCGACTTCGCAGGCTGCGCACCACCAAACAGATTACCCAGAGCACTCTTCGACTTCATAGCACCAAAACTCCCCGCCTCAAATGGTCTAGCGATCAGAGCACCCTACGGGCTCAGAAAGCTAGAAGCAGCACTCCTACAAGGCTTCTCAGAGGAAGAGGTCGTTGTTGCTCATCCAGACTATGTGGAGGAATTCATAGGGTCTGAAACGAAGATAGTTGGCGTCAACACCATGGACCCTTTAGGTTTAGGGCCTGTCAGCAAACTCTTCACGTGGGGTGGACCCGACTACTTCTCATACACCATGCTCGGGTTCTACACGATCATTAAGCGTATTCGGAGTATCAGAGATAGGCTTGGTCTTAATTTTAAGCTGGTCGTAGGCGGCGCTGGGGCTTGGCAGTTTGAGAACAGAGAGGAGGTCGCTCGACGCCTCGGCATCGATCACGTTGTGATGGGTGAACTCGATAATATCGCACCACAACTCTTTCAGCAGATCGAGAACGATGACCTACCTGAGTTGATAAAGATAAGGGGCTATCCTAAGCCAGAAGAGATCGTACCGATCGTTAGGCCAAGTCTACACGGGCTAGTTGAGGTTATGCGAGGCTGCGGGAGAAACTGCCAGTTTTGCGAAGCAACAATGCGTATTGCAAGATACATCCCCTTGGAGACGATCAAGAAGGAGCTGGATGTTAACACATCAAACGGCATAAGCAACGCTTGGGTCCAGAGTGATGACATCTTTCTCTATGATGTGCAGGATAAACGCACCTTTACGCCAAATCGAGACAGCCTAATCAACCTCTTCAAAACTATTATGTCGCATAAAGGGATAAAGCACAGCAACCCAACACACGGGAGCATAGCGCCAGCAGCTGCAGACCCGTTGATGATAAAGAAGCTATCGGAGATTTTGAGAGCAGGTCCAGATGCCTACGTAGGCATACAGCCTGGCATAGAAACAGGCTCGATAAGGCTGATCAAGAAGTATATGGCGCAGAAGGCGAAGCCCTTCCAGGCTGAAGAGTGGTGGGATGTTGTGCTACAGGGCACGAAGGTCTTCAACGAGAACTACTGGTTCCCAGCCTACACGCTCGTACTAGGTTTGCCAGAGGAGGAGGAAGAGGACATCTGGGATACGGTTAGGCTCATAGCGTACTTGGAGGAGAAGCTTCCTAAATTGGTGGGTGAAAAGGCGCACTTCGTAGTCACGCCTCTCAGCTTCGTTCCAGTCGGTGTGCTGAGGGGCAGAGAGTTCTACAACCCGAAGGGATTCAGTGAAGCGGAGTTCTGCCTACTCTATAGATGTTGGCGCCACAGCCTACTTGAGGTTCAGCGGCTTTCCATAAACTTCTTCCGGGTGCATCCAGCGTTCAGAGCGGTCTTCTACCCCATCTTAAGAGTGGGGCTTTATGCGGCGATCGACCGATTAAGGGCTTGGGGTAAGTCGATGGGTTACGACCCGGAGAAGCCTATGCGTATCAAACACGATTGACCGTTTGCGGCGCAGCATATTATTTAAAATATAGTCGTCTTCTATCTTTTTGCTGATGGGTGTATGCCCTATATAAGGCGTGAAAAGAGGGCTGAGCTCGACCCGCTCATAGAGCAGGTGGTGGACGTATTCAAGAAGATTCCGGATGAGGAGAGGGATGGGCGCCTAAATTACTTTCTGACTAGGGTTCTGAAGGCTCTCTATGCGCCGAGCTACTTTAACTATGAGCGTGTAATGGGGTTGTTGAGCTGTATTCAGCACGAGTACTATAGGAGGTGGGTGGCAGCATACGAAGATAGTAAGATTAAGATGCACGGCGACCTAGAGTAACGTGTAGATATAGGGGTGAGGTTAAGAGGATAGTGGTTGCGTTGGCTCAGAGTGAAGCCAGGGTTGAGGAGGTAAGCTGCGACGGAGTGACGTGGGTTAATGTAGAGAAGCCCACTCAGAATGAAATGCAATTCTTGGCTTCAAAATACCGTTTCCACCCACTAGCTTTAGAAGACTGTGTATCAAGAATCCAGATACCTAAAATCGATAGATACGGGGACTACATCTTTCTGATACTGCACTTCCCAGCCCTAAAGGATGGCGGTCAGATCGTTGTGCCTAGTCAGCTCTCCATCTTCTTAGGTAAGGATTATCTGGTTACTGTTCATCAGGGTGATATCAAACCTCTATCAGACCTTTTCTCCAGCTGCAAGAGGGATGAGCAGACCCGCAGAGCTGTTGTATGTAACACCACAGGCTACACTCTCTATCGTCTAGTCGATAGCTTGGTTGACTCCCTCTTCCCCATCTTAGATAACATTTTACGTGAGTTGGATGAGATCGAGGATAAGGTCTTTGACGAGAAGGTTGAGGCTGTGCGTGAAGTGACTCTACTGAGGCGTAAGATAGCTGATCTAAGGAGGATAGTATTCCCGCTGAAGCGTGTAGTCCCTGAGCTTGCAAAAGAAGTGAACAGGTTTTCAAACACCGACCTAACAAAATACTTCAGCGACATACAAGATCACATCGACAAGCTGTGGGAGACGCTTGAAGCATGCAAGGAGACGATCGAAATCTACAAGGACACAGACTTCATGCTTAGCACTGAGATGAGCAATAAGATCCTCGCCATACTGACCATAATCTTCACACTCACCATACCCTACACCGTAATAGGCACAATCTACGGCATGAACATCAACCTGCCTGGCGGCATAGAAACCGGAGCCTGGATCTTCTTCGGACCATACACCACCCTCATCATCCTCCTAGTAGTCGCAACAATCCCAGCTCTGGTTATGATCTGGTACTTCCGCAGAGTAGGATGGCTCTAACCCGTAGGCTGAGTTCAAGAGAAACATTTTAGTATTAGGCAGAAGAAGTATGTTCTGGTATGCAGAAAAGTGGAGTAAGAGCTTGGATGAACGGGTTTTTAGGCTTCCAAGCATTCACAACACACAACCCTTGGCAGCTCTTCTTCCTCTGCTTCTTCGCATTCTTTGCACACTTCAAATACCTCAAAGACTATCTTAAGCACCTAGGTCTTCTCGGTTTGATCGGCTTGATTATAGCGATCTTAGGCGTCACAGGGTTGATCAGAGTGTAGTAAAGGAAGGTTCAAACTATTCTGTTAAGATTTCTTTTATGGCTTCGTGGCTTTGGCTGATCGGGGTTGGCGGTGTTCACCAGGTGGACCTTTAGGGTGTCAAATAGCTGTTTGAAGAACCTCCTCCGCAGACTTGTCTTTCTCTCATCTTTCACGAGTAGGTGAGGGTTGCAGAAATCGGTGGACTCTACGTAAAGGGTAGCCTCCTCTCTCGAAAGTTTTTTGAAGATCCAAGCCTCACCTTCGTCTCTTTTCAGCAACACAGCCTTCTTCAATGTGGTCATGGGCAAGATCTTCCCTTTCCCAACCACCCATCTTACGTTTACTACAGCCCTACCCCTTGAATCAAACTCAGCCTTCTCCACAAGCTGCTGGTACTCACACCAATGTTTAGCGATGTCTGCCTCCACATAGAAGTTCTTCTCCGAGGCGAAGGCGAGAGCGCTCTCTCCAAGCAAGCGTACGAAGAACCAATCATCCGACACAACACGCACACCCTTAAGTCTGAGGAGCCCATATGTATGCGTCGTTTTGCCTGTTCTAGAGGGTGCGATTAAGCAGGCTCCCTTACCCTCTATGTCAACACAAGCGCCGTGCACCGAGTTTATCCCGTGGTTGTCTTCTAGGATGTCGCCTGCAACACTTAAGGCGATCGATTTCACCCAACCATAGTAGTCGATGTTGATTAGAAACGCGGTCTTGGAGAGCGAGTCATAGAGCACCTTCTGCGCCTCCTCTCCCTCGTTTACCACCACCAACCTACCGTGTGAGCGAATGCTAGCTGACATCGGGTAGAAACTCTCCTCCCAGCGCTCCTTAACATACCTCAAGTCTGTCAAGAGTTTGATGCAGCAACCATATATGTCGGCTTTCTCCTCGTAAAGGAAGCGGTCCCCATACCTCTCCATCAACCTATTCCTCTCTTCGATAGAAATGAGTCTAACCTCATACTTAGATGACAAAGCCATCAACCTTCCCTACACTTCCCCAACTAATATGAGTTTGTGAGAAAGAACCACACAAGATGTTAATCTAAAACTCTTGGAGCCCCGAGCGGGATTTGCACCCGCGATCTCCTGCTTACGAGGCAGGCGCTTTGCTGGGCTAAGCTACCGGGGCTCATAAAAGGTTAATCTAGAACTATCTAAATCTTTTCACTTAGGCTCTTTCAAAAGAAGCATAGTGGTGGCTCCGGCGGCACACACTAGAGCCGCTGTGGTGAACGCCGTTTGAAAGCCGTATGCCTCGATTACCGCTCCTGAGATCGGTGGAACTAGAGCTGCCCAAGCTACCGTTGCGGTGAAGAAGAGTGCGTAGGCTGTGCCTCTCCTCCTCTCAGGCACGAGTTTGGCGAGGTATGCGTTGCCGGACGGTATTTCGATGGCGAAGAAGAAGCCTATCAGTGCGAGTATGATGTAGAGTGCCCAACCTAACTGTAGTTGAAGTAGGAGCAGTATGCATGCCGCTTGGCCGAAGAAGCTTAGGCTGAGGACGCGCTTCGAACCAATCTTATCCACCATAGCCCCACCTATTGGTCCACCGATCACCCCGAGTATGCGCATCAAACCCAATAGTATTGCCGCGGTCGGTGCTGCAACTAGGAAGATTGTGGTTAGGTACAGGGGTATGAAGTCTACTGTTGTCTCAACTGCGAACTGCCCCATAAGGTATGCTGCTATGAAGACCGTTAACAGCGGTGCTGCTTGCTTAAGTGAGCCCTCGTCAGATGCGTGGTGCTTCTGCTTGCTTGCCTCAGCAAACCCCACATCTCTAACCAACCTAGAGTAGATTAACGATGCTAATAGCCCAGGTAGGGCGATGAGGTAGAGGGCTTCTTGCCAGCTCAAGTAAGCTGCTAAGGCGCCCAGCATGATAGGTCCTAGGGATGTACCCAAAGTGCCGCCTAAGGCGTGTATTCCTAGTGCGAACCCCATTTTACGTGGGTAGTGCTCTGTTACCAGGGTTGTGCCAGCTGGGTGATATGTGCTCGCCGCAACACCAGCCAGAAAAGATAGGGCTAGTAGGAGGTGGTAGGTGTGCGCTAGGGTTAAAGCCGCTATGGTTACCGCTGTAGCTGCTAACCCTGCTGAGACCACTATGCTTCGCTTCGCTGTTCTGTCTGAGTATATGCCTACAGCGATCTGCGCGGTTAAGCCTGCTTGGAAGGCTGTGGGTAGTAGGGCTGCTTCGATATATGTTAGGTTGAAGGTGTTCTTGAAGACTGGTAGTAGGACTGGTATGATGGCGGTGTATATGTGGTGGGATGTGTGCCCAAGTGTTAAGGCTGGTAATAGGAGTCCCTTCTTATCTTGCATATCCTTGCCGTATGTTGAGGCAGACTAAAGCCTTTTGCCAAATTTGTTTAACGCTAATATCTAACCCTTTAACTCCCATAGTGTGGAGTCGATGATGGGTCAGAGTTAATCTGATGTGTGAAGATAAGGCATTAAGCTGAGACTCCAAAGTCGGGGTGATATGGGGTGTGAAGGCTACTGTCGAGGAGAGGCTTGCTCTGCTATTGGCGATAAAGGAGCCGGGCAAATATGTGGACTTCGATCACCTCTACTCTAAAGTGGCTAGGGATGTGGAGGTGGCTGAGCAGAGGAGGGTTAGTGTGGAGGATGTTCAGAGAGTGTTGGATCAGATGGTTAAGAAGGGGGTTGTGCTGAAGAGCGACGAGGGCTACGCCAAGACCTCTGAGCTGGATGAGATTGTGAAGAGGGCTGCTGAGCGCGAAGGGTCTCTCTTAAACACCTCCTACCTAAGAGTCTGGGTTGCCAAAGACTACTACCCTAAGGTTGCTGAGCATATGCTGCCCTTCCTCGTGAACAGGGCTGTTTCAGCTGTAAAGGTCTTTTCCGGTAAGAAAGACCCTCTTAATGAGGTTGAAGCGATCTTCGTAAGATATGCTAAGTATAAGCCGAAGCCTCAGTTCCTAACCGTAGGGAGTAAAGAGAGGCTTATTGAGCTGGTTTATGACCACTGTGTCGACTTCATACCCTACATCCACCCACTTAACTCTAACGAGCCAGACTTCTTCGTGCTGGATCTCGATGCTGGTAGGAAGATAATCGAGGCTGAAGATGGTTTCCAGCTCCTAAAGGAGGTCACCTACAGGTTGGCTGAGATGCTCATCGAATCTGGCGTTGGGGTTATGGTTAAGTTCAGCGGCTCAAGAGGCTTCCAGATCTGGGCGAAGTTGGACAACTCGACTCTAAGATCTAGGGGCGACCTATTCAAAGTGTATAGGGAGATCGCGATTAAGATGCAGGCTAAGCTCGAGGATAGGCTTCGCTCAGACAGAGATCTGGTTGAGAGATTCAAGCACATCGTAGATCTGCAAGGCGGCTTTACGACATCGCAGGTCGCTCATAAAGAGGAGAGGGCGGGGCAGATTCTTGTTGATTGGTCTCTTCTCAAACCTATGGGTGACGTTAGAGCGCCACTCTCCATGCACTATAAGACTGGGCTTATCTCAACACCTGTGCCATTGGATAGGCTCCTCACATTTAGGGTCGAGGACGCTAGGCCGAGTAGCGTGCTTCAGAGGCTCGAAGAATATTCTAAGGTTATGCGCCTACCCCTCTCTGATCCCACTAACCTTATTGCTTAACCTTTATCACATTTAACTCATTCAGATACCCTCTTACCTCCGTAATGAAGTTTGAGAGGAGGTTGATCGGCACAATAGGTACCCCCTCCACTACGGTGGGTCTTTCGCCGTAGAGGGTTAGGATTACGGGTAGGAATTTGTCATATCTTTTTATGACGGTTAGGTTGCTGGTGGATAGAGATTTGGCTCTGTTGATCTGAGCCTCTATTATTCGATACATCGTCGACCGCCCTACAGTCTTCCTCCAATGTTTGCAGTCTATGACTAAAGCTAGGTCCTCCTTAGCAGCCACAACATCTATCTCACACCTAGGCTCTTTGAGCCTAACCCTTCTCCTAACCTCGTAACCCACGCTCTCAAGAAGGGTATATGCCATATCCTCAAACTCAGACCAAGATAGTATCTTCGAAACATCCTCTAGAGGCTCACCTAGGCTGCAGAGGAGGATTGCTGCCTTCATCTTATCGCTTCTCTCGAAGGTGACGCTTCGCTCACCCCACACCCCAACTTGGTTTGATGAGAGTAGTGCGCAGGCTTCTCTAAAGATCTCCTCAGGCAGCCCAACCTCTTCTCTAAGCTCCTCTAACCCCACCTCCCCAGCTCTCATAGCCACTAAGATCTTTGCTAGAACCCTTCTACTTACTTGGGCACCCATACCTCTCCATCTGCTTCCCTATCCCACCTCTTAAGTATCCTTAAGGCTTCGACAGCCGTCTTAGAGACCTTCTGCTCTTGGCTCGGTCTATATGGGTCTGATGCTTTTGCTGGTATTGCTACGAAGATCGCACCAGCCCTAAGAGCATACAAGTTGGCTAGCGTGAATATCGTCGATGCCTCCATCTCGAAACATAAAACCCTTAGTCTGCGCATCAGTGAAGATATGCTTCTACTTTCGGGTGTGCGGAAGCCTTGAAAACCGTGCCTCCCTTGACCCACATAGAACGCGTCTGTAGATGCGCATATCCCTATGTGAAATCTGAAGTCTAGGTCCTTCGCAGCCCTCGCTAACGCATAAACTAGTTGTGGGGTTGCTACCGCAGGGTACTCCGGCATAACATAGTGCCTCGTGACACCGTCAAGCCTTACCGCTGCTGTTGCGACTACTAGATCGCCGACCTTGACTTCTTTTTGAATCGAGCCACAGGTGCCCACTCTGATCATCGTCTTCACACCAGCCCTACTGAGCTCCTCTACAGCTATTGCTGTAGAAGGTCCGCCTATGCCTGTTGAGCAGACCGTCACCAGCTCATCATCCAAATACCCGTTCAACACCACAAACTCTCTGTGTGAGGCTATGATCTTACTCTCTTTCAGGTATTCGCCTATCACCTTAACCCTAGCTGGGTCTCCTGGTAGGAGGGCGAATCTGCCGACTTCACCTTCTCTCACCCTAACGTGGTAGAATGGCTCTGAATTCATACCAAACCTCTTAGATGCGAAAACCTTCTAAACCTTTCCCCCCAACCTCTCTTGGTTTGAGTAGCGAGCTGCAGAAACAAGCCCTACGCCTCATTCTGCTGCTTGGGTTAGTGAGTCTTTTAGCAGATGTAACCTACGAAGGCGCTAGGAGCATCGTCGGACCATACCTTGCCCTCTTAGGCGCCTCAGCGTTCACAATCGGTTTCGTAAGCGGGTTTAGTGAGCTGCTCGGCTACGCCTTCCGCTTGGCCTCAGGCTCGCTAGTAGATAGGCTTAGGAGATATTGGTCCATACTGCTCTTAGGCTACTTCATCAACCTAATCTCTGTCCCACTTCTAGCTCTTGCTGGCAGATGGGAGGTCGCTGCGCTACTGATCTTCGCTGAGCGGTTAGGTAAGGCGATCAGAACGCCTGCTCGAGACGTTGTTCTTTCGTACGCCTCCTCTAATATAGGTTTAGGGAAAGGCTATGCTATACACGAAGTTCTGGATCAAGTAGGTGCGATCCTAGGCCCATTTATAGTGGCGGCTGTCTTCCTCTACGGTGGCAGTTATCGTGAAGGCTTCGCCCTATTAGCTGTGCCCGCAGCATCAGCTCTACTCACGCTCTCTCTAGTGGCGCGGGCTCACCCTAAGCCTGAGCGTATGGAGAAGGTATCTGAAGGTCTCCCCGCAGCGGAGGGTGCTGGTGTTGTTAGAGCATACCTTCTGTTTGTTGGTTTTAGCGTCGCTGGCTTTGCACCTTATCAGCTGATCGCTTACCATATGAGTGCTTTGGGTTTCGCCGATGCTACGATACCTCTGCTCTTCTCTTTGGCTATGGGTGTTGATGCTGTAGCCGCGTTGGTCGTTGGAAGGTACTTTGATAGATTCGGGCTCAGCCTATTGGTTGCGATACCTGTCTTCACCGCTCTGGTAACCCCTCTTGCCTTCTCTGAGAAGCAGCTCCTTATCGCCTTAGCTCCTGTCTTCTGGGGTGTCGTAATGGGTATGCACGAAACCATTCTGAGGGCTGGTGTTGCCAAGATTTTACCGGCAGCGAAAAGAGGTGTCGGATTCGGCGCGTTGAATGCCGTGTTAGGCATAGCTTGGTTTATAGGTGGTAGCGCTCTCGGTTCGCTCTATAACGTTGGTTATTGGTATTTGGTCTCCTTCTCAGTAGCGCTTGAGATATGCTCTATTCCACCCTTCATTCTGCTGATTAAGAGGATGAAGCGCTATCAAGCTAAGGTCAGCCAGAGCGCATAAGGTTCCAATCGCACCTTCAAGTGACCTCTGGTATCGACGTCGTCTATTTGAATGCCTCTCTTCCAAGAGACCCTTGCGTTTATTACGTCTTTCAGAAGCCACCTGTCTAAAACGATGACACATAGGGCTTCTCTAGATGAGTAGTTTACAGAGATAAAGGCGCGTTTTATCCCCAACTCCCAGATCCAGCTGAATACGGTCTGAGCCCCGTCAACCCTCACAGGTCTCCACTCACCGTAGTGCAGCGTGTCACTTTTCAGAGCGGTGAGTAGGGTGGTGTAGAATTCATGTATCTCACTGTCTACTGCTTCGTCTGCAACTCTCCTAAGCTGTAGGGGTGCTCTTATCTTACGCCCCTCTAACTGACCTTGATGGAATAGTCTCATAGAAGGCAGAGTGTATGTTATGAGGGAGGCTGCCATCGATCTTTCACGCCCAAACGCGGTCACAGCCCTAAGTTCGTCGTGGTTCTCTGTGAATCTAACGTATCTGCTCTGCTTAATTTGGTCCGTTGAGAGCATGCGTTTTATGTTGTCGATCTGCTCGTTAAGTAGGTTATCGTATAGGTTCTTGTCGTAGGCGTAGTCGAAGCCAAGGTTTAGCATGCGGTCTTCAAGCCCCCAGTAGACCTCAGCGATCATCGTGAAGTCTGGCTTCACCTTTTTGATTTCACGTATCGCTTCTGACCAGAACTCTTCTTTAGCCTCCCAGCCTCTTTTCCTCAACAGATGCCCCCAAGTTCTTTCGAAGACGTCATTCAGTAGAAGCATGGCTACATCACACCTAACCCCATCACAGTACTCTGAAATCGATCTTAGGGTCTTGATCAACGCATCCCTAGCTTCTTTGTTGAATATGTTGAATTGAACCGTATCGGTCCAAGGTGGGAAGTAGGGGTCTCTGCCGTGCGCAATATACACTGTACCCGACTCAAGGTCTACTTTAAGATAGTTAGAGGGTTCTCTCCTAAACTCTTCAGCATCAGCCTGCACAAAGTAATCAGGGTGCTCAAATACCCACGGGTGATCGACCGCTAAGTGGTTAGGTACGTAGTCGAGGATAAGCCCTATGCCAAGTTCGTTTAGAACCTTCTTTACCGCTTTAAGATCTTCAGAGGTGCCTAGCATGGGATCAACTTCATATGACTGGACAGCGTAGGGTGAGCCGACAACATCCTCAGGTCTCCAGCCTGGAAGCGCAAAGTTGTAGTAAGCTTTCAGCACCTCTATCCCCCTAGCTATTTCAGCGCTTCTTCTGCTTCGCTTCCAGACACCCATGAGCCACACGTAATCGAAGCCCAGATCTTTGAATTTACGCCACTCTTCGTATGGCACTTTAGATAGAGTTAGATCAGCACCATAGGCTTCTCGAAGCTTATTGAGCCAAGGTAATGTGTTGATTTCGTAGAGTGTTGGATTCGGCCTACCGTTCAGCAAACTCCTTCACCACATCACTACACCTCTTTAGGTACAGTAGGGCAAGGTCTAAGTTGAAGAAACCCTTTAACCCGCACTCTGGACCAGCATAGGGTACGTTCTCTAGCCCAACGAGTGAAACGATCTGCTTGAGCCTAGATCGGATCTCATCCTCGCTCTCCAAAAGAATCTTTGGGTCCTCCTTTCCACGTTTTATATCAGCCCAGATCTGACCTACTCTCTGCTCCTTTGATAGGATGCTGTATCTTGGTATGCGCTCAGCAGACCTTTCAACGAGCGTATTCAGATCTGTGGAGCAGATGCTCGCTTTCAACCTCTTACCATACTTCTCTAACAGGCTTCTTGTCTTCTCAGATCTGAAGATGGGGTCATCAGCTTCGGCTTCGATGACTTCCAATCTACTAAGTTCCCAGAATATTTTGTTTGATGTGCTGTGCAAATGCATAGCGCACGTAACGCCTCGTGTAGAGGCTGTGTAGAGGATCTTCTCCCAAGCCTTCAGAAGCGTTTCACTCCATTCTCCAGCGTAATCAAGCCTAGGATCATCTACAACCCCAAATAGGGGCTCCTCTAAACATAGCACCTCTACCTCACCATATCTGTCGTGTTGAAGTGAACCAACTACGATCTGGGAAAGCGCATCAGCGAGGCTCAAGATCTGTTCAGGATTTGGTTCGATGAGGAAAGATGAGAGCGTATATGGTCCTGTTACGCATACTCTCATGCTGAAGGATTTGCCCACCTCCTCGTAGATCTCCTTTGAATGCTTGAATAGTGCATCTACCTCAGGTATAATCTTCCGCTTGGGTTTGATAACATCTACTGCAGCGTATTTGCCATCGACCTTAACTAAACCGTCAAGCTCGTCTAGAAACATAAAGCACATATCTCTCAGCTGAGGGTAGGTAGCAACATCCAACCCCGCCCTCAACTTCTCGACGAAGTAATCGACCACGACCCTTTCGAAGTAAGTTTGCTCCGCTTTACGTTCTGCCCCCCTTCTCAGCGCCTCCTCATCGCCTTGGAAAGGTAGGCTGCCTACGTCAACGCTTTTCATCCACAAGGCAAACGATCTTAAAAGTTAAATGCTTTTAGCCACATCTATTTACGTGCTTGAAACCTAGGTTAAAAAGAGCAGTTTATGCATTCCTCATCGCAGCAGTAGTGATTTCAGCCTCTATTACCTACCTAACCCAAGCAAGAAAGGTAGACGAATATGAAGAAGAGGTCAAGAAGCTCTTCGAGGATGTGAAAGCTGATATAAGTAAGATTCGTAACCTCACAGTCTCAGAACCTGTAGCGGTTAAGATCGTAGATAAACACTTTTTTGAAGAGAAGGCCGAGGAGGGTGTAGATGAATTAAAAGTTGCGAGGGAAGCCTTATACAAAGCACTCCTCTTAGCGCCTAAAGACTTCTCTATAAGTAGGTATGAGAAGGAGAGGGCTGGGCTCGTTATAGCGGCTTCCTCGGCATACACACTTTATATCGTCCGAGACTATTTTAGCCCCAGCTCTGAAGATAGTAGAAGGGTTCTTGCCCACGAATATATGCACATCCTCCAATACAATAGGGTTAGGCAGCCGCAGATCTCGTGTTTAGACGCCCAGCTCGCTTCAAGCGCCTTCATAGAGGGTGAAGCGGACTTGGTTGCCGATCTCTACACATCGAACAAGACTGGCAGAATATCTTTAGCCTCGCCGAATATTAGGCAGCCCAGGAATAAGTTGGACACGTGGTTCATAGACCAGTTGACCTACTTCCCCTACATCTTCGGCGAGAGGTTTGCTTACACACTATATCTTGCCGGTGGCTGGGGCGCCTTAGATCGAGCCCACCTAAACCCTCCCTCCTCTACTCTTGAGATACTAGACCCTGAGCTCTATCTAAAAGGCTTCAGGCCAACATACCCACAAAACCCTACCCCAGTAAGCGTAGGTTGGCGCATATACTACCCAGATGTTCTAGGCGCATTCTTCCTCAAACTCTTTTTGACACGCACATTAGACTCAGAGGTCGCTCAAAAGGTAGCATACTCTTGGTTAGGCGATAACGCCACCCTCTACCTAAGTGAAGGAGAGCATCTACTCTACTGGCAGATCGACTTAGCCGATGTAGAGCAAGCCAGCATGGTTAAGCAGATGCTCAAAGAGAACCTGCTGAAAGAAGCCTCTGCCGAAGAGAAGGAAGTATTGCAGATAAATGGTATCTGCATAGCCATACTCAACAAAGACTCTAACCTCATGGTAGTGAGTGCATCAAACCTTACTTTGGCTGAAGAAGCGTTAGATGACCTACTCGAAAAGGGCTTCGCTTAAACTTCATATATCGGCCAAAGTAGATTACAAAGTATGAGCGTAGAGTCAGTCTGCCCGCTCTGCGGTGGAAAACTCAAGATCAGCACAGGTAAGAACCCTGTGAGGAACGTTGTAAAAGTCTATGTTAAGTGCAGCAGATGCGCTTTTGAAAAGACGTATGAGCGTCCACCAGAAGTCACATTAGAGGATTGGTTAAAACATGTGCTAGAAGAGGAAAAGACAAGGAAAAAATAGGAGGGAGGGGTCTACTGCTTGACCCCAGTTATAGTTCTGGTCTCTGTAACATACCATCTTGTATGATCTCTGAAGGAGTCGTAGAACTTTAGGAACGTGTCGTAATCCTCAGCTTCGACGACGAAGAAGCCGTTGTACCCTATTCCGAAAGCGTGGTCGTATTCGCCCACCAGTCTAACCTCCTTTGGCCACTTTTTCTGCTTGAAATCTTCCCACTTTTTCTTCGAATCCTCCAGCTCTTTAGGCGATAGCTCCCTCACCCTATAAAATATGACGAAGCCCAGAGTCATGTGCGATTATATTGTCAAGTGGTTGATTAAAAGGGTTTTGATATCTTATCTTGAGTGGTGTACCTAAGGATTTTAATCCAACTTTAACCTAAGATTGCGTATGCCCAGGTTTTATACTGGAAGTGGGGATAGAGGCGAAACTACCCTGCTAGGAGGAGTTAGGGTCGGTAAAGATGATGCAAGGGTAAACGCGTTAGGTGAGCTCGATGAAGCTAACTGCATAGTAGGCTTCGCAAGAAGCTTTATAAAGCTGCCTGAAGTTGATAGTATGTTAGAGAGGGTCCAGCAAGATCTTTTCCTAATCGGCTTAGATGTCATAGCCCCTCTTCAAAACAGAAGCCGTGTAAGCGAAGATATGGTGAAAGCGCTGGAGGAGCGCCTCGACTCTCTAGCTAAAGACCTACCAGAATACCGTAGATTTGTGCTACCGGATGGAACACCAGAAGTAGCCTCGCTCTACCTTGCGAGAAGCGTGATTAGAAGGGTTGAGCGGACCATAGTGAAGATGGCGAGGTCAGCGCCGAACCTTCTCCCTTCAATAAAGTATCTGAACAGGCTCTCTTCGCTGCTTTACGTCGCCGCTAGATACACCGCGTTAAAGACGGGTGTGGTTGAGAAAGAGTGGGTTAGCGATGAATCTAAGCAGTAGAGGTTTCTAGAGGCGGGAGCCCATACTTGGAGCACCTTTCGTCAACGTATCTTTGGATAAGCTCTATATCTTTCTCAGATAGGTGCCTAAACCTGCCTTGCATCTTAAGATACTCTACAACAGGCTTTCTGCGCGCAGGTTTAACCGTCAGCCTAAACTGCCCATTCTCCACCTCGTAAAGAATGAAGACACCTGTCTGCACGCCTAACCTGCTGACTTGAATAACCTTCTCGCTTGAGATACGCCAACCAGGTGTGCAAGGCGTATAGATATGTAGATAGGCAGGCCCCTCGACCTCAAGCCCCTTCTTCGCTTTGTTGATCAGATCTAGAGGATAGGCTACCGTAGCCGTAGCAACATAGGGTATGCCGTGTGCAGCGACTATCGCTGGAAGATCCTTCTTGAATGTCATCTGACCCGCAGGCTTTGCCTTACCAGGAGGTGAGGTGGTGGTCCAGGCGCCATAAGGCGTAGAGCTAGATCTCTGTATCCCTGTGTTCATATAGGCTTCATTGTCCAAGCAGACGTAGAGGAAGTCGTGGCCACGCTCAAGAGCTCCTGAAAGCGCTTGGAAGCCGATATCCGCTGTGCCTCCATCGCCAGCGAAGCATACTACGTGAATCTTCTTCTCAGGCATAACCTTCTTCCTCATCAGAGCCTTCAGAGCTGCTTCTATGCCAGAAGCGACAGCGGCCGCGTTTTCGAATGCTACATGGTACCAGGGCACAGCCCAAGCGGTATATGGATAGGGTGAAGAAACTACCTCAAGGCAGCCTGTAGCGTTTACAACAATCACATTAGGTCCAGCGGCTTTCAAAACGTGTCTAACAGCGATTGTTTCTCCGCAACCTTGGCATGCTCTGTGACCTGATGTGAAGTATTCCTCGAGCGGTATATCTTTTATGCTCTTGAATGCTTGCACAGCCATATTTCTACACCCTCGCTTGGATGAATTCTACTGTATGCTCGTGTCCTTCTTTAGAAACCGCTTCTAGTGCCCGCTCACCTATTTTGGTAAAATCCCTTACCGTTATGTCCCTGCCACCTAAGCCAGCTACGAAGCTCAGAACAGCTGGTCGATCCCTCTCATCATACAATACGTTCCGTATATCGCCGTAAATAGGCCCTCCCAACCCCCCAGCAGATATGGCTCTATCTACAACCGCTACAGCCCTAACTCCGCTCAGCACATTCTTTATCTCTTGAATGGGGAAGGGTCGGTAGAGTCTGAGCTTGATTAGACCTATCTTCTTACCTTCATTCCTCATCTTGTCCACAGCCATCCGCCCTGTACCAGCGAATCCTCCTGCTATGAGTATGGCTGCTTCAGCGTCCTCAAGCCTATATGTCTCCAGAGGCGCATAGTATCGACCAAAAAGGTCACCAAATTCACGCCAAACTTCTAAGATCACAGCCTTAGATGCGTTAAGCGCCCACTCGTTCTGAACCTTCAGCTCCGTCTGAATATCCGGACCAGATACAGGACCCCAAGTGCTCGGCTGATCTGGCGTAAGTCTGTAAATAGCCTTCCTATGTTTAGGCAGAAAGCGGTCCACCTCTTCTTGATCGAGCGCGATCAGAGGCTCTATCACATGTGTCACGTGGAAGCCGTCGAAGCAGACCGCCACAGGAAGGAGAACCCTCTCATCCTCAGCTATCTTAAACGCCTGTAGCGTATGATCAAAGACTTCTTGTGCGTTTTCAGCGTATATCTGGATCCAACCGCAGTCCCTTGAAGCCATCATATCACTCTGATCACCCCAGATGTTCAGATTCGGTGAAAGAGATCTGTTAGCAACGCCCATAACGATGGGAAGCCTATTACCCGCGGCAATAAAGAGCATCTCATGCATCAAAGCAAGGCCTTGCCCAGCCGTAGATGTGTAGACTCTAGCACCAGCAGCGCTCGCACCTATACAAGCGCTCATAGCTGAGTGCTCTGATTCGACGTTTATGTACTCCGCATCCAGCTCACCGTTTGCCACATACTCCGCTAGGCACTCTACGATATGTGTCTGAGGTGTTATTGGGTAGGCTGCGATCACATCTACGTTTGCTAGTTTAACAGCAAGCGATGCTGCGTGGGAGCATTCTATAGCTATCCTCCTACTCAACTCACATCACTCCTCCTCATCGACCATCTTGATGGCTTTCCTCGCGCATTCTTCAGCGCATATACCACATCCTTTACAGTACTTCAGATTGATCTCATACATCCCCTCGGAGTTGATGAAGACCGCTCCATCTGGGCAGTACACCCAGCACATCCCACATTTAGTACATAGCTTTGCATCTAGAATCGGTCTCTGGCTTCTGAACGACCCTGTCTCATACTGCTTCGCTGAGCCTGGTACAAAGATTATTCCTGCTATCGGTAAGGTCTTAACCGTTGGTTTGCTCTCACTCATTCTACTCACCTACTACAACTTCGTTGAACCCTCTCGTCACCGCCTTGGCGTTCATCTCGCCCGCTTTCCCACCGAACCTTTCTCTTACAGCATCCAAGACAAAGTGCAGGTCCACCAACCCTATCACTCTAACAGCGGCGCCTAGCATCGTCGTATTAACGATCGGTACTCCTAGTGTCTCACGCGCTATCTTTCTTGCATCGATTACAGCAAGCCTGCAGTTCACGCCCAGTTCTCCTCTAAGATCATTTAACGACTTGCTCGTATTTATTATCACCGCTCCACCTTCCTTGAGCCCCTCTAGAACATTCACCATTTTTAGAAGACCAGAGTCGATAACTATGACCACGTCTGGCTCATAGACCTCCGAACGCACACCTATGGGCTTTTTATCTAACCTATTAAATGCCAGAACAGGCGCACCACGCCTCTCGGGACCAAAAGATGGTGAAGCTTGCGCATACCAACCTTGATTTATAGCAGCGTGTGCAAGAAGCTCCGCAGCGGTCACAGCACCTTGCCCACCCCGCCCGTGCCAGCGGATTTCAATCAAACCGCGTTCACCAACATCAATGGGTTATCAAGTTTAAGAGAAATTTTCTGAGATATATGCTTAACTTAATTTGTTTTTGGCTGTATTAATTGAGGTTTTCTTTTTTGTTAACTAGATAGCAATCAGTGTTTGTATCTTCGAATCTTCACACCGTTATCCTCTAAGTTCTTGATGTACCTCTTTATAGCTGGTATGATTAAGCGCAGATCCTTCTCTCTTATGACTACATCCGCTCTGGACTCAACAATCGGCTGGGCGCAGAAGGCTATCTTTAGTTGAGCCAGCTCAAAGAGTGTGAGGTCGTTTGCACCATCGACTACCGCTACTATCTGCTCTCTCGGCTCCTTCAGCGTTTTAACCAAACCTTGTATCGAATTTGCTTTATTCGAGTTGACTCTTATAACTACGGAATCTAGGCGGTCTCCTACGAAAACGAGCTCGTTAGCGAAGAAGTAATCTAAGCCTAACTCCTTCTGGACTCTCTCAGCCAGCAGGGTGAAGCCGCCTGAGACAGAAGCCAGCATAAACCCCATCTCTCTTAGTGTTTTGCAAGCTTCTTTTGCACCGGGCATAAGTCTAAGTGCGTTGGATACATTTACACAATCGCTGTAACTCAGCCCCCTTAATTCTTGTATCCTTAAGTAAAGTCCTTGCTCCCAATCTATCTCTCCCCTTATACCCTTCATTGTTATATCCCAGATCTTATCTTCAATACCCTTGAGCTTTGCAAGCTCGGGTAGGAACTCTCCATCTACTAGAACACCTTCTAAGTCGAAGATCGCCAGCATCAAAAGACACCTTGCTTTGCATTCATCTCCGTTGGCGCACCTTTCTGCTACTAAGCCTCATAATAGCCTATACTTAACCTTTAACCCTAGTTCCCATCAGATAGTGTTTATCTTTTAGCTTGTTTTCTTTGTTTTTGGTTGAGGGGTTTGCAGGGTGAGATCGACTTCATAAAGTCAGTCATATATCCTGTTGTGGAGGAGCATTACCCTTCTAAGGCTAATCGTGAGAAGATGAGCCTCTACGACCTCATAGCCTTCGGCGTAATGGCTCACAAACACTTCGACGGGGTGTATAAGA
>Ga0080004_1194856_pt1 | contig 75841 bp, 83 predicted proteins | sample WasSprMetagenome_FD_69207 | JGI IMG/M metagenome (GOLD analysis project Ga0080004, IMG submission 69207) | Sulfidic aquatic microbial communities from Washburn Spring, Yellowstone National Park, USA - WS (SPADES assembly) (version 2) | ecosystem: Environmental > Aquatic > Thermal springs > Hot...
TAGCCTCAATACTAATATACTCATTAGTGACAATGCTGGCGTATTTTAATGATGCTTATACATTTGGTGCTACACAAGCCGGATTTGGATTTAATGCTTCTTGGTGCGATCACTTATTGAATAGAATCGTAACCTCATGGAACGGTATCCCCGGAACAGAGCCTTGGATACCTCACTTCGCCGCAGGATTCCTCTCAGTAGGGCTCATAAGCTGGCTACACTTCAGGTATATATGGTTCCCATTCGAACCAGTCGGCTTCCTCCTAGGAATATCCACCGGGTTTGAGTTCGGACTCTGGAGCTACGCTCTAATCGCCTGGATACTTAAAATGCTGACGCTTAGAATAGGCGGAAGCAAGGCTTACGAGGAATATGGCGCTCCAATGGCTGGTGGTTACATGGCAGGACATATGTTAGCATTAATACCAGGAATAATGCTACAGAGGGTAAGATTTTTCTACCCATTCTAAACATCCCATTTTATTTTTCCCAGCATTTGTTGGGTGTGTCGTCCGTTTCAATCGCTGTTCAGCCCAGTATGGGTATTTGTGAAGGCTTCACGGATAGCAACGGCGACCGCAGACGCAGGTCTATAGTTTTAGCTCCTATAAAGGTTAGGGTTGAGGGTGGAAGCTTCACGCTAAGTTGGACCTGCAACCTAGCTGAGAGCTGCCATAACAAGGAGTGCTTCTACGCCGAGTCTAAGATGGCTGAGTAGCTCTCTGAGCGAGCGAGTAAGGTCTATAGGGAATAGCCCTATAGACTGCTAGCTTTCAATCCTCTTTATGAGATTCCTAAAGAGGTGAATACGACCCATCCTAATTACGTTTACTTTCAATTCTCTTTATGAGATTCTATTTAATATATAGACTGATGTGGCTTCTCCTGGGTCGTATTCTTTCAATTCTCTTTATGAGATTCCGAGCATTGTCAGAGCTATCTCTGGCTTCTCGTTTACTTTCAATTCTCTTTATGAGATTCTCGAGGTGGTTTTACCGTGAGCTATACGATATGCGATAACGAATTATACACCTTTCAATTCTCTTTATGAGATTCAACCACTGACAATATTCTAATCGACAAGGTAAATTTGTTAACCTTTCAATTCTCTTTATGAGATTCTTCTCATAGAGTAATTTAATTCTCTCTCTTAGCCTACATCTTTCAATTCTCTTTATGAGATTCTGAACCTCTTTTAGGAGGCTCAGGCTCAGCTCCGGATAGGCTTTCAATTCTCTTTATGAGATTCATCTCTAAAGCTGAAGAATTGATGAACGTTAGAGTTTATAACTTTCAATTCTCTTTATGAGATTCATGGCTCTAGCAGTTGGAAGAATGTTGAAAGGTGGATCTTTCAATTCTCTTTATGAGATTCCGAGGGTTTTTCTTGTTCTATTTTAGTTTTTGTTTTAATTTTGCATTTAAATTTTATGTTTTTCTTCGGCTGTGTGGAATCTGCATATAGGGTATGGATTTGCGCCGAAGTCCACTGGAAACCGCACAACTTCAACTGGAGAAAACTACACAGCCTTACACATTTTTCTGATGAACAGTAGGACGGATTAACCCTTCAATTTCACTTAACCAACGATGAAAGCTAATTGCGGGTTCAGGAGGAGGTTTAGCCTGTAGAGAGACCTAGAGGGGTCCAAGTCCATCATCGAACAGTATTAGGCTGTTGAAGCTGTTTGTTTATACTTGTTTCTAGTTTTTTCAACTACGGTTAGGTTTATATTCAGAATATACACAAAAATTCACTTAAAGTGGATATTTGCCCAGAGGGTTGCGGTGTCGAATTTTGAAGAACGGCTTCAGAAACGCAGAGGTCGAGGCTAAGCTTAGAAAACAGCTCGAGAGGCTTAAACAGAGGGTCGGCATGGGGTATGAGGTCGAAGTCCTATGGCTTCCGAAAACCGTGAGGTATAGGAATGGAAAAGAGCTCCTCGAAGAGGTTAAAGACCACGTGATCTACATCTACGCGGAGGATCCAGAAGAAGCTGAGAAGCTTCTGGCACACGGCTTCGCAGAGTGGCTGCTGAACAGGCACACGAAGAGGTACAGGCTACTCATAAACAAGCTCATAGAAGTCTTCGAGCAGATACAGTATGAGGAGAAGGAGAGGCTCGTAGACGCCATAGCGAAGCTGATGGAGGAATGACGACCATATTCAAACCGATGGAGGGGAAGAAGTTAGTCTATAATTAATAATAAAATCTACTACTTTAGACCTAAACCAGCCTACTACTACGTTAAGAGGGCTTTCAGCCCCATTTACATCGCATTAAACTTAAGAGGGCGAAGTCTTCAAGTTTCCATAGTGAATGATACGCTTCAGCATATACGTGGAGTTTTGAAACTTACAATTCAAAAACTTACGGGTGAATTGTTGTTTAGTAAAACCATTGAAGATCTGAAGGTTGAAGCAAACTCTGCAAAAGAATGTTTAGTTATAGATGTTGAGAATTTCAGAGGAGCTGTGGCCGTTGCAGAAGCATCGTTTAATGGAAGTAAACTGATTAATGACGTCTTAATTGGTGAGTTTAAACACGTAGAGTTTCCAGACCCAATGTTAAATGTTAAAATCGATAAACTAAAATCGCGGACATTTAAGGTAACTTTAACCGTCAAAAACTATGCTTATGGGGTTTATGTTAAACTTAAAAACCTCGATGCAAAATACTTCGAAAATTACTTAAGCATTCCTCCAAACGACAGCGCTGAGATTTTGATTGAAACTTCTAAAGACCTTACAATCGATGAATTTAGATCCATGCTGGAGTACGGCTTTTTAAAGTGGTGAAATACTACAGGCGATATGATGAAGGCGTAACATTCAATGGAGAGTTTTGGGTTTAAAAATAAACTTATATCTAAGTTTTGTAATTATGTGTTTTACACGCGGTGTGACATTTGACGGAAGGGCTCAAATACATCGTACGTTTAGCTGATACAGACTTAGATGGATTTAAGAAAGTCCCCTACGCCCTCATGAAGATTAAGGGCGTAGGCATTACGCTAGGCTGGGCTATAGCCAGAAGTGTAGGCGTAGATCCGAATAAACGTATAGGCGAATTATCCGATGAAGAGCTTAGAAAAATAGAGGCTGCTTTAAAAGCACCTTCAAAATTTAATATTCCAAGTTGGATGTTTAATAGGCGTAAAGACTTGGAGACAGGTAAAGATATGCATCTAATAGGCTCTGATCTAGAGCTTAGGGTTAAGCAGGACATTGAGTTTATGAAAAGTATTCGTTGTTGGAAGGGTTGGAGGCATAGCTTAGGTTTAAAGGTTAGAGGTCAGAAAACTAGGACAACAGGCAGAACGGGTAGAACTGTAGGTGTTCAGAGGAAGAAGGTTGCATAGGGGTGTGAAATTTGGGTGATCCTAAAAGACAACGGAGGAAATACGAGACTCCTAAGAAGCCTTGGGATATGCAGAGGCTTCAACTCGAATTACGCTACTTAGGTGAATATGGGCTTAGAAATAAGCGTGAACTTTGGAGACATAGAACTCAGCTTTCACGCATAAGGGCTATAGCTAGAAGCTTGTTGGCTAAGCCTCAAGATGTTAGAGCTAAGGCTGAGATAGTTCTTCTAGATAAACTTAAACGTATGGGTTTGCTTTCAGAATCCGCTACGTTAGACCACGTGTTGGATCTAACATTGGAAGATATTTTAAACCGTAGGCTCCAAACGCTTGTTTACAAGCTCGGTTTAGCCAAAACAATTCATCAAGCTAGGCAATTCATAGTACATGGACATATAGCGGTTAACAATAGAATCGTCAGAGTACCATCTTACCTTGTTAAAGCTGGAGAAGAGGATAAGATACATTATGCTCCAGACAGCCCATTTAATGACCCAAAGCATCCTATTAGGACATCCATAGAAGCAATGCATGTAACGAGTAAAATGGAAGAAGTTTCAAAGGAACTTGAATCCTCTGAAGAAATGTAATTTTACGGCCTCCTACCTCTACGGCCTCCCTTTCTCCTACATCCATCATGTGGAATAGGTGTAACATCATCAACTCTACCTATTTTGAAACCTGCTCTAGCTAGTATCCTTATAGTATGCATGGCCCCGGGTCCTGGAATCTTAGATTTAATTCCCCCAGGTGCCCTAACCTTTATGTGAAGTGCCGTTATACCTTTCTCCTTAGCTATTTCAGCTGCGGCTGAAGCTGCTTGCATGGCTGCATAAGGAGAGCCTTGAAGTCTATCGGCGTCAACAAACATACCACCTGTACATAGGGCTATTGTCTCAGCTCCAGTTAAATCTGTAATATGAACGATTGTATTGTTAGATGAGCTATAGATGTGTGCTATACCCCACCTCTCTTCTTTACTACTCTTAGTTTCGCTTTTGCCTTCTTCAGACATGACAGCTTAGCTATATTGCAAACTTCAATTTAAATATTCCTCCGATATTCAAGTTAAAGTAAAGATTATATGGAAGTTTAGACCTTTTCTCCTCTAACTTGGAGGATAATGGTTTGCATGTAGAGATCTTAAAAAAGAGCTATACTGAGGTGCACTTCATAGTTAGAGGTATTTCTCCAAGGCTTATGAATTCCCTGAGGAGGACGATGATGGCTGAAGTCCCAGTGATGGCTATAGACGACGTGTATATAATTGAAAATACGTCGGTTATGTATGACGAGGTTTTAGCGCATAGACTTGGCCTAATACCTTTAAAAACAGATTTAGACCGATATGTCCTCCCCGAGGAATGTGGATGTGGAACTGAAACAGGTTGTAGTAGGTGTTCTGCTGTTTTAGTTTTAGATGCTGAAGGCAAAGAAAACGGTATAACTACCGTTTATTCTGGGGAACTTAAACCTCATGAGGCTAATCCAGAGATTAAACCTGTGAGTGATAAAATTCCAATTGTTAAACTTGCTCCAGGTCAGAGAATTAGACTTGAAGCTTATGCTAGACTTGGGAAAGCCACTAAACACGCTAAATGGTCTCCCGTTGTCAGATGTACGTATAAGTACTACCCGATTATCTCAGTAATAGATTCTAAGTGTACGGGGTGTGGCTCATGCGTAGACGTGTGTCATAAAAATGTGTTCACCCTTAAAAGTGGTAAAGCATATGTGTCGGATCCGCTTAAATGCGATTTATGTGATGAATGCGTTAGCAAGTGTCCTCAGAATGCGCTTAATGTCGATTTCGATAAAAATTCATTGATATTCTTCCTGGAAACCACCGGCTCCCTACCAGCATGGAGGGTTCTATCCGAGGCATGTAAGATCTTAAGAGTGAAAGGTGAAACTTTTTTAAAACAGTTAAGTGAGCTGGGGGTTGTTTAAAATGGTTAAACGTGGTAAGTCGAATACGACGTTGATAAACACCATTAAATTTCTTCAAATACTCGGCAATAAGTCTAGACTTTGGGCTGATATTGCTGAAAGACTTAAAAAACCTAGAAGGCTTATGGCGGAGGTTAACCTTTCAAAGCTTTCAAAACTTACTTCAGAAGGTGAAGTTGTAGTGGTCCCAGGTAAGGTCTTAGGTTCAGGTGAAATATCACACAGCATTACTGTAGCTGCTTTAGGCTTTTCAGAAGCAGCTAAAGCTAAACTTACGAAGGCTGGATGTAAATACTTATCAATAAGTGAGCTTGCAGAATTAAACCCTGAGGGGTCACGTATTAAGATAATAGAGTGATCTTAAATGTCCAGTAAGAATATTACCGTCATAGATGGGTCAAACCATATAATGGGCAGGCTTGCCAGCGTGGTAGCTAAGAGGCTTCTTCAGGGAGAGAACATAGCTGTTGTAAATGCTGAAAACATAGTGATTTCAGGAGATTTCTACTCGGTTTTGGAAGAGTGGATGGAATTTCTCGAAGTTGGTAAGTATAGAAAGGGGCCATTTCATCCACGTAGACCAGATACAATATTCAGACGTGTTGTTAGAGGAATGCTTCCTAGGAATAAATTTAAGGGCAGGGAAGCCTTTAAAAGACTTAAAGTATATATTGGAATTCCAGAAGCTTTTAAAAATGTGAAGTTTGAGGTTATTGAGGATGCTAAAGCCAGCAGGCTTAAAGGCCCATATTTTAGATTGGGTGAACTGGCTAAGCAGATTGGCTGGAGGGGTAAGTGATGAGCGAGAAGCATAAACGTGACAAGGCGGTCTTACTAGAAGTTGGTAAACGCAAAACTGCTATAGCCAGAGTTTACGTGAGGGAGGGAGAAGGTAGAATCAGAATAAACTCTATTCCTATCGAAATATATCAACCTGAAGCTGCTAGAAACATAATAACAGAACTTCTGATGGTGTGCAAAGATGCGTGGAAAAGTCTAGATATAGACGTCAACGTTAAGGGTGGAGGATTCATGAGTCAAGCTGAAGCTGCCGCCATAGGTATAGCTAGAGCACTAGTGAAATGGACTAAAAGTAGTTCTCTGAAGAAACAGATATTGGCATACAATAGAGCTCTACTAGTAGGAGATCCGAGGAGAAAAGAGCCTAAGAAATTCGGAGGACCAGGGGCTAGAAGAAGAGATCAGACAAGTTACAGGTGAATTACTACAAGCCGGTTTAAAGGCAAACATTTCCAGCCTTTACATGAATCTTCTAAGCATCTTCCCAATACGTTTATGTGTCGTTGAATTTTCCATACGGGTAATTTCTGTACACTTCCTCTTACGTGTTGTTTTATACAAATACTCGTATAGAGAAATTTGTCTCTACTAAAACATCGTCAACCCTCTATGATATCGTTGAAAAAAGATTTGATGCGGTAAAGGATAGCTAAGCCAGTAGGCTGTTTAAAAGGTAATGCTTTTTAAAGGCTTTCCGATATTAAAGGTTCGGTTGAAATATGAAGGTTGCCCTCCAGCTTTATACTGTAAGAGACAAGGTCTCTAGGGATTACAAGTCCGCTCTTCGCATGGTTAGAGAATCCGGGTATAGATTTATTGAATTTGCGGGTCATCCATTTTTAACGGTGGATGTTGATGAGCTTAGAGCATTTCTTGATCAAATTGATCTTAAACCGATCTCAACCCATATCAGCTTTGACGTAGTAGAATCCAATAAGCGGAATACTATTTTCAACTACGCGTATAAACTTGGGCTTAAATATGTTGTTTCCGAGCCGGATGTAAGACGTATTAACGATTTAAGTTTATGTGTTAAAGTAGCTGAGAAGATGAATTCCATAGGTAAGGACGCTGAGAATTACGGTTTGAAGTTTGGTATGCATAATCACGCTATAGAATTCGAGAAAAAGATTGATGGGGCTCCTATATACGATATACTTGTTGAAAACACAGACCCATCGTACGTGTTCTTCCAACCAGACGTTTATTGGATCTACTATGCGGGATATGATCCATGTGAAGTTATAAAAGCTCTTAAAAATAGGTGTTTTCTAGTCCACCTCAAAGACATGAAGGATAAGGTTAGCAAAGGCTTCATCGAGCTTGGATGCGGCGTGATAGATTTTAAAGCTGTAGTTGAAGCCTGTGAATCGTCTGGAGTAGAATGGTATATAGTCGAGAACGATGCACCGAGTATGGATTCAATTGAAAGTGCTAAATTTGCTTTGGAATATTTAAGGAGAAACTTTAAAGTAGAATAGCATTAATCGAGGGGACAAACTTAAATATCTGATCTTTCTGGAGATTTGAGGGATATTTCATGGGGATGGTTCCTATCAGATGTTTCACCTGCGGGTCGATTATAGGAGATAAATGGGAAGAGTTTAAGCGTAGAGTTGATGCTGGTGAAGACCCGAGTAAGGTTTTAGATGATTTAGGTGTTAAAAGGTATTGTTGCAGGTCTGTATTAATATCTCACGTTGAAGTCATAGATGATATTCTTCAATACTTCCTAGTTAGGAGGAGTGCTAGTAATGAGTGAGACGTGTATCGTAGATTTAAAGGCTAGGAAGATTTTCGACAGTAGAGGATCAGAGACCATAGAAGTTGAAGTATATACTCGTAAAGCAATCGGCAGGGCTTCAGCACCAGCGGGGGCCAGTAAAGGTAAATGGGAGGCTGTATCCTATCCTGAAGGTGGAGTTGAAGAAGCCATAAGAAGAGTACTAGTGCTAGTTAAGCCAAAACTAATAGGTTTAGATGCCTCAAACCAGATGGACGTTGATAAAGCTTTAAGGGAGATTGATGGAACAAATAACTTCTCAAAAATAGGTGGAAATACAGCATACGCCATATCGTTAGCGGTATCAGACGCCGCGGCAAAAACTCTCGGAATACCAATGTATCAGCATATAGGTGGAACTATGATTAAAAATCTTCCATATCCTTTAGGCAATGTGCTGGGTGGAGGTAAACACGCTGGTGAAGGTTGTCCAGATATACAGGAATATCTGATACTTTCAGTAGGAGCTAAGAAATTTGAAGAGGCTTATATTGGCAATCGTGAAGTTCACAGAGCTCTTCGTAGAGTTCTAGAGGGGAGAAACATTCCCTTCTTTGGAGGAAGGGGAGATGAAGGTGCTTGGGCTCCTAAACTAAGCAATGATGAAGCATTTGAAGTAGTAGCTGAAGCGGTTAGACGCGCATCGGAAAAGCTTGGTTTTGAAATAAGGTTTGGCGTTGATCTAGCATCTTCTTCATTCTGGGATGAGGAGAAAGGCAAGTACATGTACAAGTATGGTAAGCCCTTAAGCAAGGGTGAACAGATAGACTACATCCTTGAATGTATAGATAAATATAAGTTGATATACGTTGAAGATCCGCTCCACGAAGAAGATTTTGAAGGTTTTAGAGAACTTACAGAGAAAGTTGGAGATAAATGCATGATATGTGGAGACGATATATTCGTTACAAACGTGGAAAGGCTTAAGAAAGGCATAGATATGCGTGCTGGAAACACCGTGATAATAAAGCCAAATCAGATAGGTACGATAACGGACGCTTACGAGGCCACAAAACTAGCACAGAAACACGGCTATATAACGGTATTCTCACATAGATCCGGTGAGACCGTTGACGGGCATTTAGCTCACTTAGCGGTAGCATTTAACTGCCCCATAGTTAAAATAGGTGTATTAGGTGGGGAGAGGATAGCTAAGATAAATGAATTCCTTAGGATCGAAGAGCACATGGGAAGTCAAGCATCTATGCATAAAGTAGGTGTGAAGTAATGTCTGAAGAATACGAGTCAAAAGAGGGGCTCCTATTGCCCCTTGAAGTACTATTACCATATGGCATTCAAATAGGTACCAGAATTAAAACTGGACATATGAAGCCCTTCATCTTTAAAGTCAGACCAGATGGGCTGTGCGTTTTAGATATTGCCAAGACGTGTGAGAGAATTAAGCTAGCAGCTACGTTCCTCGCTAGGTTTGAGCCTCCTGAGAAGATAGTTGTCGCATCAACTAAACTGTATGCTAGAATGCCTGTCTTAAAGTTCTGTGAGCTTACACATGCGACGCCTCTTGTTGGAAGATTTCTACCGGGTATCTTCACAAACCCCTCTCTCAAAGGTTACATTGAACCTGAGGTTTTACTTGTTTCAGATCCAAATGCAGACGAGCAGGCCGTTAGAGAAGCGTCTATGATAGGAATACCAGTTGTAGCACTATGCGATACAGACAACTTGTTCAAGAATGTTGATTTAGTCATACCGGTGAACAATAAAGGTAGAAGAGCCTTAGCCATGGTTTTCTGGCTTCTAGCTAGAGAATTCCTAAGGGTTAAAGGAGTGATTCCCAAAGATGGAGATCTTCCAATTAAACCCGAAGACTTTGAAGCGAAAGTTGAGGAATCTGCTATTTAAATTTCCAATTAGTTTTTTAGATCGATAATGGTTTTAAGAATTTGCATAGTGGGTTTTAAGGGAACGGGTAAGACTAGGCTATTAGCTTCCATAGTTAGGACGTTGACTTTAAGAGAGCTTAGAGTAGTTGTAGTTAAACATTCTCACGAAAGAATAGACTTGACTGTTAAGAGTACTGCTAGGCTCTTAAATTCAAATCCCTTAGCGGTAGCGTACCAATCGCCATACGATAATGTTTTGTTGTTTAATCGCGGTTTCAATTTAGATGCACTCTTAGATCTCTTGAATCCACATGTAATCCTTTATGAGGGATTTAAAAGTTCTCCATATCCTAAGATCTTAACGGCATTAAGAGAGGAACAGCTCAACATAGATTTAGATAGATCTCTTGTAAAAATGGTCATAGGCCCTGAAGACATTAGAGAAGTATCTTTCAAACTGTATCCTAACGCCCGTTTCACCAATGTTGAAGGCGAAAACGTCATGAATGAGGTTTTACAATTTATTATCGAAGAATATGCCTCAAGATTGCCTAAATTGAATTGTGGAAGATGTGGCTATACTACTTGCGACGAATACACTGAGAAATTGATGAAAGGTGAAGTTGAGATTGGAAAATGCGCTATCGAAAATCCCCCAGCCAAGCTTTACGTAGATTGGTCTAAAGTTTCCCTCTCTCCATATCCGGCTACTGTTTTAAACTCCCTTCTGAAAGCGTTTGTAAGTACGCTCAAAGACGTTAAGAAAAACCATGGCCTCATAGTGGCTTCGGCATTCTAATCGTTATATCATCATAGTTGTCTTCTCAATTCTACTTGTGCTCCGAGGTTGGCCAGATCTATGAAGAACTCTGGATAAGACTTTCTCACACATAACGAATCCCTTATGACAGTCTCACCTTCAGCCTTTAAAGCCATTATTGAACACGCCATTGCTATCCTATGATCACCATATGGATTTATAATAGCACCTTTGATCTTTGAAGATCCATAGATACGCATGCAATCATCACAAGCTTCGATCTTAACCCCCATTTTAGACAATTGAGAAGTCAAAGCTTCAACCCTATCGGATTCCTTAAACCTTAATCTTGAAACCCCTCTAATTGTAGATATCCCTCTACAAGAGGATGCTAAAACTGCAAGCGGAGGTACGAGGTCTGGGCTATCCGTTGCATCAAATTCAAACGGCTCTAAAGCATCTAAGACGCCTTTAACGACTACGTAATCGTTTCCAATTTCTACTTGACATCCGACCGCCTTAACGACATCTATTATGGCTTTATCCGCTTGAAGACTGTCTCTTCTAAGGTTATTAATCCTCACTTTCCCTCCCGTAATGGCAGCTGCGACGATAAACATGGTCGCTGACGAATAGTCGCCTTCAACAATACATCTAAATGGTTTAAAATTAGCTGGACCATTTAATTCAAATAATCTATAGTCTTCGGAAACATAAACGTCTACGTTGCACATGCGTAGGACATCAATAGTCATGTCAACGTAGGGCTTTGAAACGAGTGGGGTAGTCAATCTGATGTTAGATTTACCGTTGACTTTAGCAAGGGTAAATAGTAAACCTGATACGTATTGTGAGCTTAAATCGCCGCCGATCTCCACGTATCCAGCCTTAATAGTTCCACCTATGACAGCTATGGGTGGTTTCTCATTAGGAGCTGAATAGCATACAACGCCTAGTTTTTTGAGAGCATTAAGTAGAGGATACATTGGCCTCCGTTTTAGAGATCTATTCCCCGTAAGAATAGTCATACCTGGCGCTAGAGAGGATACCGCTGTTAAGATTCTTAATGTCGTCCCAGAACCATGGCAATTTATAATATCCTCAGGAGGCTTAGGCATTCCGTCACTTGAGATTCTCACGGTAGACTTTTCGGTTGTAACCGTACATCCCATACGTTTAATGGCATCTAGGGTGACCTTTGTATCCGAACATTTGGAAGGCCGTTCGATAACGCTTTCCCCGGCGGATAGCATGGCTGCTATGTAAAATCTGTGGGTTTGAGATTTTGACGGAGGTGCATTTAAAACGCCATCAATGCAACTTCTCCTTATAATGGCGATCATAATTCATCACTTCAACGCGTGGGCTTTTCTATTGTTAACGGACGTTTCTATCAATTGACCATCTAAACTGCTCCAAGCCTTTTTTATGGAATCTACGGAGTCTTGATATGTTAATGCAACGATAGCTGGCCCTTTACCGGATAACCCGGATGCTAATGCTCCAACTTCCAAAGCATTTAAAACCGGTTTGATACTATAGTCTAAAGCCGAACAGCATATTAAACCATTTAACACCATTGCAGTCTTCCATCTCCCTTCCATGGCTTCTCTAAAGGCTATGTCCAACTCTTCAGACATGAGTTTGAGCTTAGATAAGTCCACCTTAGTTGTGTATCGTTTAAACTTAGGGACGTGAATTAAAACCCTGATATCTTCATCCACTTCAAACCGTTTCAATATCTTCATAGCTCTGTTATCCGTAACCGTCATCCCTCCCAAGTATGAAGCCGACGCATCATCCAACGCTCCTGTAACGGTCACGCCAGCCTCAATACAGGCTTCAACGCTCAGCTTAAGCACTTCATCATCTGATAATTCTTCATTTAAAGCGTCAAGAGTGGCTAAAACTATAGCATTAGAAGCAACGCTGCTACTCTTTAACCCCCTAGCTATCGGTATATTCGATACCGTTTCAACATATGCGCCATAAACTTCATCGAGATTAAACTTCCTCAAAACCTTTAAAACGCATTTTTCCATAAGTGTTTTATCTTCCATAGGATCTGACACTATAACTCCCTCTACGACGCCCGGTTTATCCGTAAGTTTAACTGTCGCTTTAGTCCAGAGATTTACACCTAAAGCGGATCCCCTACCCGTAGCCAAGGCATTAACAACTGTAATAGCACCGTAAGCTATAGCCTTACCTACTGGCAAAATACCCCCTTCTAACATCTTCTAAAGCATTTACAATACGTTCAATTGGAGGATATACTCCAAACCATATTCTGAAGGACTCCAAGCCTTGATTTAAAAGCATTTCCAACCCATCTATTGTTTGAGCACCTACTTCTCTAGCTTCTTTTAAAAGCCTTGTTTCAAGAGGACTGTAAATGATGTCGAAAACCACGAGATCGCTTCTCAATAAACCTTTAGGGATGGGTGTTTCACTATCCATAGGCTTCATTCCAACAGACGTAGAATTTATAATGACATCCGCTTTTGAAAGATGAATCCTCAGGGATTCCTCAGTTAAAGGTCCCCATTCAACTCTAGCGTTTCCGTTGGAGATCTCCATTGACAATACCTTGGATTTTTCAACGGTTCTATTAAGTATAGCTATATTGCAATCTCTATCCATCAAAGCGTACGCTATTGCCCTACCTGTACTACCTGCACCTAGTAGAACTATGTAAGCTCCATCCAGCTTAACGTTATTTTTCTCTAATGCTTTAACAGCGCCTATGCCGTCAGTGTTGAATCCGATGAATCTTCCAGATCTGTTAACTACGGTATTGACGGCGCCTATTTTCAATGCCCTATTGTCTACTTCATCTAAAACACGTACTATGTCCTTTTTTAGAGGCATCGTTACGTTAAACCCCTTAACGCCTATGACTTTGAAAGCCTCAACAACTTGACTAAGTTTATCTCTAGACACTTTAAACGCCATGTAAACGTAGTTTAAATTGAGTTCTCTTAAAGCGATATTATGTATTAGAGGGCTTAGAGAATGTTCAACAGGGTCTCCTATGAGACATAAAAGCCCTGTTCTGCCATTTATATTCAAAATCCAACAGCCTCCATAACCTTAATAATGGCCCTCAATTCTCCAACGGTGAGTTGACCTGGAGCCGTTTCCAACCCTTTCTTCAAAGAGGCAAACGTAAAAAATCCACCGTAAAGTGGGCTTAAAATTCTAGATATCAAACCCAATTCGCCCATGGCGAAACAGACCAACTTCACATTTCTACCAAATTTCGATAAGAATTCTAGACACGTCAAGTTGTCTTCTAGATGGTTGGCGTAGGTGACTAATTTACATATATCAGGCCCATAGCTCAATTCTCTTGAGAGAAGCCATTTAAGCTCTAGAGTAGTCGGAGTGCGGTTAAGATTATGATGGGAAATTATGAGTTTTACTCCCATATTCTTAAAATCTTCAACTATTTTATCCAATTCACTTGTATCGAGCTCTAAATCTACGTATTCGAAGCCAGCATTAATAGACTTCTCTAATACTTTAATCCTCTCCTCATCTCTACCATCAAATAATCCCCCCTGTCTTTTAGGTCTAAACGTAGCTATAAGTGGAATCCTCGTTGAACCTGCGATATCCGTCAGATCGCCAATATCTCTCATGCAATCTATTCTAACCTCTATGAAATCCACCATAAGTTCCTCAGCTTCCATAATCATCTTAGTAGCACTAGGTACATCTTCAGCTTTTACGGGTACACATATCCTGTAGGTTTTAATCAAGCTTAAACGCCTCATCTTTCAATTATCCTCTCAGATTTCACAAGCGTTCCGAAATGTCTACCCCCTTCTTGAGTATATAAAAGGACTTCATCACCAATTTTAAGGTCGGTTATGGATTTAGATCCATCACTGGTCACAAACCTTACGGTTTCAGCATCCTGCACAACGGTTTTATAGATCGCACCAGCATATTCAACTTCAACCAGTTTAAGGGGTCTCCACTCTATTTTAACCCTACATAGTTCAACTTCTCTGAAGGTTCCATCCCTTTTAACGGTTAAAATTGTATCTCCAGCTTTAAGCTCAGATAAGTATCTAGTCTTACCTTCTGGAACGAGTATGTAGAGCGCCGGGGGTCCTGCGTTTACTCTAAACGGTCTGGCCTCCACATATGGATTTCCATGAACCTCAGCCTCTACTAGGAAAAGCCCCGATGATTGACACCCTACTAGGACGCCTTCTCCTTCACTTAAAAGATCGCATGTATCTAAGCATACCCGTGCTCCAAGTTTAACGGGTTTAATAAGTACTATCTTTGCACTTTTTAATTCTAAGCGGTTAGCACCTTTTCTAATAGCTCTACTAAGCCTTTTAATATCTTCAGGGTTTACGTTTTCCACTAAAACACCGTCCACCCCAATTTCCAAGACGTTGATCAAGGTTTCAACCTCTTCCACGCTTGAAGCTTCAGCTATTATCTTCGTCCTTCCATGAAGTTTAGCCACTATATTCTCTAAAGGTATAATTTTCCAATTCAAACACTTAATAATGATATAGTTACATCCCTTATTCGACCCTTCAAGTATCTTCCATTCATCTTCTTTACTAGATACCTCTACTGTTAAACATGAGCCTGGAGAAGCTTCATCTACACGGTCTATAAGTTTTAAATCTCCACCAGTTCTTGATACCACTTTAACGTTTGGCGTTTTATCTTCAGATATAAGCTTCCAGTCGGAAATTAGGAAAAAATCGACAAATTCTTTAACTTCATCGATGAATTCCCTTAAATTTCTCTGATCTTCCCTCAATTTAACCCAAAGTTCCTTATTCAAGCTCTAACCGCCATGTAGTATTTTCATAGCATCTTCAACGTCCATTCCATCGTGAACAATTCCAACTATCGCTCTAGTTATGAGATCAGGCTTTTCATGCTGAAAGATGTTTCTACCGATGGAAACACCAGCTCCGCCTGAATCTATAGAGTTTTTAATCATGTTGAGTAATTCCCTATCGGAATTTACCTTAGGCCCACCCGCTATGACAACTGGAATAGGGCATCCATTAACGACTCTTCTAAAGCTTTCAACACTTCCCGTGTAATTTGTTTTAACGACATCAGCTCCTAATTCTGCCGCCACTCTAGCCGCATGCGAGACGAGTTCAGGATCATGTTGATTCGATATTTTAGGTCCTCTAGGATATGCCATGACTAAAAGAGGCATACCCCAGTCTTCGCAAGATTCTGAAACAGCGCCTAGTAAGCTCAGCATTTCAGGCTCTTTTTCACATCCAATGTTTATGTGTATGGAGATCCCGTCGGCGCCCAATGCCACGGCCTCTTTTACGGAGGCCACTGCTACTTTCCAGTCTGGATCAGGTCCAAGTGTTGTACTAGCCGACATGTGAAGAATCAGCGATATCCCCCTTGTATCTATCAATCTAGCCCATCCTTTATGGACAAGTACAGCATCGGCACCGCCCCTCTTAAGCTTTTCAACAACTTTAGAAATGTTCTCAATGCCAACGATGGGCCCAAGGGTTACGCCATGATCCATTGGCACTATTACGGTTTTTCCATCACTTCTAAATATTCTAGACAATCTCCTAATTTTCCCAATCAGTTAAACCACCCCCTTTAGCGTCATATAAACCCCTTTTTATGGAGGAGTTCAGCTAAGAGGACTGCGCCTTTCGCAGCCCCCATTTTAGTATTATGAGATAACAGTATATACTTTATACCGTTTTCTAGAGCAGGGTCTTCTCTAACCCTTCCAACAACTGTAGCCATCCCCCCTTCTAAGTTTCTATCAAGTCTGGGCTGAGGCCTGTAGGGGTCATCATGAACTATAATCATCCTCTTAGGAGCTGAAGGTAAACCCATATTTGAGCAACCTTTAAATTCCCTTAAAGTCTTCTTAAATTCTTCAACACTCGCCTTTTCCTTTAACGAAAGGAAAACGCTCTCAGTATGCCCATCTTTAACATTGACCCTTGTACATGTGCAGCTCACTCTGAAGTCTGCCGGTCGAATAGTCCTTCCATCATAACTACCTAGTATCTTTAAAACCTCTGTTTGAACCTTCTCCTCCTCCCTAGGTATGTAGGGGATTATATTGTCTAAAATATCTAACCCTATGACCCCTGGAGACCTACCAGCTCCGGAGAGCGCCTGCATAGATGTCATTAAGACAAGTTTAATTCCAAACCTATCCATAACCGGCTTAAGTGTTATCGCTAAACCCGTTGTAGTACAGTTAGGTATTGGAGTTATGAATCCATTCCATCCTCTCCTACGCCTCTGCTCTTCTATTAGAGTAGAATGCTCATCGTTTACGCCTGGAATCATGAGGGGGACATCTTCTTCATACCTAAATGCAGAGGCTGTACTTATCACAGGTTTCTCCCTAGCTATCTCCGGTTCAATTTCTTTAGCTACCTCTGATTCTACGGCTGAAAAAACCAAGTCTACATCCTTTAACGTATTATCCTCAAAAGCTTCAACAGTCATTTCTTTAAACTGTTCAGGTAACTCTTCATCGCAATACCATCTAATAGAACCGGTAGACTCATCTCTAATTGCTTCCATGTACTTTTTACCAGCCGATCTCTGCGAAGCTATGAGTTTAACTACGTTAAACCAAGGGTGATTTGCTAAAGCTACTAGAAACTGCTGACCCACTACTCCAGTTGCTCCTAAAACCATAACATTAATCATTTCCATTCACCGCGCTTAAAACATCCGTTATAAGTTTGTACACTTGCTCAACATCATTCTGAGTTACGATGAGGTTTATGGTGGAAGTTATCGTGAAAATACCATGAATATTTATCCCCTTTCTCCCAAGGGGTTCCGTTAACTTTCCAATAATACCCGGGGTCTCTTCTAAACCAATACCTTTAATACTAATTAAGGCCAAGTTCCTTCTTAGAGCGACTGCTATAAGGGTATCTGGGTTTTCTAAGACAATAGCATGAACCTTCTTAGCTATATCCAAACTCTTAGACTCAGAAATGTAAATTATTATAGACTCCGAATCTGTCGTAACACCTATCGGTTGCACACCGACCTCCCTAATAGATTTAAAGACTTCAACTAAGACGTCGGGTCTGCTTGAAATGCCTTTACCTACCACTGTTAAAGCAGCTATAGGTTCCTTATACACTTCAACTTCAAACCTCGAGTTCGAATTTGGGTTTGGAAAGGAGCCTTTGATAACAGTGCCTTCAACATCTACACTCCCATTTCTAAAGTTTATGAGCTTAATGTCAACATTGGAAGGTTTGTACTTCAAGGTCTTTCTCTTAAGGAATTTTACATCAGAATCGGCTAGACCTATAAGTGACTTTACTTCGATTTCCTTAATTAATCTGGGATTTTCTACAATCTTGGGATCACCACTCATTATACCATCTACATCTGAAACAAATACAACTTCCTTTAAATCTAAGGCTCCGCCTATGAGTATGGCTGTTAAATCGCTTCCCCCTCTTCCTAGAGTTATCACCCGTCCATCTAAAGTTTTACCTATAAACCCGGGTATAATCGGTATAATACCCTTCTCTACCAAGGGCATTAAAACGCTTCTGAGTTTAGCATAAGTCTCCGGTATAAGGGGATCGGCGTTCCCAAATTTACTATTCGTGATTATAGGCCAATCTTCCATATAGGGGTCTAAGTATATGGATTCTAAACCTAAGGATCTGAGAGCTGAGGTAAATATTCTAGCACTTGTTCTCTCACCCATTGAAAGGATATCATCTAGAATGTCGTTTGAGATGACACCTCCTGTCGCTTCTTTAACTGTACTTAGTAAATCATCTGTTGTACTACCCATGGCTGAAACTACTACTATGGGCTTAATCCCCCTCTTATAAGCGTCTGCAATCATCTCAGCAGCTTTCCTAATTCTTAAACCATTGGAAAGGGTTTTCCCACCAAATTTCACGACAACAATGCGCTCAGAAACCATAGCGACCCCCCAGCACCACCTCCAATTCAACTAGAGGTTTAGGTTCAAAAACTATAACCTACAGTAATATAAGGCTTCTTAAGATGTATTGTAGCGTTTTTCATATTGGACAACAGCATTTGAAAACAAATGATAGGGGTTTGCTTATAAGTTTTTCTATAAGACTATTCCCAAATAACACTCTCATGCATTTTTTAAATACCACTTCATCTTCTTTTACTTGAAGTGTTTTGCCATTTCTACGTTTTCAGGTAGTGATAGTATATCATTTATTGTTTCCTCAATTTGCTCATTAGATTTAGTCCTTGGGTCTACTATCAACCATTCAAATAAGAGGTCCCTACCTCCTTCTAGGAAGGCTTCAAGTGCCCACTCCATCCTCATAATCCTAGGATTTATGACGTATTTCATTATGCGTTTAGGCAACTCTCCCGAATACGTTCTATGAATTCCTCCTCCATCGACCTCAACGGGTACTTCCACAGCCACGTTATCTGGAATACCCCTCACCATTCCCTTGTTCGAAACATTGACTTGGTATATTCCCCTATTGCCAGTAACGATGGACTCTATTATTGGTACGACTGATTCTTCACTCCTACGTGGTGGGAATACTTTGGTTAAAGGAGTTGATTGGTCTTTAATGCGTTTAGCTATGTTTTCAAGGCTCCTCCTCTGCCATTCTAAGTATATTGCCCAACCCGTTTCAGAGTCTGGACCGCCAGTAGGTCCGAACCACTTCTTCTTAGTTTCTAGATTCCAGTGGTATTTCCATGTTCCCCCTCTCACTGTATCTCCTATTGGGAATAGCCCATATTTTTTATACATGTCTACTGCTGCGGGAGACATCTGTAGGTCGAATGGATTTCTCTGGGTTTGCCTCCATAGTTTCCAATAATCCTCTGCCTTCTTTTCAATCCACTCGTCTAAGAGCGGGTATCCATCTTTCTCCTTGTAACGGAATTTCGTCATCCAGATCACATGATTTAGGCCTATGGATTCGACTTCTGTTTCCTTTAAATCAAGCCCCATTACTCCAGCCATTTCTTTGTATCCCAAATGTCCATGACAGAGCCCTATGACTTTCAGTTTTGTTTCTCTTGATAGTAGAGTAGTGCCTTCGAAAACCGGGTTTGCGAGTAAGAGAAGCCACGCATCTGGACATAGCTCCTCCATATCTCTACCTATATCTATCATTAACTTGAGTTGATAATACCCCCAAATCGTATGGTAGTCTGAAACCATATTCCACTCTACACTATTTATCCCTCTGTAGTAACCGTGCTTCTCAGATATCTCCCTCATCTTCTCATAGTATTGATGCCCTCCAGCCATGGCGGTATTTATGACAAAATCTGCGTCTTTAATCGCCTCCCTCCTATCAGTGGTCTTATTAAATCTTAAATCCGCTTTAACTTCAGATGCGTATCTCTCAGCCGCAATATAGCATAGGTTTAAACGCTCTTCATTTATGTCCATTAACGAAACAGTACTCTTCCATAGACTTGGAGTAGCGCATAAGTCTCGGATCAAAGTCATAGACCACGCTATACTACCTGCACCTATAACAGCTATTTTGACCAAAACATCTCATTAATTTAAGTCCGTCTATCAGGTAAAAAGTTTATCTCTTAAAAGTCGTCTTTTCTAGACGATGCCGTTTAAGGGAGGATATGTCGGTCGAATATTAAGAGTAAACTTGAACAGTAAATCAACGTTCGTAGAGTCTTTAAATGAAAGTGTAGCTGAGAGGTTTATAGGTGGAAGCGGATATGCGGCTTGGTTGGTCTATAGGGAAACGCCAATGGATATAGACCCTTTAGACCCTTCTAATAAATTGATCTTCATGACTGGGCCTTTAACTGGTACAATAACGCCCTCAGCTGGCAGATATACTGTCTGTGCTCTCTCGCCTTTAACTGGTATATGGGCTGAATCGCATGCAGCAGGATACTGGGGACCTGAGCTTAAATTCGCTGGCTTTGACGGGGTGGTGGTTGAAGGTAGATCCGATAAGCCAGTTTACTTGTGGATACATGAATCTGGTTGTGAGATAATGGATGCTAGACACCTATGGGGTTTAGACACTTATAGTTGTGAAGATGCTTTGAAAAAGGAGCTGGGTCCAGATGTTAAAGTAGCATCTATTGGACCAGCTGGTGAAAATCTCGTTAAATATGCGAATATCATAAATGATAGGGGTAGGGCTGCTGGTAGATGCGGTCTTGGAGCTGTTATGGGCTCGAAAAATCTTAAGGCCATAGCCGTCAAAGGCTCTGTTAAAGTTATTCCAGCGGCTGAAGAGGATAAGCTTGCATCATACGTGAAAAAGCTATACATAACTATTAGAAGTCACCCCACTGTTCAGATATATTCGTCATACGGTACTGATGGAATTATGAGTATGATGTACGAGTACGGAGACGTGCCTATAAAACACTTCACAGAAGGTGTCTGGAGTGGAATTGAGAGCATTTCTGGAGAAGCTATGGCGAAAAAGGTTTTGAAGAGGAATTGGGCCTGTTTCAGATGCCCAATAGCATGCGGTAGGATAGTTGAAGTAAGAAATGGTCCATACAAGACAGAGGAGGGGATGGGCCCCGAATATGAAACAGTTGCCTCGCTTGGAGCCCTCTGCCTAATCGACGACATTGAAGCCATAGTTAAGGCCAACGAATTGTGTAATAGGTATGGAATAGATACTATAACGACCGGCGTTTCCATAGCATTCTTAATGGAGTGTTGCGATAAGGGACTAGTATCTAGGGAAGTCGATGGTTTAAGAATAGAATGGGGGAAACCTGATCTAATCTTACAGCTTATAAAGAAAATAGCCTTCCGTGAAGGTATTGGATCCTTCCTAGCGGAGGGTGTTAAAAGGATGTCTGAGAAGATAGGAGGAGAAGCTAAGCAGATAGCTATGCATGTTAAAGGGTTGGAGATTCCTATGCATGACCCCAGAGCTTTCAAAGGCATGGGTCTTCAATACGCTACCTCTCATAGGGGTGCATGCCACCTTAGAGGTGAAGTATTCATAATAGAGCAAGGTGAGCGTATACCAGATTTAGGTATACATGAGCGGGTCTACCGATTCGATTTAGAATCAAAACCTAGAGTAGTTAAGATTATGCAGGATTGGCATGACGTCTTAGATTCGCTGATACTGTGTAAATTCGCATTCATCCCTCCGGCCGCCGTAGCAGCAATACTATCAATGGTTATTGGTCGATATAAGACTGTTAAGGAACTTGTCGAAGCTGGTGAGAGAATCTACAACCTTAAACGGGTAATCAACGTGAAGAGGGGTGTAACTGCTAGAGACGATACTCTTCCGCATAGGCTTCTCAGAGAGCCTCTTAAAAATGGTGGTGCTGCAGGTCAGGTGGTTGAACTAGAGAAAATGTTGCCAAAGTACTATGAGCTTAGAGGATGGAATGAAGATGGTGTGCCAAGCCGAGAACGGCTTATACAATTAGGCTTAAAAGATGTTGCTGAAGAACTCGACCTTTTAAGGAAGGCTTAGTTTACTTCCTTTCCCAATATCTATTTCTTCCTGTTCCTCCTCCTTACCTACTCTAAGTATGAGTATTGATGAGAGTACCATAGCTACTAAAAGTAAAATGGATACTAGAATTATAGTGTTCCTAATAGCTTCGTAGTAGTACGTGTATGTATACCGTGGAAGGGCGATAAACCAGAGGTAGTAAAGAAGTATTGTGAAAAGCGTTAAGTTTATGGTTAAGAATACGTGTCTGGCTTCAAGCTTCAAAGCGGTTCACCTTTACAGTAAACTAGCCCTCTCACTCTTGTAATGAAATTGCTACATATGAAGCACTCCAAGAATGGTATAGTGGCCTTCTTCACTGGACATTCTACAGCTTCTTTCTTCATCCTTCCCAAGAGTTTTGGACTAATCCCCTTTACATCGTTTAGAAAATCCGGGTTAACCTTCATGGGCTTTTTTAGGGTTTTAATCTCAACCCTATACTTCTCGCCACTCAACGGTAACCTCGATACATATTGCGCCCTTCTTTTAGATAAATTTATTCGTTCTTATCCTCTTAGATAGAGAGAAAATGTTAAATCCAATTGAGCACATAAAAGTCGAGCCAAAAATGACCGTTTCAATGCTTTTGAAAGAGTTTGGAAACGGCTCTTTTACGGCTAGAAGACTTTACGAAGCGTATCAGATACTCGATAGAATGTCAAAAGATCATGGGTGTCTAAAGTTTCTGACAGTTGCCGGAGCAGCTGTTCCTGGAGGTTTAAGGTTTACAATATCCGCTATGATTAAAGCAAGATTATTTGACGCTGTAATCACCACGGGCGCCAATTTAACGCACGATTTACTTGAAGCGTTTGGTGAGAGGCATTTTAAAGGAAGCCCTTACATTGACGATTTGGAGCTTAAGAAGAGGGGTTTAAGCCGAATATACGACGTCTACGTTAAGACTGAGAGTTTTCTGGTGCTAGAAAAAAGACTTAAGGAGATTCTAAATAATCTTCCGAGAAAGACCATGAGTAGTAGGGAGTTTCTGAGTGCATTAGGGAGTATTATTTCAGATAGAAACTCTATTCTCAAGACGTGTAGTGATATGAACGTACCGATATTCTGTCCGACGTTGAATGACAGCATACTTGGATTGCACATTAGCATGTACAGTCGCGGCTCCAATTTCAAAGTAGACCTTTTCCAAGATCAGATAGAATTGCTTGATTTAATATGGGATTCTGAGAAAACAGGAGCACTTATACTTGGTGGGGGAGTTCCTAAGAACTATCTTAACCAGGCAATTATGACAGCTGGAAAGCCTCTGACATATGTAGTTAGTATAACTACAGATAGACCCGAATATGGGGGTTTATCTGGTGCAACTCCAGATGAAGCTATAAGCTGGGGTAAAGTCAAACAAGAGTCTTATAGGGTTGTTGTTCCATGCGATTTCACCATAGCTTTACCAATCTTAGCGGCAGCGCTCATTGAAAATGGGGGGCGAAATGTTGCCTAAGCTTACAGTTCAACCCATCGGGTTGAGAATACAGACTAAAATGAATGAGACAGTTCTGGAATCTCTTAGAAGAAACGGTATAGTGCTTCAGAGTATATGCGGCGGCCTAGGCATATGCGGTAAATGCGTTGTAAAAGTGGTTAGGGGGAGGCTTTCACCTCCATCTGAGCAAGAGCTCAAATTACTTAGTGGAAGGCTTTCAAATGGTTTTAGACTGGCGTGTCAAGCGAAAATATTAGAAGACGCTGAAATAGAAATTCCAGCAGAAGCCACCATCCACTTTTATAAAGTAGTAGTAGAGGGTTTAGAATCGCCAATATTGGTTGATCCAGCCGTTAAAGAAGTCATAGTCGATGTTAAGAAACCGACGCTGTCAGATCTTAAATCAGACTATGGTAGGGTTTTAGATGCATTAAAGGTTGAATCGTACATAGCTCCGCAGCTTTTGGTTCTGAAAAAGCTTCCATCTGTTTTAAGGGAAAGTGGATGGAATGTGAGAGTGATTTATCATAAAGATCTCGGCATACTAGATATCCTACCTGCTAATGATGTCAGAAGAATCTACGGTCTTGCCGTAGACATTGGAACCACCAAGTTGGTCGCATATCTCGTGAATTTGAAAACTGGTGAAACAGAAGCTGTTAAATCTATGTTAAACCCTCAGATAAGTTTCGGGGAAGACGTAATATCGCGGATAACTTATGCTTCAGACTATGAGAGAACAATTCAGCTTCAGAAGACCGTTGTTGGAGGTATTAACCAATTGATAGAGGGGCTCTGTAAAGACGTCAATATATCTCCTCAAGACATATATGAAGTTGTAGCCGTTGGAAATACAGCCATGCATCATATATTCCTTGGAATACCTCCCAAAACACTTGGATTAGCCCCCTTCACTCCAGTTGTACAGAACTCTATAAACGTGAGAGCATCCGAAATAGGCTTAAATATAAACGGATCTGGAAATCTATTTCTTCCACCCGTTGTAGCCGGGTTTGTAGGAGCAGATGCTATTGCCGATGCTCTTGCAACTAGAATCTATGAATCTAACAGACCAAGCGTTGTGATAGATATCGGGACGAACACGGAAATAATTCTAAACAACGGTAAAGACCTCTATGCGTGCAGTTGCGCCTCTGGACCGGCATTCGAAGGAGCTCGTATAAAACACGGTATGAGGGCTGGTTTAGGAGCAATAGAGACGATTTACATAGATTCTGAAACTGTAAAGTATAAAGTGATAGGTGACGTAAAACCATTAGGAATATGCGGTTCAGGTATTGTAGACGCTCTAGCGTCGCTTTTAGATACCGGTCTCCTAGATAGAAACGGTAGATTCAACGTTTCAAAATCTCCAAATCTATTTATAAACTCAGGTAGAGACTACGAATTCGTAGTGGTGGATTCTAAAGAAAGCGGTACTGGAAACGCTATAACTATAACTCAGAGAGATGTTAGAGAAATTCAGCTAGCGAAATCAGCTATAGTTACAGGTTTAACCTTACTGATGCGAGATGCGGGCGTTCAAGTTGAAGAGCTATCCACTATTTACTTAGCCGGATCATTCGGCTCCTACATAAGCCCTAGAAGCGCCGTTAGGATAGGATTACTTCCAAACGTAGACCTAAGTAGGATTAAAAGTGTAGGAAATACAGCCGGCATCGGTGCGAAGATGTGTTTAATATCGTATGAAGAAAGAATTAAAGCTGAAGATTTAGCTAAACGTATAAAGTTTATCGAATTCTATATTAAACCCGACTTTAGCAAAGTTTTCCTGGAAAACTTAAACTTCCCATAAAAATCTAATTTTTTAATGGAAGTATTAACCTTTAGCAACGTAATGTAGGTTTTATGAGGCTTCAGTGTTTCTCACAGCTATTAACTTCTAAGTCTAGCATCAGCGACCTTAACTAGAGTTTTGACGATCAATTTCAGGGAATATCGTTACTTTCTAGTTTAAACGTCTTAAACGGGATTGCTGCGGCGGTTATGCTGAAGGAGGCTGTAATAAGGAAAAAGGGGGTCAGTAATGGAAGGGAGGGTTAACGTTTTAATCTTTAGTGTCAATCCATCAATTTAAGTCTTCTAGTGATTTTGTCTACGAGTTCTTTAGGAGCTGGACCTATGGCTAAACATGTTATTGTTCCAGGTGGTAACTCCGTTAGCCCCTTATCTTCAATTAAGGCGTTTGGCAGATTCAACCTATCCGCCTCCTTCTTCAAGTTAATGAGCTCATCGAGAGAATTTGCTTTTAAAACTACCTTCCTCTGTCCTTCTATAAGCCATTCTTTAAACCACTTTTCATTGATTTTCTTGGATTCTTCACACGCTGTTACGGCAGCGTGGGCTACCTGTGCACACATCTTACCGCAACTCATAGATATATCGGCTCGAATCACGATATTTTGTGTGTATCTGAATTTCTCCCCATTCGTCATCCTAAGCTTTTCTCTTAACCTTACGGTTAAATAAGCTTATATGAAATAGTTTTCTCAAGTCGAAATCTGCAATTAGATAAGCTTTTAATAATGATGTCTTGTTATTGAAGTCGGGGCTCAACTTTTGGTTAAGTGTCAGGAATGTGGAGTAGAAGTCGCCATACCTTTCAAATGCCCATACTGTGGAAAGTTATTCTGCTACGAGCATAGACTTCCAGAAAACCATAGGTGTGATTTTACGTCTAGAGCTTATACTCCTAGATTAGCTCCAACAGCCCCCAAGAGATCACTAACATATGTGGATACTACTAGGTTTAGAGTTGGAAGCATTTTCCAAATGACCAGTCTTAAAGAGCTTAAGCATTTAGCTGTTGGGTTATCCGTTTTCACGCTCATAGGCTTTTCCATGCTCATCAACAATATGCCATTCTTCCTCCTAAACATTGGATTATTGACTTTAACAATCCTCGGAATGGTATCCTCATTCCTGATACATGAACTCGCTCATAAAATTGTCGCACAGAAAATGGGATATTGGGCTGAGTTTAGATTAAGCATACCAGGTTTGCTGTTAACACTTTTATCAGTAATTTTTCCAGTTAAAATCATAGCTCCTGGCGCTGTTAGAGTTGTTGGGCTATTCATCAATAAAGATCGCGTAGGCAAAATAGCCTTCGCGGGACCATTGACCAATATAATTCAAGCAATAGTTTATGCATTCCTGCTCAAATTCTGCGTCAGTGGTGGTTTGACCGCTTTATCGCTTTACGTACTGGCTAGTTTAAATTTAAGTCTTGCTCTATTCAATTTGATACCTCTAGATCCAATGGATGGTGCTAAGGTCTTTAAGTGGAGTAAAAGTGTATGGGCATCTTCAATCATAGTGGTTGTAATATTATGGCTGAGCCTCATAGCCGCTATTTTCTAAATGTAAACTTTTATGTAACTTCATCTATGTAATTCCTTATAGAAAAAGATGAGAGCGATTTTCAGAAACCTATGTCCCAATTGTAATGGCGATATCGATGATGATAGGGCATTTATGGGCTTACCGTGTAGGCAATGTCTTCCAGTTGAGTATGTAATAGGTTCGAATATGCAAACTTTACCCGTTAAGCTCAGTAAAAGCTACGCCGAACTCATATTGATGAATGAACAGTTAGATAGATTCGCCAGTTTTTTTGAAAAAGCCACAAATAGCCGTCCTTGGGTTGCGCAGAGGGTCTGGGCTAGACGGATATTTTTGGGGAAAAGTTTTGCACTTATAGCTCCAACTGGTATGGGGAAAACTGTTTTCGGGTCTATAATGGCCCTATTTCTGGCATATGAAAGAAATAAGAAAAGCTATATACTGGTTCCTACAGCCCTCTTAGCCAAGCAGGTTTCTGAGAGGATTTTAAAGTATTCTGAAAAAACTGGTTTAAACGTTAGAATAGCTTATTATCACTCCCTTTTAACAGGTAAAGAAGCTAATTCTCAGCTTGAAAGAATAGAAAATGGAAATTATGACGTTCTTGTAACAACTTTGAATTTTCTAAATATGAGGTTTAACCTCTTGAAAGGTGTCAAATTTGACTTTATATTTGTGGATGATGTGGACTCCTTGTTAAGGGCTTCTAAAAATATCGATAAGGTTTTAATTCTCCTCGGTTTCGATCAAAAGGATTTAGAAAACGCTCTAACGATCATAAACCTTAGAAGAGAACTAAGTAGAGAGCTTAGGAGAAGAAGCTTCTCAGAAGTTTACAGGCTTTATGATGAGATTTCTAAACTTGTAAGTGAAATTGAAGCTAAGAGGGAGAAGGTTGGAGTTTTAGTCGTATCTGGGGCATCTATTAAGGCTAGAAGGACTAAACATGTTCTCCTATTTAGAGAACTGCTCGGTTTTGAAATATCTTCTAGGATAGATATTGGACGAAACGTCGCCGACCTCTACGTTGAATCTAAAAATTTGGAGGAAGATGCTTACAAGCTCATAGAGAAGCTGGGGCCGGGAGGTTTAATATACATCCCTATGAACCTTGGAGCGGAGTACGCGGATAAGTTTAAAAATTTCCTTAATGAGCGGAATATCAAAGCAGAAGCCCTTACTAGAGTCAGAAAAAGGGTGTTGGAGAAGTTCTCAGAGGGCGTCTACGATGTCTTAATAGGTGTTGCCTCCTATAGAAGCCCTCTTGTTCGCGGTATAGATCTACCTTATAGAGTTAGATATGCGATCTTTCTGGGCGTTCCCAAGATGCATATAGATCTCGATGTGAAGCGGAGGTTTAGGATATCTAAAGCAATAATCTTACTAGCCAACATAATGGAGCTTCTTCCAGAGAAAGAGCAGGCGGAAGCCTTAAGACTTTTGAATGAACTCAGGGTGGTAAGTCGTATAATACCTGCGAATGTACAAGATGATATAGCTCAAGCAATAGCTAAAGATGAGCCTCTGCCGCCTATACCTGAGCGGGCTAAAATAACGATAGAAGAAGCCTTAAAGTTTCTGAGCCACGTTCTTTCTAAAGAAGAATTGCTTAAAGCTCTAGAGGAAAGCCCATATATTGGTTTGGAGAGAGAAGGTGACGTTTTCTATCTTGTGGTACCTGATCCCGTGGCCTATATTCAAGCTTCAGGTAGAACTTCGAGAATGTATGCCGGCGGTATATCTAGAGGTCTCTCAATCGTCCTAGTGGATAATCGTAAGGCCTTTAATGGTCTGATGAGGGAAACGCGTTGGTTCATAGAAGATATAAACTGGCGCCCCCTCTCGGAAGTCAATTTAGACGATATTGTGAGAGGCGTTGATGAAGATAGGAAAGCTATAAAGGACCTTATGGATGGGAAAGTTAAAGCCGAGTTTAAAGACCTGGTAAAAGCAGCCCTCTTTATAGTTGAATCTCCAAATAAGGCTAGAACTATAGCTAAACTCTTCGGTAGGCCGAGTAAGAGGCGTATAGGAAATCTAACGGCTTTCGAAGTTAACACTGGAGATTACATATTAACAATAGCGGCGACAGGAGGGCATATTATGGATTTAACTACTGAAGATGTTGGTCTCTACGGTGTTCTAGACGTCAATGGATTATACGTTCCAGTATACTCGACTATAAAGAGATGTTTAAAATGTGGTTATACGTTTGTTAGCAGTTCTAATAGATGCCCCGTATGCGACTCGGAGAATATTCACGATAAGAGATCTGTAATAGAGAGTTTGAGGGGTCTAGCTAAAGAAGTAGACCTAGTAATACTCGGAACAGATGCTGACGCTGAAGGGGAGAAGATCTCTTGGGATCTATATGTAGCGATTAAACCATTCACGCGTGAAGTTAAACGGGCCGAATTCCACGAAGTTACTAGAAGGGCACTTCGAGAGTCTCTTAGAAACTTAAGGGAAATTAATCTGAGCCTTGTAGAAGCTCAAATAACTAGGCGAATTGAAGATAGGTGGATAGGTTTTGAGCTGAGTCAGAAGCTTTGGAAGGTCTTTGGAAGTAAAAGGCTCTCGGCTGGAAGAGTACAGACTCCAGTTTTAGGATGGATTATAAGTAGGATGTATGAATCAAAACGCTCTGTAAGAGAGTTTTTCGAGTTAAAGCTTGAAAATGGTCTCAAAGTGGTTATATCTGAAGATCGTATGCATAGGAAGGAGCTTAGGCATTACATGGAGAATCTGAAGAACGCTCAAGCTGAAATAACAGACCTTAAAACTGAAGTTGTCGAGGTCAATCCTCCTCCCCCCTTCACAACAGACTCCATGCTTAAAGATGCCTCAGCTTACATGGGTCTAAGTGCTACTGAAGCGATGGCTTTAGCCCAGGATCTCTTTGAGTTAGGTTTAATAACCTACCATAGAACTGACAGCCATAGGGTGTCGCAGGTTGGTATAGAAATAGCCAGAGATTATATTGCGAGTAAATTCGGCTCCGATTTCGTGTCGCCTAGAGTTTGGCATGCTGAGGGCGCGCATGAATGTATAAGACCGACTAGGAGTTTGGATGCTACTAGGATTAGGGAACTTATGACGCTGGGACTTATGAAGTTTGCAAAAAGACTTACACATAAACATCTATCTCTATACGAGCTTATATTTCAAAGGTTTATAGCGAGTCAGATGAAACACGTCAAAGTTGAGAAGATATCCTTTAAAGTTAAGATTCAGAATAAAGTTATCGATGTAGAAGGATATTCAAATATTATCGAAAACGGCTTCAACCTCATTAGACCGATAAAAACAATGCCTCCGGTTAAGGAGGGCATTGTGAAAATAGTTAATGTTAGACATTGGAGGGCTCCAAGCGTACCGCTTTACACCCAAGGCGATATAATAGCTTTAATGAAGGAAAGGGGTATAGGAAGGCCCTCAACATACGCTAAAATAGTAGAAACAATCTTTGAACGAGGGTATGTCTTAGCTTCTAAGAATAGAAAATCCCTCATACCTACTAGAATGGGCATAAAAGTTTTTGGCTACTTAAATGATAGGTTTGGTCCATTGATTTCCGAAGAAACTACCAGGAAGCTTGAGGAGGCGATGTGGCTTATAGAAAATGGGAAATTAAACTATCAAGATATTGTAAGGACGTTAAGGGTTGAAATAGATAATATAAGAAGCATATCTTAGCGGAAAGTGTTATGGAAAATTAGGGATAGGTGGAGATGTATTCTAAAAGCACATCTCTAACCAACGCGATATGTTTAAGGTGTACGAACTCATCTACACCGTGGAAATTGGTATCGGGTCCTATGCATCCAAATGAAACCACGGGTATCCCCTTATCTGCAAAGAATTTTCCATCATTTCCCCCGAGTTCAGCGGCGATTGGAATTTCCCGTCCATAGATTTTTGAAACGGTTTTTCTAAATCTTACGACGAAATTGTGACTCGGTTCTGTATAGTAGCCTGAACCTATATTGACTCCGTAAATTTCGGCATTTAACCCAAGGTTTTTAGTCAATGAAATGAAGTAAGCTTTAAGTTCTTCGACTGCATGCGCCGGATTTTCATCTGGCAAGGTTCTCATATCAAAACAGGCTTCGGCTTCTGCTGGTATAACATTACTCTTAACACCAGACCTAACCATTGTTATGCTAAATCTACCCCAAACTTTTTTAATAGGTGAATTTGGCGGCGAATCTATTTTTGAAAGCCTTGTGGCTCTTAAATTTGAAAAGCCCTCTAGCCCCTCTATTAGGCGAGCCATGCCGTATATGGGGTTTACAGCTTTATGCGGATAACCAGCATGACCTTGAACTCCTCTAACCTTAATCCAACCGCTCACGACACCCGATGCTCCAATCGATACGAATTCTGGGTTTGCATCTAAAACCACAGCTTCGTCGCATTTGATACCGATGTGATTCACAACATATCCTACTCCAAGTTCACCACCAACTTCTTCATCTGGAGAAGCTATCAGGATCACATTCATCTTGGCATTTTCACCTATTAGTTTCAAAGCCCCTAATGCTGCTGCTATGGCACCTTTATCATCAGCCGCTCCTCTACCGTAGGCTTTTCCATCTACAACCCTCAACTTAAATGGGTCGTTGCTCCATCCTACACCAGCGGGTACAACATCGTAGTGCGTAACTAGTGAAACCGTATGATCAGAATTCGCATCAAGTCTAGCTACAACGTTAGGTCTATGCTTGCCATCTGTTGCCAACAGCACCGAATCGTATATAGAAACGCTTAACCCAAGTTTTCTAGCCTCTTCAGCTATAACTTCTGCACATTCACGATATCCAAGCTTGGATTCAGCATCCGTATTTATAGATACTATTTTGCTCAAAATTTCAATTTCATAATCAAGGTTATGGGTCATAATATCGCCTAGTAGAATCTTCAAATAGACGTTTGTTATAACGGTTTCTTATGAAACCTAGAATATTCTTAGCAGGGCCAATACAGGGTTTTGAAGATAGGCAAGAATACAGGGCTGTATTGACAAGTATACTTGAAAAAGCTGGATGTGAAGTTTTAGACCCTTGGATGAGGGAAAGGCTGATTTACCGGGGAGATGCGGAGTCGGACAGACTTAAAATGCTGGTTGAAGAAGACCTCAGAGACATAGATAGATGTGACATTTTCCTAGCCTATATGCCTATTTTAAGTGCGGGTGTCTGCATGGAGCTCTTTTATGCTAAAAGATCTGGGAAGAAAACGGTGATTGTATGTGAAATGGAAAATCCAAGTCCTTGGATAGTTGTACATGCTGATTACATTTTTAAATCTATTGAAGAACTTAGGGGGTCCCTTGAGCAAATACTTCATAGAAATACTAATAAGTGATTCCTCAAAGAGTTATTAAAAGGTCTGTATGTCCATATCTGAGGCCAAGTATATTTGGATGGACGGCGAACTTATAGAATGGTCTGAAGCCAAAGTCCACATAATGACTCACGCCCTTCACTATGGTACAGCCGTGTTTGAAGGCATCAGGGGTTATTGGGATGGAAGCGTTTTAAAACTGTTTAGGCTTAAAGATCATATAACGAGGCTTTTCAACTCGGCTAAAATCTTCCACATGAACATACCGTACACTCAGGCTCAGGTTGAGGAGGCTATAGTGGAGACCGTTAAAGCAAACTCCATAAGGGACAACTGTTACATTAGACCAATAGTTTACAGGGGCTACGGTGTTGTAGGGTTAAACCCTCTTAAGGCGCCTGTAAAAGTCGCCATAGCTGCCTTCCCATTCGGAAAGTACTTAGAGGAGAAGGGTGTTAAGTGTTGCGTATCTTCATGGCGTAGAATAGCCATAGATAGCCAGCCTCCAGCGGCTAAAGTATGCGGAAACTACGTAAACTCATGTTTAGCTAAAATGGAGGCTGTTTTAAACGGATTTGATGAGGCTATATTTCTCGATAGTCACGGCTACGTCTGCGAAGGAACAGGTGAGAACATATTCATAGTAAAGAATGGTGTGATTTCAACCCCACCAACGGTTTCAGGTATACTTGAAGGTATAACTCGAGACACTGTCATGAGGTTAGCTGAAGACTTAGGATTTAAAGTCCAAGAGAGGCTTATAGCTAGAAGCGAACTGTACACGTGTGATGAGGCCTTCTTCACAGGAACGGCTGCTGAAATAACACCTATAGTGAGCATAGACAATCGAGTCGTCGGAGATGGCTCTCCGGGGCCTATAACGAGAAAGATAAGAGATCAATACTTTAAAGTGGTTTTAGGCAACGTCAGTAAATATAAAGACTGGATTAGTGAAGTTGAAATTTAAACCGTCCAGTAGTTGGACATAATCTTCCTCACATTCTCCAATACTTTGAGCGCCGCAGTCTTCAAATTACTGGGCATTGTTTGAGGCGGGTCATCGACTTCTATGTTTAAACCTGCCATAGTGGCTACAACCGATGGAACAGCCTTTGCAAGAGCCTCCTGATCATAACCGCCTTCAAGAACCGCCGAAAATCTTCCACCTGTAAGATCTTCGGCCGTTTTTCCAATCCACTTGTAGATTTCGATGTAGCCTATGCTTGATAGTCCTAAACCAGTTAATGGATCGAGGTGATGCGCGTCAAATCCAGCGGAAACTAGCATGTAGGCTGGTTTAAACTGGTTTAATATGGGACCTACTATCTCGTTCAAAGCCTTTAGATAGATTTCTTCATTGGAGTAAGGTGGGAGTGGAAAGTTTATTTTAAATCCTTCTCCTTCTCCTACACCTACATCTTCGATTGCTCCCGTTCCTGGGAATATCCTATCTTGATGGAAACTTACGTAGAGGACTTTTGAAGTATTTTCGAAAACCTCTTGAGTACCATTACCGTGATGCGCATCTATGTCTAATATTGCAACCCTAGTTACCCCCTTTACATCTATGAGATACTTGGCGGCTATAGCTACGTTATTGAATATGCAGAAGCCGTAGGGTAATTCTGTTGAAGCGTGATGTCCTGGGGGCCTAACGAGAGCTATGGAATTTTGAAATCTTCCACTTAAAACTTCATCTACTGCTTTCAAAGCACCTCCAACAGCATAACATGCCACTTTGAAGCTCTCTCTACTACATACGACTCCGCCACCCCAAGTCCCTAAAATCCCCCCTCCATTACGGCAAAAATTCTCTATGAAGTCTACGTAGCTCTTACTGTGTATAAGGTATAACTCATCTATACTGGCTTTTCGAGGCTTTTCAATTTTAATATTAGGATTTTCAAGTAGTTTGAAGTTTTTAAGCCCTTTCAATATTGCTTTAAGTCTATCTGGATTCTCAGGGTGCTCTGGACCAGTTAAATGGTCTAGAAATACGTCATCGTAGATTATAAGCGTCCTTCCCTCCACTTAAACCACCTTAAGTCTTAGCTCTCTGTATAGCCTCCATTGTTTTAATGTGAGAAAGCTTCAGTTCAATTAATGGATTTACGAAGTTCTTTACAAAGCTTATGAAAAATTTCACTGGCAAACCTATTTTAGGACTTATTTCAGCTAGGTATTCCTTAGCTAAAACGGATACCCATTTCATATCATGACGCCATATGCTATGGTACAATTGCCAATACGCGTCGTCAGCGTCTTCTAAAAGCCTCCTAGCCTTATGCTTAGAAGAATCGGTCATTGGAACGTAGAGCAGTGGGACTATTAAACTCTTATAGGGTCTAAGCCTATCGACTAGATCAGCTGTTGCTAAAACATCTTCAGGTTCTTCACCTGGGAGGTTGAGCATTAGAGTAGCAGCTGGAACCCAGTTGAACTCTGAGCTTATCTTAAAAGCTTCTTCAACGACATTAGGCCAATCTTTAGCTGTAAATGGGTAGGGCTTCATATGCATAAGCTTATCTATAAGCTTAATACTACCGGTTTCAATGCCCGTCTGGTACCCAAGCCACCTATTCTTGGTTAGACCTAAGATTTCGCTGATATCCGATATCAACCTTGGGTTTTCAGCTATAGAGCTTAAAGCCGCATGGCTTACTGAGACAAATTTAACGCCCTCAACGCTCATAGTTGAGTTGAAGAGTTTGACTACTAAATCCGGCCTCTTCTTGAAGGGGGTTCCACCGTACTGTAAGACATCTTCGGCGTGAAGACAGATATTCCTCTGACCAGCTTTAACATTTACCTTAACATCACTTATGATATCCTCTAAGGGTTTATGCCTCAAAATCCTCAGAGTGGGTGCGCAGAATCTACATCCTCTTCCACACCCTCTAGATATCTCAATCAAGCCACATATGGTTGCACCCTTAATCTTAGGTATAATGTGGCTTGGATTAGCTGTGATAACTACGGGTTTTTCAGGTCTCCCCTCTTCTATGAGCTTCTTGAAAAGCCTCGGAGCCTCTTCTTCAGCCTCGCCTATGAATAGTACATCTATCCCTAACTTTTCCATATCATTCACGGTAAGTTGCCATGCTCCAGAACCACCTACTACAAGTGAAGCCCATTTCCTAGCCCTCTGTACAGCTTCGCTTCTAATAAGCCTCTTAAACATGTATGCTGAATAAGGCTCACTGTGTATAAGTCCATATGGTCCTGAGAAAGTCGATGATGCCGGCCCCAAACCCTTAGGGTCCATTGTACTCACACCTATGATTCTAGTATCTTCTGAGATTACCTTCGGTAGAGCCGTCGGATTGGTTATTATTATTTCATCGGGCTTTACAACGTTTGAATCGATTAATACGCTTTCGATTATTCTAAGAGATAAAGGTGCTATAATGGCTCTTCCATTTGAATCAACTGGCACGGGTTTTAGTAAAAAGTTCATGGCTATGTTAAACGGTTTAAATCCCGAAATTGGGCCAGTTGTCATGAATCCTAAGAACACGTTACCGCCATAGTTACACATTAGAGTTTCATCGGCGGTTAACACTATCTTATAGCTACACATATGCATTTAACAGAATTTTAAATAATAGCTTATTACTTTTACGGTTTATAGGTGTTCTCTGTATGCCGATACACCCGATAGAGTACAGGTATGGAACGGCTGAGATGAGGAAAATATGGGATAGAAGTGAATGGCTTAAACGGATGATGCTTGTTGAAGCGGCTCTTTTAAAGGCTTTATCTGAGGTTGGTTTAGCCCCCACGGAGGCGGCTGATAAAGTGTATGAGCTCATCGAAAGTGGTGCTGTGACAATTGAAGAAGTTAATCGCTGGGAGCGTATAACAGACCATGAAGTTATGGCAGTCGTGAAAGCCTTAGCTGAGGCGAGCGGCGTATACGGAGGATATATACATGTCGGTGCAACCTCGAATGATATAACGGATACCGTTTTAGCCACCCAGTTAAGAGACTCCATAGCTATAATAGAGTCTAAACTAAGGGAATTAGCCCTCACGTTAGCAGACCTATCTGAAAAATACAAAGACCTCGTCTGCCTCGGTAGAACGCATGGAGTTGCAGCACTACCGATAACTATGGGCTTTAAATTTGCAGTCTACGCTTCGGAAATTGTCCGCCATATTGATAGACTTGAAGAAGCTAAACCAAGGATATGCGTAGGTAAGATGAGCGGCGCCGTGGGGACCATGGCGAGCTTTGGAAGTAAAGGTTTTCAGATTCAAAAGAGGGTTTTGGAGATTATGAAAGTCTACGAGCCCATAATTGCGACTCAAATTGTTCCCAGAGATGGGTTAGCAGAGTTTGTAACGTTAGCGGCTATGATATCCTCAACTTTAGATAAAATTGCCAATGAGATTCGAAACCTCCAGAGGAGCGAGATAAGAGAGCTTGAAGAACCCTTTAAAGAGGATTCTCAAGTCGGTTCAAGCACTATGCCTCATAAGCGTAACCCGATTAAGTGCGAGAAGGTCTGCGGTTTAGCTAGAATCGTGAGATCTATGGCTTTAGCGGCCTTGGAGAATGTAGTATTAGAACATGAGAGGGATTTGACGAATAGTAGTTGCGAGAGGGTTATGATACCCGAAGTCTGTCTACTATTAGATGAGCAGCTTAAAACCATGGTGGATGTTTTAAAGGGGTTGAGAGTATACCCGGAGAATATAAAGAGGAACCTGGAGTCTCAGAAAGACCTCATAATGTCTGAGGCCATTATGATCGCCATGGTTTCTAAGGGAGCTGATAGACAGTGGGCTCACGAGGTTATTAGAAAATGCTCTATGGAGGCTTGGAAAAATAATAAACGTCTAAGAGAAGTTCTGGTGAAAAATCCTGATGTAAGAAAATATTTAACGGTTGAGGAGATCGAGAAATTTATGATGCCTGAAAACTACATAGGTACTGCCAAAGAACAGGTCGAAAAAGTCGTAGCATATGTTAGAGGAAAACTTAAAGCTTAGAGTATGTTAAATGGGTAGTCAATGAGGTGTTGCTATGCCTCTCCTCATGATACCCGGGCCTACAACCCCTGCTCAGAGAGTAATGTTGGCTATGAGTAAGCCTCTAATCAACCATAGAGGACCAGAGTTTAAGTTGCTTCTCGAGGAGATTCAAACAGATCTTAAGTACGTCTTTCAGACTAAAAATCCAATAATAATTTTAACGTCTTCGGGAACTGGAGGAATGGAATTCGCGGTGAGCAACGTCATCAGTAAGGGTGATACTGTAATCGTACCTACGATGGGTTTCTTCTGCGACAGGTTTGCTGAAATGGTGGAAGCCTACGGTGGCAGAGTCTTAAGAATACCTGTTGAATGGGGCTCTTCCGTTAAGCCAAGTACCGTTGAGGAAGTTTTCGCCGAAGAGCGTAATGTAAAAGCAATTTTAATAGTTCACAATGAGACGTCTACTGGCGTCTTTGTTAGAGACCTTGCTGAGATATCTCGTATAGCTCACGATCACGATGCGTTGGTCATAGTCGATGCGGTTTCAAGTTTGGGTGGTGTTGAGCTTCCAGTTGATAAGTGGGGTATTGATGCATGCGTCACAGGTAGTCAGAAGTGTATAGCAGCCCCTCCGGGATTAGCCTTAATTTCGGTTAGTGAACGTTTCATAGAGGAGGCTAAACGGGTGAATAGAGGCATCTACTTTAATCTTAAAGCCTATCTTGAGTATATGGAGAGGGGGCAAACCCCCTACACGCCCAGCATCCCCCTCTTCTACGCGCTCAATGAGGCGTTGAAAATGATTAAAGAAGAGGGGCTTGAGGCTAGAATAGCTAGGCATAAAAAGTGTGCTGAAGCATTCTATAGGGCTGTTGAGGCGTTGGGTTTAGAACCATATCCTTTTGAACGTGAATACCGTTCAAATACAGTGATAGCAGTTAAGACGCCTAAAGGTATCGATTCTGAAGAGCTCATAAAAACCATGCGTTTAAAACATGGCGTAATCGTTGGAGGAGGTCAGGGTAAGCTAAGAGGTTCGATCTTCCGAATAGGATGCATGGGTAATATTTCAGCCCATGAGGTCTTAGCCACTGTAAACGCTCTAGAAGCCTCTCTAGCACACCTAGGTTACGGTGTAGAGAAAATCGGCGTAGGCTTGGCGGAGGCTGGTAGAATATTATGGTCAAGTTGAGGATTCACATATTTATTCAAGGTATTGTTCAAGGGGTGGGCTTCAGATATCATCTAAGAAGGGTGGCGCTTTCAAATAGCGTTAACGGGTGGGTCAGAAACCTTCCAGATGGGAGGGTTGAAGCCGTACTAGAGGGTGAGGAGGAGGCTGTTAGAAAGGTTTTAGCATGGTGTCGGAGAGGCCCCTCTTTAGCAAAAGTGGATAGTGTAGTCTTTTTCGAAGAGCCATATAAAGGTGAATTTAAAACGTTCGAAATAAGGTGATAAAAATTGAAGATCGTAGTTTTAAGTGATATACACGGTAATTTTAAAGCCGCTCAAAGTATCTCAAGAGAAGCGTTAAAACTTAAGCCAGATTTGGTGGTAATATGTGGAGATATTACCCATTTTGGAAGTTTAAATGAGGCCGAAAAAATGCTGGGCTTCTTCAGGGATTTTCAGACGATTTTCGTTCCGGGGAATTGCGACCCACCGGCTCTATTGACCGTGAGGAATGTAGATAAGGCCTTAAACATACACGATAGACTTCACGTATTAGATTCTATCGCTTTCTTAGGTATAGGGGGGTCTACTAAGACACCGTTTGCTACTCAAATAGAGTTTGAAGAGGAAGTGATATATCAGATGGTTAGAAGTGCTTTAGGTGATTTCAGAGGACGTTTGATAGTAGTTTCCCACAGCCCTCCGGCAGACACTTTAACCGATTTAACATCACTTGGTCTACATGCTGGGAGTAGAGCGTTAAGGGCTTTCATAGAGGAGTGTAAACCTCTTGCTGTTTTACATGGGCATGTACATGAAGCTAGGGGTTTAGATCGCTTAGGTGAAACTTTAATTGTAAACCCCGGGCCAGCCAGACAAAACTTTTACGCTCTCTTAGAATTAAACGGTTCACCTGAAGCGCTTCTAATGAGAGCAACTTAACTTAGTCTACCCCTTGGAATTTTACCATCTAGATCGGGTTTTCTGCAACTGTTTCTTCCCATGGAGAACCGTAAACCTTAAAAGTCTTATAGTACTCCATCTGAGGAGGTGAATTAATGCCTTTCCAAAAAGGAAGCTTCATACTCATAGATTATGTTGCTAGAATTAAAGATACAGATGAAGTTTTCGATACAACGATTGAAGCTGAAGCTAAAAAGTTTAACATTTACAGTTCAGATGCGATTTACGAACCGATGCTAGTCGTTTTAGGGGAGGGATGGGTTATAAGCGGCTTAGAGGAGAAGCTCTACGAGATGAGTGTTGGTGAAAAGAGAGAGATTGAGGTTCCTCCAGAAAAAGGCTTCGGCGTCAGAGACCCATCTAAAGTTAGGCTCGTCCCCCTTAGAATGTTCAAGAATGAGCCTAACCTAAGGCCTGGTGCTAGAGTGAGATTTAGAGATGCAGTGGCTACTGTAAGGAGTATATCTTCAGGTCGAGTGCAACTCGACTTCAACCATCCCCTAGCGGGTAAAACTCTCAAATATGAGGTTGAAGTTAAAGATGAAATAAAAGAGCCGATCGATAAGATTAAAGCATTGTTGCATAGGCGTCTACCTACAATACCTATTGAGAACTTTTCATTATCTTTAGCTTCAAACGTTTTGACTATAAACATGCCTGTTGAAAGCTTCATGGTTGATGGAATACAGCTTATAAAGCGGGGCTTAGCCAACGACATCATGAAGTTTATACCTGAGATTTCGAAAATAGTGTTTACGGAGGAATACGTTAGACGGATTGAGGCTAAAACAGAGTCTAAAAAAGTTGAAGAGGTTAAAGAACCCTCTTCAGGATAACACTTCTAAGCTTTAACCCAGCTAGACAGTTTAATTTTTCTCCTACTTTAACGACTTGACATTTATCGTTCTCCCTAAGCCCCTCTGGAATACACAAGCTCTTATTGTTACACTCTATTCTACATGCAATTGGACTGAATGTAAGCACAGCACCTTCAACTATGAGTCTATCCTCCATAGCCGCTTCCACGGGGCTTTCTTCAACTACGACCAATTTAACCCCATCTTCATGTATTTGGCATTGAAAAATCTTTTCTCTAACTTCTACGACTCGATATAATCTTGAAGGCTCCAATTTACCCACGCATACTTTGTAAAGCCTACAGTTAATGCATTGCCTCGGCGGTTCACCAGCTAGGAAGGTAAAGCCTACTTTAGCTTGGCTGACGCCGCATAAAGTAAGGGTTCTTATAGCAATCCCCTCCTTAAAATTTTGGAAGGAGTTACAACGATATCGACTTTGGAATCATGGGGTTCTGTAGGTATATGGTCTACTATCTGGAGGTCATGAATTGTGGTTAAAACGCATATATCTGACCCATACTTGTCCTTTATAATAGATATCTCTCTATCCCCATAGCCTCCACCTTTACCAAGCCTATTGAACTCTCTATCTACGGCTACGCAACCGGTTACGATTAGATCTGGCTTGTAGGCGACTGTTTCACGTAATCTTCCATATTTGAAAGCTCCGCTAATTGTTGAAGCTTCATTTTCAACACCTCTAACTTTTGAAGGGTCAATCTCTAGAAATCCACTTTTAAGTTTTGGAGTAGCCATGATCAACAACTTCCCCTGCTTTAAGGCAATAATTCTTAAGTGTTTTTGAGGGCTATCTGGGTTTGCAAATATTACTTTGGCTTTTTCCCACTCCGGCAGTTTTGAGGCTTTCAGAGCGGCAGTATAAGCTCCTTTAAAGTTTGGTATTCGTCCGTAGCATGGTTTTGGGGGAAGGGTGACATTAGCCTCTTCAAGTTTTCTCCAGACTAGTAAACGTAGTTCTTCTTTTATCTTCTTAATGTCGCATCTATTGTTGTTCAAGCCTCCCTATTTCACTATTAGAGAATTCACTGATAATGTTTTCTCGTTAAATTCGTAGTTAGACCGTTTAACGACAGCGTTAGGGTTCTAGAGAGCTAAGTTAAGTCTTTTAAACTTGGGAGAAGTACTTGTTTTGGGTCTTATATGGGTAAAAGTGCGCGTATAGCTACGGTTTGTCAGGCAAACCACTTCCACAATACCGTTGAAGGGAATTTGAAGCATGTTATGAAGCTTTTAGATATAGCCTTAAGCTATCAACCCGACCTAGTTTGTCTACCTGAAGCGTTTGCAACAGCTTCGGTTGAAAAACCGCTTAATGAGCTGGCCGAGCCTTTAAATGGACCCATTGTGGAGACCATTGCCAAGAGAGCGGAAGAGCACAGCTCATATGTGATCTGCCCTCTTTATACGAAGAGGGGTGAAAGAATCTACAACTCAGCTGTCGTTATAGGTAGGTCTGGAGATGTTGTAGGGGTTTATGATAAAATCCACCCCGTTACAACGTCGCATGACTATACGGTTTTTGAAGATGGTGTAACACCTGGAGAGGAGGCTAAAGTCTTCGACTTAGACTTCGGCCGCATCGGTATCCAGATATGCTTCGACATAGGTTTCCCTGAAACATGGCAGGTTTTAGCCGATAAAGGCGCTAAAATGGCTGTCTGGTGTTCCGCATATAATGGAGGATTCGCTCTACAGGTTTACGCGTACCTCCACCACTACTACGTCGTATCTTCAGTGAGATCAGATAAGTCTAAGATAATAGATCCCTTAGGCAACGTTCTAGCCGAAACGGATGCTCTTAAAAACGTCGTCGTACGCGAAGTAAACCTAGACTTCGCGGTTGTACACTACGACTTCAACTACAGTATTCCAGATAAGATTATGAAGAATTATTCGAAACGTGTAGAGGTGCGTTCAAGTCTAGATGATGGCCTATTCCTCGTAGAGCCGATAGACCCAAGCATAACTGTTGAGCAGCTTCAGAGAGAACTCGGCTTTGAACCGTCACATAAATATTATCAGAGGCATAGGGAAGCCTACGAGTACATCCGCAGAGGTGAAAAGCCTCCACCTCAAATAGCAGCGCACGGAAAACGGGCTCAATACGCTAAGGAAGAATAGTTGAAAGCTTTAAGTTAAATCGCCGCACTCGCATAAGGCTTCATGTATCGTATCATACAATTCTTCCAAGCCTTCCCCTGTTAAAGCAGATGTTTTCACAGGTTTTTGAACTTTCATGAAGTTCTTATAGATTCTCAAGAGGTGTAGGGTAAAGTCTTTATTTAGCCCTCCTCCAGCCTCATTTTTAACACTTGACAATAGGAAATTGTAGTCTACTAGAAGCTTTTCTAAATCGCTTAGAATGGCTTTATCTATTTTACTTAAGGCTACTACAACAGGTATTCCAAGTCTTATTTGAGAAGCTATAGATATCGAGAAGCAGGCTACCAAATCCGACGGTTTACTTATAGTGGAAGCATCTATAAGGAAAACACCTACAGATGGACCTAGTTTTGTAAATGCTTCAACCACCCTGGGGCCGGTTGGTCTAAAAGAGAATACCTCATTCTGCCCAGGGGTATCTATTATAGCTATGTCATAATCTGCTTCAGCTAGAGTTTTCACGATATCAGGCGTCATTTTCTCTAAAATCTCCATAGAGTATACCATAGCACCGTTTGGGCCAAGCCCCTCCTTCAGCATAAGCTCTTCTAGCGTGAAAAATTTCCTTACGTCTAAGTACGCTTCATAGGGCAAGTTTACGGCACCGGAATCCAAGTTCACCGCTATAACCTTAAGTCTAATATTTTCTCTCAGCCAAGAGGTAAATTTAGCTGTAAGAGATGTTTTACCGCAACCAGCCATTCCTAGTATGAAGACTTGAATAGGCAAGCTTCTCCTCCTCTAAATGAGGTTTCCGCATTATAGGCTCATTGGTTCAGCTTCTGAGCATGTCATTCCCAACCCAAGGCTTTAAGCGCTCTATCGCCAAGTTTCCTCCTAAACTCCTCAAGTATGCTCCTATTTTCAGGCTTTGAAAGAGGTTTGCAATCTTTAAGAGGCTTCTCCCCCGATAATACTTTAGCCGCTAAAGCCATACATGTACTTTCGCCACATTCTCCACAGTTGGTTTTTGGAAGATACCTGTATAGATCTAACGGTGTGAGTTTGCTCCATGATTCAACCTCTTCAACTTTAGGAGTACCCTTATCTAAAATGTCACTGGAGGCGGTCTCAACTAAACTCTTAACATAATCCAAGATTTTCTCGATTTCCTCATTGCTTGAAGCGCAGAACGTAATCTTGCCAGACCCATAAATACCTATCAATCTATCGAATGCCTTAATTGTTACGGCGTTCCAATCTCTAAAGTAGGTCGCTTTAGACGGGGGAAAGCTTAAGGCTAAAGTCTCTATAATGCCTTTCCCAAAGCCTCCGGGTTTATAAGCCTCAACTGTGACGTTTGATGGGTTTATTAGACACTTCCCCTTTGAGAAGGTTACATTGAAACCTTTAATTACTGTAGGCTCCATCGAGTATTATCTTTGATAATGTGTGATAATAAGTTTTCCCTTCTCACATAGCTATGGTTTATATTCAAAACGCTTATACGATATTACATTGTATCAAGAATTGGGTAATACTCTGTCTAGTCGAGCAACAGGCTTTTTCCGTGTTGAGAAGATCGGTGGAAGATTCTGGTTTATTGACCCGGAAGGCAATCTATTTCTATCTAAGGGGGTAAACCATGTAAACTATCTAGGTGATTATGCGCCGTCTTTGGGATACAGCCCCTATAATAGATACGTCATGGAAAAGTATGGCTCTGTTGAGAAGTGGGTTAAAGAGACAATTGCTAGGCTTAGAAGTTGGGGATTCAACACCATAGGCGCATGGTCGAGTGAAGAAACCTTTTGCGAAGAAATGCCCTACACGATTATCCTTGATATAGCTCTTAAGGCTGGTGCAAACTGGCAGAGTGGGATGATTGCAGACTACTTTTCAAAGAAGTTTGAGCGAGTTGCAGAAGATATAGCGTCTAAAATATGCACACCCAGAAGAAACGATAAGTATCTTCTTGGATATTTCACAGATAACGAGTTAAGATGGGCGCCAGATTGGAGGTCGAAGAAAGACCTTTTCGACGACTACATGCTTCTCCCACCTGAAGCCGAGGGTAAGAATGCGCTTGTAAATTTCCTAAGGGAGAAATACGGAGAGGTGCGTCTATTGAATGAAGCTTGGGGCTCATCCTTCTCATCATTCGACGAAATACTTTCAACTACATGTGTTCCAAAAACACCAGGTGTAGAAGCCGATAGATCGGGTTTTCTCAAGCAAATCGCCAGACGATATTTCAAAGTAACCTACGACGCTATTAAAAAGTATGATCCAAACCATTTGGTTTTAGGCTGTCGTTTCGCTTACAAACCTCCGGATGAAGTGCTTGAAGGTTGCGTAGGATACGTCGACGTCATATCGATCAATTGCTATACAAACCCCTACAGTAATGATCTTACGATGAGGTTGGCCGATTTTAAGAGAATACATGATGTAACCGGGCTTCCAATAATGATAACGGAGTTCTCCTTTAAGGCTATGGATTCTGGATTGCCAAACACGAAGGGGGCTGGTATACCGGTTAAAACTCAATCTGAGAGAGCTAAATACTATGAGGAGTATGTTAAAGCCATTATAAAACAACCATTTATAATCGGCTATCATTGGTTCCAGTACTTTGACCAACCTTATGAGGGAAGATTTGACGGGGAGAATAGCAACTATGGACTTGTAACGATCCGAGATGAACCATGGGAAATATTGATCCGGAAGGCAACTTCAGTAAACTTGAAAGCTGAGGCTTTGCATTTAAACCCGAAGGAAAACTGATGGACGATTGAGGCTTTATTTAAAAACGAACTTGCTTAGACGTAGTAGAGTTAATATTTTACTTTCTACTAAAAGTGGTTGTGGGGGATGAAGAGGCCATCCCAGCCGTTCAGATGGATGACGATGGCTGCAGTAGCAGACCCCTATTAATTTTAACGGCCTTATACTTCACAATAGATAGGCTATGGTTTCAACTTCTTGGTGGTTAATTATGCATAAAGATGTTTTAAACGTTAGAAACCTGATATTTGACTTAGATGAAACCTTAGTCCTCCTTCCAGTAGACTGGAATCTAGTTTATAGAGAGGTTGGGAGAATTTTAGGTAGAGAAGTCTCATCGTTTACCGCCATTTTACCCATGCTCTGGGGTTCAGAGCTGTATGAAGAGGTTTCTAGGCTTGTTGAGAAGTATGAGTTTGAATCTCTAAGTGGTCTGATAGTGTTGGATAATTCTCCGTATGTACTTAGAAAACTTGGGGAAAGTTACACGCTGAATTTGACCAGTCTCCAGTCAAGAGGGGTTATTGAAACCGTTCTAAACTTCATGGGTGTTAGAAGACTATTTAGGGTTATTGTTTCTAGAAATGAACGGCCGACGAGGAGGGAGCAGATAAAACTCGTACTCTCCAAAGGTAGATATGAAGCGTCTGAAACCATGATGGTTGGTGATAGGCTCAACGATGTGGTGTCCGCCCTAGACAATAATTGCAAAGTAGCGTTGGTTGTTAGACGATTGGATGATTTAAAAGACTTGAGAAAGTTGGGATTAGAGTCGAAGACTTTAACGTTAAATAGCTTAATGGAGCTCTGTAATATTTTATAATATTTTAGATGAAAAAATGGGGGTCTAAACTGATACAATGGGTTTAATACTGTTCATCAACAATCGTCTGTTTGCTCAGCTCATCGACCGATTCGCCTGGTGAGATTGGCCTAAATCTTACGGCGAAATGGGTGCGCTCTGGTTTTACGAGATACTGTGGAAGAGTGTCTGGTCCACAGCTTCCCCCTCCAAGTCCAGATTGCTTATAGTCGATGTTTAACATTATGTCGTCGCGCCTTTTAAGCTCATAAGTGTGTTTTGCTTTTTCAAAGTCTTCAATCGTATAATGGTGTGTGCTGAACTCCATTAATGGCATACCGACGATTAGGAGACCAAAGCCTAATTCATTTGTGAGGAGAGCCCACCTCACATCCGTCTTATTTCCATTTTCCTGAGGCTTAATATATGGTACATATTGTTCATCAACAGTCCCGCTGTAAACTCCAACAGCTGCCCCCTCCTTTCGATCGCAGTAGTTTTCATGCGGCCCCCGTCCAAACCATGTGAGTTTTTCAAACCCTCCTGGAATCGTCATTTTCAAACCTATACGTGGTATTGAGGGAGGAAGATCTGAGACAGGCTCCACGTATACATCTACTATTATATCGGTGCTTCCGTAGACTTTATACGTATATCTGCACTTGAACTTCTCAACGCCCTCAGGCGTGTAAAGCGACGCTTCTACGATTACACGAACCACTTGATCTGAAACTTTCTCTACTCTAACACCTTTAACGCTTTGTCTTAGACGGTCGAGCCCGGCACTACGCCACATTGGAGCCAATCTTGGGATATCGTTGTCCGTCGGCGCCCGCCAGACGTTTAAGAAAGGTCCGTCTTTCACCATTTTAAAACCTTTGTATTCTAGAGAGGTGATGCATCCTATGTTCTTGTTTATTATGAGTTTAAACTCTCTTCCCAAAATCTTTATTTCTTCACGCTTCTCTTCGAGGCTTAGCGGAGGCATATCTTCAGTTTTAACCGATGGTTTTAGAGGTACGTCGAAAGGTATTTTGAATTGAGACCAGCCGATTTCATAGCCTTTCTCAGCCCAAACAATGTCTTTTGAAAGCTTATAGCGTATCATCAACCAGTATTCTGCTCCAGGTTTAAGCTCTGGCGTCTTAAATGGAATGGTTACGATTTCACTTTCATGAGGTGGAGTGCATATCTTAGGCAATACTCCTTGTTGAATCACCTTACCATCTTCTGAAAGCTCCCAGAATATGTCTAGAATATCTAAGTTTGTGAAATCAAACCTGTTTACTATTCGAACTATGCCTTTAGTTAAGTCTACGGCTTCAGCTTCAACTGGTTGCTGTATCTTTTTACATTCCCAAATCGCCGGATGGGGTTTACGGTCTGGCCACACTAAGCCATTGATGCAGAAGTTTCCGTCATTCGGTTCATCACCGAAGTCTCCACCATAAGCCCACCATTCACGTCCATCTTCGGTTACGCGTTTCAAGCCTTGGTCAACCCAATCCCATATGAAGCCGCCGCATAGACGCCTGTATTTACGTATAGTCTCCCAGTACTCCTTTAAATTGCCTGTGCTATTACCCATTGAGTGAGCGTATTCGCACATAATTACTGGCCTATCCTCCTCCGGATCCTCAGCCAGCTGTATCAGCCTTTCAAGAGTTGGATACATTATGCTTATTATATCGACGCTTTTTGAAACCCTCCTCTCAGCGGTGTGTAGTGTCCCTTCGTAGTGTACAAGTCTTGTCGGGTCATATCCGTGAACCCATCCAGACATTGCATCGTGGTTTGGGCCATATCCAGACTCGTTTCCAAGTGACCATATTATGACACATGGGTGGTTTTTATCCCTCTCAACCATTCTGACGAACCTTTCCATGAATGCATGAAGCCACTCTGGGTCATGTGCCGGCTCAGTGTATCTGGGGAATCTCCTCATGAGTTCATTCATAATTTCTTTCCACGGTTTCTCCTTCGACTTCTCTCTGAACTCTTTAAGCAATTCTTCCCACGGCTTTCCAAAGGTTTCTTCTATTTGAAACATAGTTCTTAGAAAGCCGACTAAACCGTGGCACTCGATATTGGCTTCATCTATCACATAGATGCCGTATTTATCGCAGAGGTCGTACCAGGCTGGATGATTTGGATAATGGGATGTGCGTACGGCGTTGAAATTGAACCGTTTCATAAGTTCTATGTCCTTTATCATGGATTCTACTGTGATGGCATGCCCTCGTACGTCGTCGTGTTCGTGTCTATTAACCCCTTTGAGATAAACTGGTACACCGTTTATCAGTATACGTCCGTTTTTAACTTCTACTTGACGGAAGCCGACGTGGCAACTTTCAACTTCAATTATTTCGCCTTTTTCATTTTTCAATGTGAGGAGCATCGTGTAAAGGTATGGATCTTCAGCGGACCACTTCCTAGGTTTTGAAACGTTCTTTTCAAGCTCTAAGATAGCTTCACTCCCAGGTCGTATTTCTCCAACGTATCCTCTTACCGGCTCATTGAACACTGGGGTTTCCTCACCATCGTAAAGTTTCACTTCTAGGATATGTGGGGCTGTGGTTTTTTCAGAATAGTTTCGAATGTCAACTCTGACTTTTAAAACGGCGTCTTGGTAGTTTCGGTCGAAAAACGTTCTTACGAAAAAGTCTCTTATATGAATATTCGGCGTACAGTACAGGTAGACGTCGCGGTGGATCCCGCTTAAACGCCACATATCTTGGTCTTCGAGGTAGCTCCCGTCGCTCCAGCGTAAGACTTCTACTGCTACCAGGTTTTCACCCGGTTTAACGTACTCTGTGATGTTGAATTCTGCCGGTAGACGGCTGTCTTGACTATACCCAACTGGTTCGCCGTTAACCCATACGTAGAACGCCGAGTCAACGCCTTCGAAGACTAGGAATATCTGCCTACCACGCCAATCTTCAGGGATATTAAACGTTCTACGGTATAGTCCAGTCGGATTCCAATCATGTGGAACCTTGGGTGGGTCGGCGTGGAATGGATATCTGATGTTAACGTAAATAGGCTTATCGTATCCAAACATCTGCCAGTTGCTTGGAACAGGTATGGTAGCCCAATCTCCATCATCATACCGTGGCTTATAGAAGTCTCTAGGCACTGAATCCGGGTTTTCATAGAACTTAAACTTCCACTCTCCGTTTAGTGTTAAAAACCATGAAGACTTCTCCCTTTCACATAGTAGGGCTTCTTCTTCGTTCGGATAAGGCATAAGAGTTGCATGGGCGGGCTCCTTATTCCTCCCTACGACTCTTGGATTTTCCCAATCTGGGACTTTTTCTAAGGGTTTACAGGTCAAAACGACCACTGCTCTTTAGTCTATGTTGACGTATTAATAAAATATTTGAACTGTTTGAACGTGGAAATAGTCTGTGCATTACCGTCCGTCGCTGTAGATGGTCTTTAATACCTCTTGTTGATGGTTCAGCTTCAATAAAATCTACGAGTATACGTTCATGTACTAAAGTCGAACCAAATTCATCCGGAGGAATATCGCCTAGGACTTTCTAATTTTTAGCCATGATGTGACACCTAATTCTACGATATTTAGATTTTAGGGCCCGTCACCAGTTAAATGCTTCATAATCAAACCTGTTACTTAGCCTTCTTATTTCCATTTTCCAAATTCTTCAAAGCTTACAATTTCTTCGATCTTCTTTCTTCTACGGATCAAATGGAGAACCTTCTCTGTAAGGTCAAACTTTTCACGCGGATAGCCGATGGCTAGTAAGGCTACAATTCTATAGTTATCTGGGATTTTCAGCATTCTCCTAACTTCGTCTTCATCGAAGCTTCCAACCCAACATGTCCCTAAACCCTCACTTACAGCGGTTAAAACCATGTTTTGCATGGCTATTGCCACATCTACCATGAACCATCTGGGGGAAGCCTTCTGATCTCCACAGCCAACAATCACTATGGGCGATTCTGCGAGAAATTTAGCCCATCTTGCCTCCGCAAGCTTTTTTCGTTTTTCAAAATCTCTTACAACGATAAAATGCCAAGGTTGAATGTTGCCTGCAGAAGGCGCCAGTCTTCCGGCTTCAAGAATTCTCATAAGCTTCTCCTCAGGTACAGATGTTGATTCATAGGCGCGGACGGAATGCCTCTTCTGAATAGCCTCAAACACTTCCATCTAGACCACCTATCGAAGCATGAATCCAGAAGTATAACTATCCATGTCCGTGCACCCTCCAAATATAGCTCTTCTAACGGCTTCACTCCAATTTACACTCTTGATTTGATTCATCCTTCTTAAATCCTCAGGTATCCTAATACTTAGGATGGGCATACGTAATTACAATGTACATGCAATTACTTAAGTTTTCGAAACCAACTATGAAGATGGGGGAAAAGCAGGCGCACTAAAAGACCCACTTCAACCGTGGTCTAAAACTGTTACCGCATCTGCCCAATTTGCAGTCAGCCCATGAAGCCATATGCTTCAGCCCTAGCCGCAGGTATTATGGAGCTAGGGAACTTGTTGAGGTGGCAGTTAAGTGAACGCTGACGTGGCGGATGAGGATGAAATGGAAACTTTTAAAAATGAGTTTACGCTGAGGTTATCGTTGCATGGTAACGGTGTCTGTTAGAGGCGAGAGTTTTCTCCTTGATGGAAAACCTACTTACATTGATGTGCCGAGTGTCAATCCGAGAGCAATAGATATGTTGTTAAACACACGCATGGTTCAAGCGCTCTTCGAAGATGAAAATCCTGAGACTCAAAAATTGTGGTGTTACCCTGATGGAAGCGAATTCGATCCCGAGAGAAACACTAATGAATTTATTGAGGTGTTGCCGCTCTACAAGGCTTATGGAGTTATTGCTTTCACAGTAAACATTTAGGTGAAGTACATCTATGGGCGCCTAAATGGAAAATATAAGCCAACTCCGAGACGTACGGTACTATTTCTCACTTGCAGTACCACCGATTTTTAAACCCCTTATCTATTCTAAAGATTCCACACTTCTGGACATTAGAGGTCTAGAGAACCCCCATAACTACAGAGCCTATATATTGATTATTGATAATTGAACCTCTAGCAATCATTTCATCGGTAGATTTTAAGTTCTCGGAGTTTGATATAATGTACTAGGAAAATGCATATGATAGTGCGGGGGGTGGGATTTGAACCCACGAAGGGCTACCCCACAGGGTCCTAAGCCCTGCGCCTTAGACCAGACTTGGCTACCCCCGCCTACAATTAGTGAGTTGTAGGTCGATTTTTAACTTTACTGTATTCGCTGATCAAAACGTTGATTAACTATATTAAAAACAGTTTTATATCAGAGGTTTTCATGTTTAAATTAGGGGCCGTCGGCTAGTTTGGTCTAGGCTACGTGGCTTGGGCCCACGTGATCGCCGGTTCAAATCCGGCCGGCCCCATTTACAGACCCTATTTGAGTTTTCAGCTTTTTCTAAGCTTTCTGATCGTTGATAGTGCTTCTAGTAGAGTGTTTAAAACGTCTCCGGCTTTCTTCATATCGTCTAGGTCTTCTGCAAGCATGAGTTTTCTCTTTACTTCAAGTATTTTTGTGACTAGGCTTTCTTCAATATCCGTTAGTATTAGAGGTGTTTTAGCCGCTACGGCCTCCTTATCTTCTTTAACCAGTATTATTTTTCTACCGCAGTTGAGGCAGACTACGTCTTCGCCGAGCTTGAAGAGAGGCAATTTACATATTGGGCATGATTCGGAGAGCATTCTAGCTCCCATTTTCATATATTCGGCGGCTTTCTTCACGTAATCGTCGCTCACTGAAATCGCCTCAGCAAACTTAAAATTATACTTCAACTGGTATTAAATCATAACGCTAAGTTAAAGGCTTTCATTTAATGAAAACTGGGGGGATGCCGTTTGTCTTCTAAGAGTAAGAAGTCTTCTAAAAAGGTTGAGGAGTACATGGATAGGGTGAATAAAGCCATTCAAATACTTCAGTCGATAACCTCAGATCCAACTACTCCGAGGAATATTAGGAGGGCTGCTAAGGAAAGTATAGACCAGCTTCAATCAGATAAAATTTCACTAGCGGCTAGGGCTTCGAACGTTATAGACATATTGGATGAGATAACTCAAGACCCTAATGTGCCAGTTTATACTAGAACTAAAATTTGGCAGGCAATATCTTTCTTAGAAGGTATTAGAGATTAGCTTGACAAGGTGTGCCGTTGAAAGTCTACTTGAGGGGTATATACTCTACGGCGCTTACCAAGATTCTACTAGATGAAGGCTTTGAAATATCTTATCCAAGTAATCCGATTATCGCCAGGTTTAAGGTTAGAAATTTGAACGTTAAACCAGATGCTGTGATCATTGAAACTTCAGATAAGCAGGGGGTCTTGGTTAAGGGGCCGTCTGAAAAAGCCGAGAAGTTGGTGAGAGTAATCGTAGAAAGGTTGAAGTATGTCATTTTAAGGAGGTCCATTGTAGCCGTTGGATCCGTTTATAAGGGGCTTATCGTGGGAAACGTGAACGGTAATGCTTTAATAAACCTCGGCTCCTTTAAAGGTCTACTTCGAAATATTGGAAATTTAAAAAATGGAGATGAAGTTTTAGTTCAAACGATTCAACCGATTTGGAAAGCTGATGAATTGGCTCCGCTCAGGAGCAACATAGTTATTGATGGTTTTTACATGGGGTTGACTCAAAATGGCACGGTGACGTTTGACGACTCTTTAAGAAAAAGCCCCCGTTTTAGAGAGATTCTAAACCTATCATCTATACTCCGTAGGGATGGATGGGGTATACGGTGGAAAAGTACAGCGGCTAAAGCACCCTTGGAGGAACTCATAGGAGAATTTGAAGAGCTTAAAGGGAAGGTTAAACTTGTAAGGAAAGATTCCCTGCAATCGTCTGGGCCATTATTGGAGGGTGAATCAGTCTATAGATTAGACTTTCCATGCAAAAACCTTCTAGATGAGTTGAGGTCTACGGTGGTTCCAACAGTTAAAGGTCATCATGTTTACAGGTGTTTTAGAGAGTTCGGAGCGGCTGTAGACTTGGCAGAACTCATGTTGGCTAGGGGTGCTGATAAGTCTTTTGTTGAAGATTGCCTGGATAGGTTTATCGGGTTTAAGAGTATAGAAGTCGGTAGCAGGTTGGAGTTTGAACACAGGAAATTGGATGGGACTATTTTAAACCTCAACCCTGGGGTTGTTGAAGCAGTAGACTCAGACTTTTTAACGGTGAGGAGGAGGATTTCCGGTTCAGGTTTTTACGATGGATTAGGGGTTGCTAAAGAACCCGGGGATTACGCTTTAACCCGGTTTAAACCTGGCGGTTGGCTTATAGAGCATATGTACTTCTCCAGCCGTGGTGAGTTTAAAGGAGTTTACGTGAACATAAACACCCCCGTAGAAGTCGTTAAAGGGCTAGTGCGTTACGTTGATTTAGCAGTTGATGTTTCAGCTAAACCTGGCGAGGAGCCTAAAGTGCTCGATATGGATGAGCTTGAGGAGTTTTACGAGAAGGGGGTTGTACAGGAGCCTATTTTCTCAAGTGCTTTAAAAGCTCTAGAAGAGGCGAAATTGAGAGCATCAACCATACAGAGTGGGGAGTTGAATAAGCCCTATAGCTCTACCTGAAAGCCTACTTGGAAAATAGACCTAAACCGCATTATGAGGTCTGAAACTTGAGGCGTATAGAGGTATAATGGTTCTTCAGGCTTCAAGTCTTCTCTAAACTGCTTAAAACCCTCTATCAGGTTTTTGACTAAAAGTCTCGAATAGAAGTCTCCTGTAACGGTGTAAACTCCTCTACCCATGTCAATCCTCCTGATGAATATGATTGGCACTCGGATTTTACTGTGAAGGCTCTTAGGAACGTATGACGCCAGCCTCATAAGGGCGTCCCTATCAATCGTATACTGGCCCCCGTCTCTCGTAGTAATTTGAGGTGTTTCACAGTTTAGAAGATCAGAGATGGGTTTACTCTCTTTAACTAAATGTTCATTTATTCTTTTAATTTCAGACTCCCATATGCGTTTTATGATTTCTTCAAAATCTCTGCTCAATCAATCCCCTCTATGGATAAAAAGGGAGGGGCGTATTTAATCTTCAACGTATGCCATTCTTCTCGTTTATCTCGCCCTGGTATTCTTCAATTTTAAGCTCTTCTATATCCTTGATTTTTACGGGTTTCCCTAAAACCGCAGATTCATAGAAGCCTAAAGGTATTGCCATGTCTTTGTAAGCCTCCCAGCCGTCAACCTCGGGTTTACGCTTCTCAACTACTGCGCTATAGAAGTCGTAGAGCTCCGTTGCGAAAGTATCCGTTACACCTCTTGGAAACATCCTCTCCCTCTCTTCAGGCTTTAGACTCTTCATCATCTTGTCGACTAACACGTGCATTCGATGGACTTCTACGCTATCTTCTTTCTGAACCCTTAAGCCTTCACCGTTTAAAGCGCCACGTGAGCCGTAGATGATTCTAATGTTTAAATCTCTTCCCGGAGCAGCCCTCGTCCACAGCCATTGAGCATATACGTGTCCCTCAAACCGTATGATGGCCATTGTCATATCATCTACCGTGACTCTTACACCCTTCTTGATAGGGTCGAAGTTTTCGGTTACAGCGTATACGTCTACCGCTTCCCTTCCAAGCTGATAACGGTCTAAATCTGCAAGGTGTACTCCCCCATCGAAAACCCAGCTTCCCCCAGCTATAAAGCGGTCTTCCCTCCAACCCCAAGGGTTTGGATTCCACCCGGCCGCTATCCATACGATCATTCTAGGATCACCTATGTAGTTTTGCCTTATAGCCCACCAAATTGCTCTATTCTCAGGGCTTCTTCTGTAATTTTCAGCTACAGCCAGCGTTTTACCATACTTCTCAGCGGCATCTATTATCAACCTAGCAGCTCTCATAGTTATTCCAAGAGGCTTCTCTATTATAACGTGTAAACCCTCTTCAAGGCATCTACATGCAACAGTGTGATGTATATTGTGGGGTAGCGCTATGTCTACGGCATCTAAGCTTTCACGTTTAATCATCTCCTCAAAATTCAGGTAGATGTTAGGCCTTCTACCCTGAATCGATTCAACGGCTTCGGCTTTCCTCCTAGCATTCTCCTCATACGTATCGCAGACAGCCCTTATATTGAAGACTTTCAACCCGGCCGTGTATAGCGCTTTATAACCGGCTAGATGAGCATCCATTATTCCTCCACAACCGATTAAACCGATATTTAAACTGCTCAATTTGGATCTACGATTTCTAAGAATCTCTCTAAAGACCTATTAACGTTTTCTATGCCATTACCATTAACTACGCCCCACCCTCCAATCTTTCTGAAAACCCGTCTACGTTATGCCGAGGCTGTCAACCTAAATCCTGTATCTCTCATCCTCCCTTATTATCTTATACTCGAATGGTGGGATTGGCCCTAAGTTTATGGCTGGGCTCCCATTTGAAGCCTTCGCTTGGGAAAGACGTTATGTTAACCAGCCTGATGCTACAGTTCTTAGCGTCTAGATCCTCCGGCAACCCCTGCTTAACCCAAGCTTTCCTAGTGGCTGGTCTAACCTCTTCAACATCAAGGAATGTGAGGAGGGGCTGTATAAGGGGAAGCGCGTATCCGCAGACTTCATTCTGGAGAAGAATAGGGGTTGAATGGAAACCTCTCATTTGCATAAAACACTTCGAGCTGTAAATTAAAAATCACCGAATAAATATCTTCCGAGGTAAATTGCGCTTATTGCATGTTCAATTCTGTTAGGGACACTAACAGAAAATTCAGTAATGTTAAAGGGATTGAGAGGGCAAAAGAGTAATTGTGATTATAAATGAGGTGGGTTACACGTGAATATGTGCATGTTGATAGGACAGCGTGTCCATGGCTTATCAAAAAGTTCATAGATCCAGAAGCAGAGTTTATCTTTGTGCCTGTAGAGAAAATAGAAGAAATTTCAAAAAGCAAGGGTGCAATTCCTTTTGACGCTCCAGGAGTTAAGCTTGGTCATAGATATGGAAAATGTAGCTTCGAGACTATAATGGAAGAATACAAGTTAAAAGACCCTGTGCTTCAAGAACTCGCGAAAATCGTTCATTCAGCAGATACAGGTGACACTGAATTGGCACCTGAAGGAGTAGGGTTAAGTGCAATAATGACTGGCGCAAGATTAAATGCTAAAGACGATTTTGAGACTGTAGAAAAAGCCGCATACGTCTATGAGGCGCTTTATAGTTATTGCAAATATAAATTGCTACGTGAAAAGCATAAAAAAGAGTTGGAGGGGATGAGCCCAAAACAGCAGCGTGAGTTCTTGCGAAAGAAAATGCAAGAACCACTACGTTAAATATTAATCCGCCCTTTTTTTATTATTCAATTGTCAAGCGGGTGCTGAACAACTGATTTATAACATAGTTTTTCTAACAGTCTATTACATTCTTCATTACTTTTCTTTTGGAACTTTGGATAAGGCAAACGATAAACATGCTAATAGGAGCAAAATGCTCAGGGAGAGGAAGACTCCAACATATTGTAGGCTTGTTGCAAGTATCAAACCGCTGATTATGGGTCCAAGCGTTTGTCCCACATCCATTATGGTGTCAAGGAACCCCATGGACGTCCCAACAAGTTCCTTAGGCGTTAACTCGCTTATTAGGGCTGGCGTTGAAGACGTTACACTGGCGAAACCGAACCCATAAATTAGGGCCAGCAAAAGTAGAGCCCAGAAACTAGTGACGAAAGGAATTACCAGCATGGGTGCCGCTGAGATTATGCAACCCAATATTATAGGCGTCCGCCTTCCAATTCTGTCCGATAGTCTTCCCATGTAAGGTTTTGCGAAAATTGCAATGCCAATTATGCTTGTGATAACAATACCGGTTAAAAACTCATTTAACCCAGCGACCTCCGGCAAATAACCAGCTAAAAAGAACTCTGCAGAGCCGTAAACATAGTATAGGCTTGCTTGGACGAAACTAACGGTCAATACTCCACGAGTATATATGATGCTTCGCCATCCATGAAAAATTTTCTTAATAGTTTCTCTAGCATCATTTTGCCGAGTGCTTATGATCTGTTTTCTTTCCTTTAAAAATGGAAGAGCCATGATCAGCGCTGTCACGCCCGCTATAGCTACGCAGAAGTAAAGCGTGTGAAAATTGTTCGCCGTTACAAAAAGTATATAGCCACCTAAAGCTGGTGCGATAACTCTTCCAACGTATGTCGCTGAAGAGAAAAGGGAAATTCGCTCCCCACGCTTAGTTGGAAATAGTTCAGCTATTGTAGCCTCAGCAACTGGCACAAAAATCGCAGTTGCGAATCCATGGTAAAATCTGACAAGAATAAGTTGCCACCAAACAGTTATCAGAAGATAAAGGAAGGGAGCGGAAGCAAAGATGAAACCGGCAATTAACATGAACTTCTTCCTACCATAGATGTCAGAAAACGAGGCAGCGGGCAAACTAACTAAAATACCGGGAATCGTTGAGGCAGAAGCAACAACTCCCGTCCAATCGGTCGGCGTCCCAAGGCTTAGCGAGAAAGGCTTTAAAACAGGGCTCTTAGACATAGTTGAGCTTAAAATTGCGAAGAATCCCATCATACAAAGCGTCCAAAACGCACTGTTTACAACATTCCCATTTTGCGCCATGGTAAAATCCCAACTAGTTAAGTTATGAATTTGGAGACTGATCTATATTGTAGTAGAGTAGCTCTAATATTGCTCCTAATCCCTTCCTGGAATCTATGTATACGTAGCCGCCGCCTTTGAATTGTCCACTCTGCTCGATTTGACCGTTAAGCTCTGAAAGCCTTTGAATGGCTTCGCTGACGTTTTCGGTCGTGAATGCTATGTGGTGGATTCCCTCTCCGTGTTTTTCTAGGAAATCCTGCCATGTACTTGGTCCTCCTAAGGGCTGGATAAGCTCTATGGTTATGTTTTCCAGTTTGAAGAAGGTTAGCTTAGCACGTCCTCTCGATGGTTTTCCTCTGAAGCTCATATGGGTGGACTCCCAATCTTCGGTTTCGATTATCGGCGGTTCTTCTAAGTTTAACAGTTTAGCCCAAAGCTTCCTAGCATTCTCTATGTCTTTTACGACGATTCCAATTTGAACGGCTTGTCTAAAACCCATTTTCCCCATCCTCCAATTTATGGGAAAGTTAATTTAAACATATCGAGGTAGGGTTTTTGGGCTCCTCCTTCCGCTATCAACTGTTTCTCAGCTCTCTAACACTTGAGACGCTATGCTCCTCGGAACTACTGTCAGTCCATCATCCTCCACGGTCAAATCATACGGATTTACAGTTACACCTCCTATAGACACTGGGGTATTCACATCTTCAGGTCTTATTTCAAGCGATAGTACTGGTCTTTCATGAAACCCATACCTATCCAATGCATCTACAACATCTGCAACCCTAACAAACCTATACCTTTCAACTAAACTTAGATCAACCATACAGCTTCACATCAATTTACATAAAAGCTTAAGGTAAAGCATCTAACAAATTTAAAATAGGGTCCGTGGCCTAGCCAGGATAAGGCACCTGCCTCCGGAGCAGGTGATCCCGGGTTCAAATCCCGGCGGACCCGCCACTTCTTGGGCTCAGAACTTACGTGAAAAGTCTCTTGATTGTTCAAATTGGAATGAAATCTAAAGATTAAGACGAGTGTATATGTGGATAAAGAGTTATGGGAGAAGTTTAAGTTGAGGGTGGCTAGAAGAGGCTTAGAAGTTAGTCAAGCTATTGAGGGGCTTATTAGGGAAGAGCTTTTGAGGAGATGTTTGATGCGGCTCTCGAAGGAATGGGAGAAGCTGAAAGTTATGAGATGGTTTTTGAACCTATGAAGCCTAGGACTGGTCTTGTAAGCGTTTTTCGTGAGGACCTTGAGAGATAAGAGAGCCGATAGCTTATCTTGATTCAAGTAGCATAGTTAAAAGATACATTGAGGAGCCTGGAAGCAGGGTTGTTAGAGATGTCTATTTAAAAGCTTACTCGGGAGAATTATCTATGGCTTTCAGCTCTTGGAACATAGGAGAAATGATTAGAGCTTTTGATAAGGCTTGTACAAAGGGTGTACTTAGTCTAGAAGACTACTTGACAGTTAAAAGGCGTTTTCTCATTGAAACGCGGAGGTTGCTACGGCTTGGAGTATCGATGCTTGTGCCTGTTAAATTACTGATTGAAAGCTGGGGCATCATCGAGAAGTACCACATATATGAGGCTGACGCCCTCCAAATAGCTTCAGCCAAATTAGTGAAGGCTACACAGTTTTTTACTGGGGATAAAAGGGTTTATGAAATTGCAAGTACAGAAGGCTTAAAAAGCATACTCATAACGTGAAGAAGTCTTCTAAAAATACCATTTAACCTTGATCACACGTGCCGAAAATTTTTGTGAAGTGTGAGAAATTAACTAAACGTTTCCAAGCGTTCATACATACAACATGCATAATTATGTACCTAAGATTTTGTAATGAGTTCTCTTATTAGGTCTTCACGCTCTAAATTCACGTCTATTGAAAGCTCTATGTGAAGGTATATCCTAGTCAGCCCTTCTTCTATTTTCCCATAGTATTTTACCATGAGTTTTCCATAGATCCCTCGAAATTTGCATCCCCCTCCTATCCAGGATTGTTTCAGTTATCTTTTCAAGTTCTTCAGGGTCTACGCATTTTCTGAAACAGCTTAGTTTAGAAGGATGATAAAGCCTCTCATAATCCTTCAATATCCCTAGCGCGGGGCATCTGGCTCCATATCTTTTCACTCCATAATTATTATAACCGAAATAAGGAGTGGGACTGTTATCAGCGCTCCAAATAGATAAGCGGTTAGTTTCATAACCCGTAAGGCTTGTAAAATATGTTTTGGCGAGAGAGCAACGATGTTATCGCCTAGCGTATAATAACCAGGCTTTTCCAGCCTCACATTTAAGGCGCCAGCCATGCCAGCTTTCCATCATAAACCGAAATCGATAGACGACCTAATTAACTATATCGTTGGGAAGGTCTTGGACATATTCGAAATCGAACACAACCTATACAGAGCGTGGGGCGTTTGATATCTGCAGCGTTGCCAGCTGAAAAAAGTCATATTGGGGTTTTTCCTCAGTCTCCCCCTTATGTTTTCCTGCAATTTATGTGTCCATTAATGATGTAGACATAGTGTTCCTCTTCAGTGATTCAACGGCTCCTGTGTTCTTGCGACATGTGTCTTTGATATGTATGCTCTGTTCGTGTCCATGCATCCGACATTCCAATCATATATGTCTACGATGGCTGTTAGCCTAGCCCCGTCTTCCATTTATGTATTGATTTAACTGAGCTTATATAAGTTCACTCGTTTCCAATTCAATTCTTCTTAAAAGTGAATTTACGGCGAGTCTTGTTACGAGAGCTAGGAACTTAACATATACTGAAATACCAGCTGATATGAGCTCAGATGGCACTACAATATCAAGCTCTTGGGAAGGTTAATAGTAAGGTTACACTTAACATGGTGATACGTATGTGATATCAGTCAGTAGTTTATTGAACGTTCAATAAAGAATATATATCCCGTGCTCATAACCCAATTCATTGGTGAATTTTTGAAACTCGTAGACTCATACATGTTCCTTGAGAAGCTACAAGACTTAATATACGAACTCTTAGAGTTCAAAGATAGAATGAGGGAGGATGGTGGAGAAATAGTTCCTCTGAAAACAGGTACGCCCCTAATAAAGTGTGGTTTTGCCTCGATGTTTAAAGGCGGAGTCATCATGGATGTTACAAACGAACAGCAGGCAGAGGTCGCTGAGGAGGCTGGTGCTGTTGGTGTAATGGTTCTGGACAAGCTTCCCTACGATGTGAGAGTGGCTGGTGGTGTGGCTAGAACGGCCGACCTCAAGGTTATAGTTAACGTCATGAATGCTATTACCATCCCAGTCTCAGCTAAGTGCAGAATTGGGCATACGGAGGAGGCAAGGCTCCTAGAGGAGATAGGCGTGGATTTAATAGATGAAAGTGAGGTGTTAACGCCGGTTGATGAGAAATCTCACATAAATAAGTGGGAGTTCGAGACACCTTTCGTTAACGGTGCCAGAGGCTTGCCTGAGGCTCTCAGGAGAATCTACGAAGGTGCCTCAATGATCAGGACTAAGGGTGAGCCTGGAACTGGGAATGTCGCTGAGGCCGTAAGACATATGAAGCTTGTCAACAGGGATATAGCTACTCTGAGAGGCTATTATTTAAACGAAGACTTGGAGGCTATATGGCTATACTCTAAGGAGAATAAAGTGCCTTACGAGCTCGCACTGCTTACAGCTAGGCTCGGTAGGCTTCCTGTCGTCAACTTCGCAGCGGGCGGTATAGCTACTCCAGCCGATGCCGCGCTCATGATGTGGCTGGGCGCAGATGGGATTTTCGTAGGCTCTGGTATCTTCAAGAGCACTGATCCAAGTAACAGAGCCAGAGCTATAGTCCTTGCCACATCTTTCTACGATGACCCTAAGACGGTTGTAGAGGCACAGAAAATGGTTTTGGAGAAGAGTGCCATGCTGGGTATGGATATACGTACACTCAAGCCAGAGCAACTAATGCAGGTCAGAGGCGAATAGTGATGCTCAGAGTAGGCGTGCTTACACTTCAGGGAGACTTCCTCGAACATATACAACTACTACGCGAAATCAATAATGTAGAGCCTATATCTGTGAAGAGGGCTGATGACTTGAATTCCATTGATGCCTTAATAATACCTGGTGGCGAGTCGACAACTATCGGTGCACTTACAGCTGGAGGTCTAGCAGATAAGATCGTGTCTCTTGCCGAAAGCGGACTACCAATAATGGGCACGTGTGCGGGAGCTATATTACTAGCTAAGAGCGTTTCAGACAGAGTTATGGGACCTACAGGCCAATTCACATTGAAGTTAATGAACATAGAAGTCATCAGGAACGTTTTTGGAAGACAGAGGGACTCCTTCATAGCAGATGTAGATGTCGAGGGTATGGGTAAAGTTAGAGCAGCTTTTATCAGAGCACCTGGAATAAGAAATGCACAGCCTCCTGCGAGAATAACAGGTTACATCGATCACCCCTCAACCAGAAATGTGGGAGTTGCCGCTGAACAAGGTAACCTACTTGCCTTAACTTTCCATCCAGAGATTACAGGCGAGAAGAGGGTCTATGACTACTTTTTGAAATTTATTAAAAAGTAGCATGGAACTATATCCAGGTATAAGTATAATGACATCTAGGACATACCACTTTAAGTGCACTCTTTGTGGAAGAGTTCTTGAGAAACCCTTTTCTACATGCCCATATTGTGGAGGACTTGTAGTCATAGAGTACTCAGAGTATTACTTTAGAGTAGATAAATCTAAGCCTGGTATATGGAGGTACTCTTCACTCTTACCACAATTCACAGAAATAGTCTCATACGGTGAGGGCTTAACGCCAATTAGTAGTGTTGACGATGTTCTAGTGAAGAACGAGAAGAGAAATCCAACGGGCTCTTACTCTGATAGAGCCTCCACAGTCATAGCCTCTTACGCTAAGAGCACACGTATAGACCCCCTCGTTACGAGGTATGTAGAGGTCTTCACACAATCACTTCTATATTACCTGAGAAATGTAGCTAGAGTTAGAGTTCTATTAGAAGATCTTTACTTGGTAAGTATAGATGATCTCGTGAAGTTCATGAGCATGAGCTCAGTAGATATCAAGACGGCGGGGGTGAATAGTGATTGGGGTGTTGTAATTGACTATATGAACCCTCTCACAGTTGAGGGATTAAAGACCATTATATTTGAACTATGCGAGAAGAGGCTCAACGTAGAGAACATTGTAGTACCTATGGAGACTGGTGTACTAGCATATTCTCTAGCAAAAGGTCTCGAAGACCTGAAGAAGGCCGGTTTGGATCCAGGCTACATGGTAGTTGCTGCCATTATCAAAGGTATTCAAGTACCCGACATCGTAACCCGATCTGGTATTAAAGTGATTGAAATTGAAGGCGATGAAGTGTTAAGTGCACTAAGTAGACTCTTAAAGAAAGGCTTCGTGACGAAACCAATATCAGCCGTGAGTTACGCTGTAGCTGAGAACTTGAAAAATTCGGTTGCCATTATAACTATGGGCTATAAATCATACAAAGTATGGGTAGGGAGGGAGCGCTTGAGAAGCGAGATCATTAAGATCTTGAAGGAGAGGGGGGCATTAACCGCCTATGAAATATGGAAGGAAAACCCCACCTATACGCTCAGAGCTTACTATAAAGCCCTCAAGAGCATGGAGGTTAAGGGAGAGCTCTGCAGTAAAGTAGTAATGAAGGGTGGTAGAAGAGTTAAGTACTATAAGCTCTGTCAAAGCGGGTTTACTTAAACCTGTATGGCAGGGCCTCCTCAAGTGTCTCCGCATCTACTTCTGAGAACATGATAACAAAGACCTCAGTAGAGGGCTTAAGGAACTCTCCCAGAGATGTTCACGACTCATACATTGATTTAAGTTCGCTTAAATCAATTCCCATTTTTCAATTTTTTATGACTGCAGTTGATGGTGAGATCGCCATCTTTATGGTGAAAATATTTCATTTTTACCCCATCATAAAGTTCATCATCACGATCGTATATTTCTGCACGTTTGAACTTCTTCAACTTTCTTAAAAAATGGGAGGGTCTGAAACATATAGCAATAATCGATCACTTTATATATGTAGGGCTAGATCCTCGGCCATGAAGCCCGATGAAGCTACATATATAGATGTATTCAGGCGGACCTGAATCTTATGGCACGGTTAACGTTTACACGATCGGTTATTTTACATATGCAAGTTGGAGTCTACATATGTAGAGAAAGAAATCATCACTATGATCCATTGCAAAGATGGGCTAGCATAATCTTGGATTTAGGTCCGCCCATAATTCTTTCATCGAGATTTTACTGTTGAACGTTGGGTTCCGTTCAAATATTTGATTTAGCCTTTCGATTCCCTTATTGAGATTCCGAGAAGTTCTCTTGTCCCATTTCGTCTCTCCGTTTTTCCAGCATTTAAATCTTATCATAGCCACTTCGGCTATCAAATATCCATATGGAAGTGATGATTTCCGCCGTTTCACATCTAGGTTAAACGTAGGAAAAGATGGCGAAAGCCATAGGAAGAAACTAAAGTCAATCATTGAGGATTTCATGCGAAATGACAGACCTACCAAAGCTCATAAAATCTTCCTTAAGTGCGCAAAGTACAGGGTGATAGAAGTCTATGGTAGCAAAATTATAGTCGAAATCGCTTGGAGGTGCAGTCATTGTGACAGTACCATGGGTGCGATTATCGGGGTTAGGCTCTTAATGCCATAGCTATGAAATAGCTTAAATAACTACTAGTAGTATTTATTTTCAGGCGGGTAGAGCTCCGCCTTCACCCCAGATGTGGCAAGCCTTCAGATGATAAGGCAGTCGAAGGGGAAATCAACCTGCCACCCAGAATGGGGAGGTGAGACGCATGTTGGGAAAACTCAAACGTAGCACCAAAGATGTGGCGCTGATAACGACTTGGGCTGCGCTCTACGCCGCTATGGTCTACGTCTTCGCGCCAATATCATTTCAAGCCCTACAGTTTAGGATTGCAGGTATCCTGAGACCTGCCATTGCTAAGAAGTGGATACTGACGTTCGGGTATGCGATAGGTGTAGCCGTCGCTAACATCATCAGCCCATTTGTCGGGGTTTGGGAACTCGTCTTCATGCCTATCATGAGCTTTGTTGCGGGAACACTCGGATACTTAGCTGCGAAGTTAACGTCAAAGTACGACTACTATGTCTGCGGTGCGGTGATAGCTGTAGTCATTCCGTTGACTGTGTCTTACATGCTAAACCAGCTCTTCGCACTGCCGATATTAGTCACGTTCCCGATGCTACTAGTCAGTGAGCAGGCTGTCAATGTCATCGGAGCCACACTATTCAAAGCTATTGAGCGAAGGTGGGTATGGTGGAAGTGAAGAAGTGTGTCGCAATTCTGAGCGGTGGTGTCGATAGCTTCAGCTACGCATTACAGTGGAAGTCAAGGGGCTACGACATCTACCCTATTGTTTTTGACTACGGACAGAAGGGCAGGAAAGAGGTCGCAGTCGCAAAGTATTTGTGCAGTATGGTTGGCTTTCATGAACCTGCAGTTGTAGACATCTCGTCTATGAGAGAACTCTGGAAAGGTACACAGTTGACAGATGACAGTGTACACGTTGAACGAGAATACACGACATCCGTCGTTGTCCCGATTAGGAATGTTGTCTTCATGTCTATTGCATCGGCATATGCACTGTCAATCGGTGCGAGTGTTGTTATATACGGTGCGCATAAGAATGATGTCGCACCGAGGGTTGACACGGGTGAGCCATTGTACCCAGATTGTAGTCCAGACACAGCCAAAGCATTCGAAGATGTCGTCAAGGTCGCGCACTTTCCTGTCGGCAAACCGAAGATTGAGATTTGGAGTCCGGCACGTGAAGGATTGTCCAAAGCTGAGAATCTCAGACGTGGATATCAGTTTGTAGGCGACCTGATATTTGACACTTGGAGCTGCTATCTCACAGGTATCACGCACTGTGGACAGTGCGAGAGTTGTATGAATAGGCACAAAGCCTTCATCGAAGCAGGTATACCAGATAAGACGAAGTATAAAGTACATCCGATAGTATCAGATAAGTGTCGGATAGAGGGTTGCGGTGTGAAATGAGAATTATCACTCCCTTAGTCTGGAAAAGTTAAACCATTCTACTGGGATAATATATAAGAGCGACTTTCTCAGAGGCATTCTTGGGACAGTTGGCGACTTCGAAAAGCTTGAGAGGTTGGACAGCAAAGTTAAAGGACTTATTTGCAAGTCGCACTTCCATGACGTTTAGAACTATGCAAAGTACCATGAATCTTGTCACTTCACGGCTCATCGTCTGTATTATCGGTCTCCATGCTATTTTGGTGGGAATAGGCTGTCCCTCTTAGCGTACTTTATAATTGCATATTCATCTATGTGGTGGGCTGGCTGATCAGCTATTTTCCCCTCCGTCAGTTGTGAACATTATGAGTCTATGCTGGTGAGTATTAGGTTGAATATTGTTATTTAAGTTGTTTTACGCATCTGAGCCTGTTCAACACTACCAGGTTGTGGCCCATGGCTCTCGCAAGTCCCCATCTTCTCCGCATCCTCCTTAACCTACACCTTATTTTAAGGCCTTTACCAGCCTCTTCCAAGGGTTATCGTACTTCCGACAATACTAAGGGAATCTTGGAACGCATCTGCTTACGTGCTATTCTGAAGGAAACTTGAAGACGCAAGGCTATTCTTCAGCCTTTAAAAGCGTTTCCCAGCTGGGAAATCAAGGAAAAATTTTCCTCATTTCCTAAGGTTTCCTCAAGGGGAAACTTTATTATCCGTGTTTCTGCCTGTCTTCTTATTCGGTGGTTATATTGGACTTGGCCGAGGCTAGGCGGTTGATCAGCGAGGCGGGCTATAGACCGTACATCCGCAAGGTTAAGGGGAAAGAATATATAACGCTCAAGCGTGGAAGCCGGGAGGTCGGCGTCGGTCCATTCACTCAGGATGTTTGGGATAGCCTAGTATCCCAATGGGATATGAGCGTTTACGGCTCGACGCAGCAACCTCAGCCTCAAAAACCGACGCTGAACGGTTCCGACGCAAGTCTGATCTTCCAATACCTTTCGAGGGGCTACGACGCGGCCCAGGTCGTTGAGAAAACCCTCATCCACCCGGACGTTGTAAAGCTTGCAGCCGAGAAGTATATGGAGCTTAAGGGGTTGAAGGCCGACTGGTTGAAGTCCGTCGACGAAGCACTTAAATTAGCCATCAATGCGTGCGAGGCCTACAGGAGGCTGGCAGGCAACATAATGGCGAGCTCGGCGTTTAAGCGGTCGGCTTGCGCCTACTTCGAAAGGGATAAAGAGGTGTGCACGCTTGAATGGGATCCATCCATAGTTGACAGCGTTAAAGCAATGAAGCTTGAGGGCGCCCAACCATTTACAGTCGTCGAAAGGGTTGAAGGCTTATGGGGAGGCCCGCATGTGAGGATTAAACCCACGCCCTTGTGGTGTCTAGCATGCCCATACTTTGAGAGAAGGACTTAAGCACAGTTACATGAAAAGGGTTAAATATCTGTTGGATGTGCTAGACGTTGCTAAATTCGGACTAAAGTGGACAAAAATGTCGTTCATACGCTGGCCAAGACCTGGAATCTAAAACTTAGCGAAAACAACTTTAACAAAAGTAGGATAAAAAATCACAATAAAATTGAAATGCCTTTAGAAGCTAAAAAGAGGATTATCTTGAACGTAATTTTTTCCAATTTTTAGTGCGATTTCCGCCTTAGTTAACTCACTTCCTAAATATGCCGCATGGTCAAGTCTTGCTATAAGGTTCATTTCAATGATCTTGGAATAGATTTCCTCAGCCCTTTTACCCTTAATTATTAGAGACGGCTTATCGCGATTAAAGGTTGGGAAGTAAAGGGCGACGATAAATTCATTCTGCCGGTCTACCATTATTTTAAAGCATCCTTTTGGGTCGAGGACAGGCGGTTTTACATCCTTCTCCGTTTTAATAACGGGCAGTTCATTTTCTAATGAGGCATTGTAGGGTTCTTCTGTTCTTCTTTTATCTTTCAATATTAGAAGATCTAAGCCCAAATCTTTTGGAACCGAACTCTTTTTCTTTGCTAAAAACATCATTTTTGAAGCTGTGGATAACTCTTTTATGCTCCCCCTCGCCTTGGCGCTTTTCTCAGTCGTTAGTAGAATGCTTACACCAATTTCAGAGGCTATGCCTGCGAGCAAGGCGTTAACCCCCACTGAGTCAGCATCTATCAATTCTGTAACATTGCCAACTCCCATTAAGAGGGGGACTTCGGGATTTCTCTTCGCAAATGTTTGGTAAGCAATCAAAGATTCAGTTATACCAGGACTGTTGACAGAGTCTAGGATCAAGTCTCCAATAACCTTTTCTATTCCAAGCTTTTTCGCCTCTTTTATATTCCTTTCTAAAAATTCTACGCGTTTCTCAGCTTCTTTAGGAAAGTATCTTTCTTTATGGTTTGTTGGGATAACTACAACTGCAACCTTTGACGCAAAGGAAGCCATCTCCCGCATGTTTCCAGCATCAGCGCTCAGTACTATATCGCATCCTGCAGAAACTGCCTCTCTTGCTTCATCCGGGTTAAGGGTGTCAATGCTTACGGGCACATTTACAGCCCTTTTGACTGCTATAACGGCACGCCTAGCATCTAAGGGTCTCGGCTCATCCACGAGCATGCCGACATCAATAATATCTGCCCCATCGCGGACATATTGACGAGCCATGGCTTCAATCTCCTCATCGGATAGGAGCGGTACATCAACTATTTCAGCCATAACACGCATTGGAAAGTCTTTGCCTATGGCCAAGCCTCCCACGGTTATGTTGCCAGGATTCTTAAGCAACAAATTCCGCCTTTTCTCGGCATCCGCCAATTCCTCAAGAGCCCAGTGCTGTATCTCGCCTTTAAGTATTTCGCATGCTGGCACCTCTTTGGAGAGCTTTACCTTCCCTAAAAAGTTTAATACTGTTGGAATGTCAGCCGCGTATTTTGGACCCTTATAAGTCGGAATCCCCGTTACATCTTCAACGAGCTTCACGTTTCCTCTTACGAGACCTGGAACCAAAATTACGTCATAACCCTCAAGATTTAAACTTCTAAGTTCTTCCGCGATCTTCTTAGGCGTCAGAAACGCGGCAACTGAAACATTTAATGCGAGGACTGTTGTCTTAACACCGCTTTTTCGAGCGTATTGCTCCACTATGTCCTTCGCTAAAAGACCCGTAATCAATAACACCTTCATCTTCATACATCCCCCCGATCCTTCCATTTCTTAACAATATCCATTATTTGTTTTGGATGTTCCAGAACGGTTATCCCCTCCATTTTTTTAAGGCGTTCAACGTTTTCCAAGTCGATCTTCCTTATGTGCAATTTAACTCTCTCTCCATATTTGATTGCGCCGAAGGGACAAGCAGTTATACATAACCCACAGTTTCGGCACAGCGTAATCTCTATGTTTGGATAGGTGTCTACCACTTTAATAGCATGTTGAGGACACGTGCTAATGATTGAACATGGCTCACAACGTTTACAGACGTTTCTATCAACTCGGTAAAGCAACGTTGTCTCCACAATGCTTTGTTGATCTGTTGGCACAATGTATATGGGAACTGCTCCCTTCTGTGCCTGCGCAACCACGTTTGTCACCAAAGTGTCAGCTATACCATGCACAATCTTAGCTACACTGTTTGCAGTCGCAGGTGAAACTATGAGAAATTTATATACTCCTCTTAACAATCTTCCAGCTTTGGGAGAAGCTGCCCCCTCTTTATCTTCTGTAAAAATCTCCTGAAGGTAGCCTCCCTTTGATATCTTTTTAAGCTCCTCCCAAAGTCCATATATCTTAACAACTTGGCTTCCAGCAGCCGAGAGGTAAGTTGTAACTTTGATATCGCCATCTTTAATTATTTCGCTCATAACTTCAAATGTTTCTTTTAAGAAGTGTCCAGCTCCAGTTATCGCCCAAGCAATAGGTAAGCACATCCCCATCTTTTAAAATTAACTCGTGGAAGCTTTTAAAGATTCAATTGTTAATAAAAAAAGCATATATCTGAATTTTACATAAACTAGAACGAATGCTGGCTTAATAGAGCATGAGTAGACTTTTTAAGGGAGTCATGATCATCCTTTCTGTGAAGTGTGGTGATTGCTTGAGTTTTCCAATAGACCTTTTAAACCGCATTGTCGATATTCAATCCACTAAGCCGAATGTTCAAGTGAGGCTTACTAGGGTTGGCGTAAAAAAATCTAAAGTTAAACTTACGTATAGTGGGTGAAAGAGGGTCCCTTTCCCTTTTCCCGACAATAGACCTGTTTGTAGATTTGCCCAGTGATAAAAGGGGTGTTCACCTCTCAAGAAACCCTGAGCTACTTTACGAGACCCTAGAGGGGCATAGCATTTTTAAATCAAACAGCATTGAGAATTTCTGCAGTGCAGTCGCTCGGCGACTTTTGGAGAAGCATGACTACTCAAACAAGGCTGAAGTTAGGCTTAGGAGTAGTTACATTGTAATCCGCAAGCCCGTTTTAGGCAACCCAACATCAGAGCCATGTAGAATATTTGCAGCAGCCACGGCGACAAAAAGAGATGGAGACATTATTGTGCAACGTATGGTCGGTGTGAGCGTAGTAGGCTTTACTGCATGCCCATGCACCCAGAACCTGCTACGAGCTTTAACCGAAGAAAAGCTCCGCAAAATGGGCTACATGAATGAAGACATTAAGAGGATTATGGAAAATGTGCCCATTGCCACTCATACTCAAAGAACAACGGGGACTGTTTTAATGCATGTCCCAAACGGCTTCGCAGTAGACATCGAAGATTTAATCGATATTGTTGAAAGCTCTATGAGTGGAAAAACCTATTCTCTGCTTAAGCGGCCATCAGAGGCCTCAGTTGTAATGGAGGCTTATGAAAAACCGCGATTCACGGAAGACGTTGTTCGAGAGATGCTTAAGGCAATTGCGAAAAGATATAAGAATTTTCCAGATGAAACACGCGTTTTAGCTCAAGCGTGCAGCCAGGAAAGCGTTCATAAACACGACATAATCGCCGAAAGAGTAGCAACTTTGGGGGAAATTAGAGCCGAATTAAATGGTGGCACCTAACACTTCTTCCAATTCAGGGCATGTGACGTTAATAAAACCCTTGATTCTTTCTCCATGGCCAGTTACGTTGTAAAATGGAATGTCAACTTTGGAGCATAACCACTCAAGTAGCTCCTTGCAAATTTTAAGCTTCAAAATTTTTGTTTTAACGGATTTAACATGCTTTTTCGAATATTCACCTACAACTTCACCCAAGTCCATTCCAGCCACAACAACAAGTTTAGCCTCCATAACCGCAGCCAAGAAAACCGCCCTGTCGCCGTCCGTAAACCCGCCAAAATTGTAAACACCTGGTCTAGGCTCAACCTGCGTTGTTCCAACAATTTTATCAAAAAGCGGAACGTACCTCTTCAAAAGTTTGATGTTATCGCCGTGACCATGGACTACCATAACCGAGCCAGATCGACTTGCAACTATCAAGTCTGGAAGAAAGCCATCTAGGTCGCTTACAACAATATTTGGAACACGATTTGCCACGTTTAAAAGCGCGCTAGTCGCCCCATCGGCACAGATCACAACAAATTTTCTCAACAAATTCCTCTCTTTCAACTCTATTATGTCACCTTTTAGAGAGGGGCCTGCTCCGAAGACTAAAACGGGCTTGCCAGAAATCATTCTCTCTAAAATTCGCGGATCCAAACTTCTTTGATAAATCATGTGGCTTAAAATGTCCGTTGCGAGCTGATCCCTATTTGGGTCGTAACCAAGCTCATTAACAATTTTTTGGTACCAAAGCCGCCATTCATGAGGGCTTACAATCACTTTCATAGCTTCATGATAATATTTTTGTGCAGATTATTAAAGGTGTTGAGAGGGTGTGGCTTGTGGGCCTGGCTGCCAACTTGGCTGGTTTGAAGGTTGGAGATGCCTATCCCGTTCGCGTTGTTGGGGTAATAAATGTCAGCCCTGAATCCTTTTATAAGGGTTCGATCGTAACCACGAGGGAGGAAATAGCCGCGACTGCTTTGAAAATGGTTAAGGAGGGGGCTGAAATATTAGATGTCGGCGCGATGTCAACGGCGCCTTACTTACAAACGGAAATCTCAGTGGATGAAGAGAAGAAGCGGCTAACCTCAGCAATTAAAGTCGTAAAGGAAAACGTTAACGTCCCGGTTTCAGCTGACACAACTCGAAGCATACCTGCAGAAGCCGCTATCAAAGCTGGAGCCGATATCATAAACGACGTTAGCGGTTTAAAGAATGACGCAAGAATGGCGAAACTCGTTGCAGAATATGGCGTATCTTTAATAATAGTGGCGCGGGACGGAGCCTACGGAAGAGGACCCCCAATTCAAAGGGTGATAACAGCCCTCAGGCAAAGCCTCCATATAGCTGAGAAGGCTGGGATATCACTTGACAAAATTGTCGTGGATCCTGGGATAGGCTTCTTCCGTCAAGCTGAATGCCCATGGTACATTTGGGACTGCAACGTGATAGCCAATCTTCAAAAGCTTCGGACGCTTGGAAGACCGATACATGTAGGTGCTTCCAGAAAATCTTTTATAGGAAAAATTCTGGATCAGGAAAATCCTGAACAACGTCTCTTAGGTTCCCTTTCAGCCGCGGCCATTGCGGTGTTTAACGGGGCTCATTTAGTTAGAACCCACGATGTGAAAGCAACAATTGAGGTCGTCCGTCTGGCTGAGTACATTAGGAAAAGCAAACGGCTCAAAATGAAAAGTTTAAAACTAACTATTTAACCTATAAATAGTGTTGGGTTGAGGGCGTTAGGCGTAGATCCAGGCACAAAAAATTTCGACATTTGTTGCATAGAGGATGACGTTTCCCGTGTTATCCTCGACGAGTCAATTTCAACGGATGTTGTTGCAGAAGATCCAACTTACGTTCTCGAAGTAATAAAAAGCGTTGAGCCTGACGTCATTTTAGGTCCGTCCGGGTATGGATTGGAATTTAAACATATATCGCAATTTACAGTGGAAGATGTCGCTTTAACAACCCTTGATAAGGAGGGAGACGTGGAGATTCCAGTTCTCCTCGGTTTGCGAAAACTGTTATGGATGATGAAGGAGGCTGGTTTAAACGCGTATTCCGTACCTGGGGTCATACTTTTACCGACAATACCTCTCCATAGAAAGGTGAATAAAATAGACATGGGGACGGCTGACAAAACCTGCGTTACAGCCATGGCTATCTGGGATCAAGCAGAGGAATACGGGATAAGCTACAAAGAAACGAGCTTAATATGCGTTGAAATGGGCTTCGGCTATAATGCGGCCATTGCCGTAGAGAACGGGCAAATAATCGATGGAGTTGGGGGAACGATATTCCCCGGACCCGGCTACTTATCCCCCGGTCAAATGGACGGTGAATTAGCTTACATTCTAGGCAAAATCAGCAAACTAGACCTTTTTCCAGTCAGGTGTCACGTTTATAGCTGCGGATAAAGTAGTTGAACTTGATTATTTCTTTGCAAACGTTTGTGAAGAAAGGCGTCAAACGGCTCTGGCAAGCATGATTGAAGGAATAGTTAAAGCTGTAGCCATGTTGTTAACAGTGTTTAATAAACAGCCCCGGGAAATAATACTTACAGGCAGATTATCGCGGGTTAACGTTCTTCAACATAGCTTAGAAAAAGTTCTCGGCGAAAGATTTGGCATAGCCACGCGGCGGCCGAAACATAACTTCGCGAAGAAGTCAAAAGAGGCTGCGCAGGGAGCAGCCTTACTAGCTAACGGGATATTCGGAGGTAAATACGCTGACTTGGCGGAAACCTTAAGGGTTAAAGAGGCTAAAGGCACGGTTCTAGACCACATTTACTTTAAGAAATTTAACAAGAAGCAGGTGCTGGAAAGGTTAAGGTACACCTGAAAGGCTTTTATGTGATTATGGACGTGTTCAGTTTACAATTTCAACAAGAGCTCCTTTGTTATTTGCTTTTGCTATAAATACTTCCCCTCCCCCTCTTCCACTGAGAAAGGATTGGAGGGCCGACTTCAGTTTAAGAGCATGCTCTTCACCGTGAGCCAATCCGTAAAATGCTGGTCCCCATGAACTTTGCCCTGCTCCATAGGCTCCCAGTCTCAAAATATGCGTTATGGCCTCTTCAGCTATGCGGCTTGAATAAATCCCTCCCTGAACCCGAGAAAAGTAGTCTCCCACAATTCTTTGTATACTTGTTAAAGCCTCTCCAAAGCCTTTAATGTCATGTTCTATGAGAGAGGGCAAAAGTTTCATCAATGTGAGACGGCAAATCTTGCCGACATTCTCTGCGGACATTGGCGGAAGTTGACGAAATATTTGTAGCTCTTCCTCATCACTGAATCCCCTCTTGACGTTTGGGATGGCCACCACAAAAAGCCAGTCTTCTGGGAAAGGCGCATGGAAAATTATGGGCTGAAAGCCCTTTATGATCGTGGATGAACAACTCGCTTCTGTTCTCAACCCGCCCTCAACAACGAAGCCTCCACGCTCAAAAATGGCTGTTCCAACACCTGAAATTCCTCCTCTTCCCATTATCGTTGCAAGCATTTGGGTGGACGCCTTTATTTGAAATATTCTTGCAAGGGCTGTTGCAATAGCCAACGCCAACTGAGTCCCTGAACCCAGTCCGACATGTTCTGGAATGGTCTGCCTCACGTTGATTGCGACATTCTCGATCAAACCATAGGCTTTTAAAAACCTTTCAATAAACAACCGTGATAGGGCGTTTCTCTCGCCTTCAACGATTAGTTTGCTCGATGGTTGTGCTTCAACAATTGTATTTGGCTGGTCTAAGGCCACACCCATTCCACCAAAAATTCGACCTAATCCACCTTCAAGATCCAAAAAACCAAGATGAAGCCTAGAAGGAGTTTTCACACGAACCTTCATGGTTTTTCTGCCTCCACAAATTAACCTGTTGAATTAAATTAGCAAGGATTTCAGAGCACTTTGAATTTGGCGCTACATGATTCACAATGGTGCTGTAATACCTAATTAGCTTTATAAGCCTTTCAGCCTTTTCATACTCCCCTTTATCCAGAAAAACCTTAACTCGAGTTGCATGTATAATTGCTTCTATTGTTGCAAAAGTCGCTCTGCAGTAAGCCCTAGGCAAAACCCTTGAACACCTTACAAGCTTGACGTCGCACAAAAACTCTGCCCTTTCGCCTAATAGTTTAGTATCCAAAACAGAAATTTCAACGAAGGCGTCAGCTAAAAGAATTCTTGGAGCATTTACAACCTCGGCTTTTCCAAACCATTCAAGAGGTACTCTGCCATTGGGATTTACCTCTTTAAAAGCTGTACGATAATATAGCTCTGGATTTGAAGTCAAATTCAACACAGCATCACGCTGGAAATAAAGATTTTTGAAAGTTAAAGTTGAACAGTACGGCTTAACAATTACATATCGCATGTCCATTGTCATTACACCCATAGGGGCAGCGGTAGGTTGCCCATCTAAGCAATAAGTTGAGACAATAGTTTCCAATATTACCCCCTTGATAAAGCCTAAATCCTCCAAATTATTCATAACCTCACTCATCAAAAATCAACATTTCTCAACACTTTTATAAATTCGTTTCTTCTTCAACTTTTAAAGAATATTCCGCCCTTCATAAGTATCAAAAGCGACTATGCCATTTGATTCTTGAAACTTGGAACACTTACTGTAGGTTTCACTTTTAACATCAGCTTTCAAAAAGCAGGTCAGTTAGCAAATTTAAAATATGTTTAAACAAAATATGCAAAACTCTCATAATTCCTCTATTTCTTCGTATACATGTCGCCGATATGGCATCGGCTAAGGCGTTCTCATCATGCCATATTACTGGATTCTTTCAGATAGTTGACGGGCCTGTTGTATGTAGGTTTAAGGGTGGTATGTTTAAAGCGGGGAGTTAAGACCGCGATTAGGTTGAGGGGGCTTCATCGTTGGCGTTCTAAGTTAGCATTAATCGTAAATCGTATGCTTTCAAATTCTGCCGAAGTTTCAAAGCATATCCTGAACATATTTACGTTGCGTTTCAAGAATATGAGAAGCTTCAAAAAATTAAATGAAAATATTAAGGCCCTCTTTGAAATCAGAGGGATTGGTAAAGGATAGACTTCAGAGGAGACCTAGAGGGGGGGTCGAACATCCATACAATTTTCCATACAAAGAGCCATACAAAATCCATACAAACAAGTGTAGGAAAAAGAGAAGACCATACTCGTTTACCTTGAAAAAGATGGGCTCATCTTGGCGCATATTCGAAGTATCCTTCAACTCAAACGTTTTCGAGAAAAATGGTTAAAAGAGCCGTAATGCTTGACGAAGCCCTGACGGAAGATAAGGC
>Ga0080004_1123043_pt1 | contig 75836 bp, 73 predicted proteins | sample WasSprMetagenome_FD_69207 | JGI IMG/M metagenome (GOLD analysis project Ga0080004, IMG submission 69207) | Sulfidic aquatic microbial communities from Washburn Spring, Yellowstone National Park, USA - WS (SPADES assembly) (version 2) | ecosystem: Environmental > Aquatic > Thermal springs > Hot...
TCTCTTCCCCCTTTGCCCCCCTTTCCTCATCCTTCTTTTCTAACTCTATCTTCCTCGCTAACTCCCTCTCTTCTCTCGCTCTCTCCTTTTTCTCTCTCGCCTCCTCTAATTCCTTCCTCCTCCTCTCTTTCTCCTCCCTCTCCCTTATCTCAGCCTCTATCCTCCTTTTCTCTCGCTCCTCCTCTCTCTTCCTCTTTTCCTCCGCCTTCTCTAATAATAATTTCTCCTTTAATCTCTCCCTCTCCTCTACTTTCTTCTTTAATAAATTTATTAACTCCTCTCTCTTCTTGATTTGCTCTAACCTTCTCCTCTCCTTCTCTTCTTCCTTTGCCCTCCTTTCCTCATCCTTCTTTTCTAACTCTATCTTCCTCGCTAACTCCCTCTCTTCTCTCGCTCTCTCCTTTTTCTCTCTCGCCTCCTCTAATTCCTTCCTCCTCTCTCGTTCTTTTTCTCTCTCCCTCTTTTTCTCCTCCAGTATTAATTGTTTAATTTTCCTTTTCTCTTCTCTTTTTTTCGCTATAATTTCTAAAAACTTTTCTTTCCTTTCCTTTTTTCTTTTACTTTCAAGTTTAAAATCTTCTCCTAATGGTTTTTTCTCTTTCAACTTCCTTTCTTTCTCTATTTCTCTTCTTTCTAAATATTCCCTTTTTCTCAAATCTTTAAAAATCTTTTTTTGCTCTTTTATTTTTCTTCTTTCTTCTTTTTTCTTCTCTATAAATTCAAGCAATTTCTTTTTTTTGTCTTCTCTTTTCATAAATCTACCCTTCCTGTTTCTTCTCTGTCTTTAAAATAATAGTATTTAAATCTATATCTGCCTTGTAAAAGTCCTCACCTATATTTGTAATAAGAACATTTTCAACAGTAAAATAAGAGGATGGATTATCAAAATATTTAATACATCTTATTATTTCATTGCTTGTTCCACTTATACTTAACTTAATTGGGATTGTTTGATAAAAAGCAACCTTTTGGGGAACTCCTGGAGTTAAATTTGAAACCACAGTAACCCCTGAGTCAATAATTAATTTTACAAGGTCTTTTATTACTTCAAATTGTAATGTTAAAATTGGAATCTGGTTAACATCAACTAATCCTGTTTTTTGAAAGCCAAATGATGTTGGAATAGACACATTTCTACTTTTAGCCATTTTCTGTAATCTGTCCTCATAAAAATAAATATATTCTTTAAATTCAATTGAAGGGTATCTTTCAAATTTAGGTGGAGAAGGATATGTTGTGGAAAAACTATTTAACATTATTTCAAATTGTTTTTCAAGAAACTCTTTTTTCTTTGTAAGTTTTCCTATAAGTTCGGGAGATGGTGCTTTTTCTTTTTCTGTTTCATATTTTTTAACCTCTTCGTATATCTTTTTTATTTCATCTTCCATCTTTTTTATCTCTTGATAATTCTTTTTCCTCAAAAATTGACCCAATCCAATAATTCCTACAACCATAATTAAAGAGAAAAATAACAAATACTTTTTAAAAAAACCAATTAATTTTTTCATTTTAAAGTCAAAACAAGTGAAAATTCAATTTTATTTTTTTCCTGATTTACTTCACATGAAACTATATCTACCTTTTGAATAAAATCAAGTTTTCCTAATCTATCAACAAAATCTTTAAAGTCATTAAAAGCAGTTTTTATATCTCCAATAATAACTTCTCCAGATAAAGTATAAATATTACCTCCCTCTATCTTTACTTCAGCAGGTTTTTGTTGTTCCTGTGGCCCCGGTGGTTGTCCTGGTGGTCCTTGCGGTGGCCCCGGTGGCGGTGCAGGTGGAGCTCCAGGACCAGGAGGTGCCATTTCTGGTGGTGTTGGTCCCATAGGTGGTTGACCCGGTGCCATACCCGCTTCAGGTTTTGAGGGAGTAGAAGTTCCAGGAGTTATTGTAGTAATATAAATTTTACTACTTGGCAAGGCCTCACCAATAGAGAGAATCCTTTTTAACCAGATGTTTTTCTTATCCAGTATCCCTTTTACAATTCCAACTTTACCGTTAATTTCATTTATTTCTTTTTCCAGTTTTTCTACTTCTGGTTTATATTTTTCATATTGACTCATTGAAACCTGTAATTCTTTTTTTATTCCATTAAGCATCTCTCTTTCAAATTTATAAAAAGGCAAAGGTGTAATTGCTATAATTCCAGCCATTACAACAGAAAGATATATGTATGGCCTATTTATTCTAAATTCCCTTAATCTTTCAAATTCTTCAGGTAAAAAATTAATATTTATAAAAACAGGTAATATTTTTCTCAATCCAATTCCAATGGCAGTTACAAGTTCAACATCTTTCTCTTTCAAATAGGTATATTCTTCAGCAACTTCAATATTTTCAAATGGTCTAAAATAATGAACAGGAAACCTACCCTTTTCTTCCAGATATTCTCTAAACCCTTTTAATAAAGAAGTGCCTCCACAAATATATAATTCTTCCAATTCAGGACCTTTTATTGTAAATCTCCAGTAATCTATAGAATTTTGCAATTCAGTGTTTAAACTATCAAGTGTACTTAAAACTGCCTTAATTTGAGTCCCTTTCTCTTTTTTCTCTATTTCTGCTTCCTCAAATGTTTTCCCTTCTGTTTCAGAGATTGCAGAAGTTATTGTATTTCCAGAAACTGTTAAGGACCTTACAAGAAATTTTTCTCTGTGAAATATTATTAAATTAGAAGAGTTTGCTCCAATTTCAAGAAATCCTAAACATTTTTCCCTTCCTATATTTTTGAAAAATAGAAGTATATTAATAAGTGCAAAATGGTCTGTATCAAGAAATAATGGTTCTATTCCAAGAGTAGTAATTCTACCAATATGTTCACTTAAAATTTCTCTTTTTATTGCTCCAAGTAAAACATTGTAATTCTGTTCTGTCTCTTCTATAATCTGATATTTCCAAACAACAACTTCTAATGGGAAGGGTATTTGTTGTTGAACTTCATATTTCAGTATATCTTTCAATTTTTTTACAGGAACTTTTGGAACACTTAAACTGCGAATTAAAACCCCTCTTCCTGGGATAGAAACATAAAAACCTTTACTTGGCAAATTTTTAATGAAATTTTTACCTTCTGTTTTTAAAAAATTCTCTATTTCTTCTGAGGGTATATTTGACAAGTCCAATTCATTGTAATAAGTTAAAAAAATTTTGCCACCTGAATATTCCAAATCAATAACCCTTATTTTTGTAGAACCAACATCTAATATTAAATTTCTTCCTCCTATTCTCACTATAACCCCTATTTCTAAAATTCTTTTAAAATAAAATTTGCGGGGGGCCGATTCGAACGGCCGACCTCCAGGTTATGGGCCTGGCGAGCTACCACTGCTCCACCCCGCATCTATTTTATATTAATATAATATTATACCTCCTTATCTATTTTTTTGTCAAACTTTCTATTGCAAATTCAAGGTCCTTTTCTATTTTCTCTACCTCTTCCTTAATTTTATTTTTAAATTCCTCTTTTTTAAATAATTCTCTTTTTAAATTATATATTGTTTCATAAAGTTCTATCAAATAAATTACAAGGATATCCACCTTATCAAATGATTTATAAATATTTTCAAGATTTTTATATTTTTCATTAATCTCTTTTGCAATTTTATTAACCTCGTTAAAAGGCATTGATGAAGAAATTGAATATGTCCTCCCAAGTATATTTACTTTAAACATATTGACCTCTCAATTTACCGTTAAATTTTTTTTCAATAGTTTCAATTATTTTTTTTGAGAAATCATCTATTTCTTCATTTTGTAAAGTTTTTTCTGTAGACCTAAAAATTATGGAAAAACTTACACTTATTTGATTTTCAGGAATATTTTTATCTTTATAAATATCAAAAACTTCAATACTTTCCAATGGTAAATTCAAATTTCTTATTTCTTTTTCAATTTCTTCCCAGTTTATCTCCTTATCAAGTAAAAATGAAAAATCTCTTTTGGAAGAAGGAAACTTAGGCAATTGTTTAAATTTTTTTTCAAAATTTATATATTTCATAAATTTGTCAAATAATATTTCGCAAACATAAACATCTTTTTTTATATCAAAAAAATTTTTCAATTCTTCCGATGCCAAAAATATTCTTCCTACTTTGTCTTGAAAATAATAAATGTCATAATTTGTCCCACTCCGAGCAAAAAAATTCTCATTTTTCATATAATCAATATTTTCTAATCCGCATTTCTCAAATAACATTTCAATTTTTCCTTTAAAATCAAAAAATGAACTTAAATTATAAGAAACAATTAAAAGAGAATCGTCTTCTTTAAACTCGCCATTTTCTTCTTTGTAGATTTTACCTATTTCAAAAATCTCAAGTTTCTCATTTTGATGTGAGACATTATATTTAATTACTTCAAAAATATTAAAAATTAAAGTATTTCTTAAAAATGAGAATGGTTGGGAAAGAGGATTTTCTATTTTAACTGCATTTAGATTAAACTTTTCTACAATTTTATCAGAAATAAAACTCAAAGTAATAACTTCTGAAAAACCAAGATTCACAAGTAAATGTTTAATTTTTTTAGTTGTTTCATATCTTGAAAAAACTAAAGTGGGCTGAATATTTATAACTGGCATTTCCTCTGGTATATCTGAATATTTTTTATATTTTGCAATTTCCTCAATAATATCTATTTCTTCATTTATATCTTTTCTGAAATCTGGAATTTTAAGTAGAAAAATTTTTTCATCTTCATTTTTTATTTTAAATTCTAATTTATCAAAAATTTTTCTTAAAAATTCATCTTCAATTTTTATTCCGAGAATTTTTTCAACATTTTCCTTTTTTAGACAAATTTCCTTTTCTTCTTTTTCTAATTTTAAACCCTTAAAACTGATACTCCCAATTTCTCCACCACAGATTTCCTTAATCATTTCTGTTACTCTTTCCATCCCTCTTTTAGCCAGGGATATACTTAAATTTTTTTCAAATCTTAATGATGCCTCTGTTACAAGTCCAATTTTTTTACTTCCTTTTCTTATAACAACTGGATTAAAATATGCGCTTTCAATTAAAATATTTTTAGTTTGATAACTTACTTCTGTATTTGCACCACCCATTATTCCTGCTATGGCAATTGGTTTTTCTTCATCAGCAATTAATAAAACATCCTCAACTTCTCTCTCTTTACCATCTATAGTAACTATTTTTTCACCCTTTTTGCCTTTTCTCACAATTATCTTTCCTTTTATTTTGTCAAGGTCAAAAATATGAAGGGGTTGCCCAATTTCACACATTACAAAGTTTGAAATATCAACAACATTAAAAGAACTTTTGAATCCAATATCTTCTATATTTTTTTTAAATTCATCTGTTGAAAAAGAATTTTTAATATTTCTTATTACTCTGCAAGAATAATAAAAACAATCATCTAAATTCTCTATCTCTATAGGCATGACATCTGGAATTTCCTCTACATAAGAAGTTTTATTGATATCCTTTAAATTAAAATTTCCAAATGGCATAATCTCTCTCAATATCCCAACAAAACTTAATAAATCAGGTCTATTTGCAGGAGTTTCAAGTTCAAAAATAATCTCATCATTTTCTTCTTTTATAATTTTGGGACTTAAACCAAGAATTCCAAGATAATTCATCATTTCCTCTTTTTCTAATTTTCCAATAACATAATTCATCAATATTTTATATGTGTATCTCATTTTTTTTAAAACTGGTTTAGAAATTTCATATCATTAAAATAAAAGTGTCTAATATCATCTATTCCATATTTTAACATGGCAAGTCTTTCAACTCCCATTCCAAAAGCAAATCCGGTATAAATAGAGGGGTCATATCCGACAATTTTAAAAACATTTGGATGAACCATTCCACAACCAAGAATTTCAAGAAAACCACTGTATCCACATGTAGAACATCCTTTTCCTTCACATATTACACAGGAAATACTCAATTCAGCACTTGGTTCTGTAAATGGAAAGTAAGATGGAGAAAAAACAACCTTTATTTCCTTCTTGAAAAACTCTCGTATAAAGTAAGATAGAACACCCTTCAAATGAGTAAATTTAATTCCCTTATCAACCATTAAACCTTCAATCTGATGAAACATTGGACTGTGAGAGGAATCAAACGCATCCCTTCTAAAACATTTACCTGGAGCAATTATTCTTAATGGAGGTCTGTATTTTTCCATAACTCTCACCTGAACAGGGCTTGTATGTGTTCTTAAAAGAATCCCTTTTTCCTTATTTAAATAAAAAGTATCCCATATATCTCTTGCAGGATGTTCTTCTGGAGTATTTAAAGCAGTAAAATTATAATAATCTGTTTCAATTTCAGGACCTTCAACTACTCCAAACCCAATTTTATAAAATATCTGAACAATTTGTTCTATAATTTCTGTTATTGGATGTAAATTGCCAATTATTGCTTTTTTACCCGGAAAGGAAAGATTATACTTCTCTTTTTTCTCCTTTAACTTTGATTTTAAACTTTCATATATTTCATTCAATTCCTTCTTTATTTCATTAAGTTTTTTCCCCAGAAGTATCTTTTCTTCCTGTTTAAATTGGGATATTTTTGAAAACATCTGATTTAAAAATGATTTTCTTCCCAGATATTTAACTCTCCATTTTTCAAGCAATTCCTCATTTTTTATATTTTCAATTTCCTTTTTTGCTTCTTCTGAAATTTTCCCTATTTCTTCAATAAAATTTTTCTCCATATAATCCTTTCTTTTTAATATATTCTATTACTACATCAGGAATTAAATATTTTACAGTTTTATTTTCAAAAATGCAATTTCTGATATAGGTGGATGAAATATCTACAAAAGGGGCCTCAATTACTTTATAATTTACTGGGAAATTTATGTTAAAATGTGCCTTTTCACTTCTTCTGGCCACAAGAAAAATTACTTCCTTAATAAGGTCTTTTGCCCTATACCAGTTTGGAACATCATATAGAGAATCTTCTCCTATTATCATAAAAATTTCATAACCAGGCATTTCCTTTTTTAGTTCTTTTAATGTATTATAAGTATAACATACCTCCTTTTTAAAAATTTCAATATCAGAAACTTTAAAAAATGGATTATCCTCAACTGCAATTTTTACCATATTAAATCTATCTTCTGGAGATGCATATACTTTTTTTTTATGAGGAGGAATTCCAGTGGGAATAAAAATAACAAAATCAAGATTAAATTGGTCTCTTGCTTTTTCTGCTATTATCAAATGACCATAATGTATCGGGTCAAAAGTTCCACCTAAAATTCCAATTTTTTTATTCTCTAATCTGCCCATTTCCATATATTACATATTTATAACTTGTTAATTCTTCAAGTCCCATAGGTCCTCTTGCATGAATTTTATCTGTACTTATTCCTATTTCTGCTCCGAGTCCAAATTCACCACCATCTGTAAATCTTGTAGAAGCATTATGATAAACAGCGGCAGAATCAACCTCTTTTAAAAATTTCTCAGCACTTTCTCTGTTTTCAGTAATTATTGCATCAGAATGATGAGTTCCATATTTATTTATATGTCTAATTGCTTCTTCAATATTATTTACTACCTTTATTGATATAATCAAATCAAGATATTCTGTATACCAGTCCTTTTCAGTTGCTTCTTTTATATCACTTATAATTTTTCTTGTTTCACTACACCCCCTCATCTCAACTCCATGTTCTCTGAACAATTCAGCCATTTTAGGTAAAAATCTTTCTGCAATCTCTTTATGAACAAGAAGAGTTTCTGTTGCGTTACATGTAGCAGGTCTTTGAACTTTTGCATTTAAAACAACTTTCCATGCAATTTCCAAATTTGCATCTTTATCTACATATGTGTGACATACTCCTGCATAATGTTTTATAACAGGGATATAACTATTTTCAACAACAGTTTTTATAAGTGATTCCCCTCCCCTTGGAATTATAAGGTCTATATATTGATAAAGTTTTAAAATATATTTCACCGCTTTTCTTCCACCAGTTGTTATTATATTTACACTATCCACAGGCAAAATACTTTCATTCAATGCCAACTTCATTATCTCAACAAGTTTCAAATTTGTTCTTTTCGCTTCTTTACCTCCCCTTAAAATTACAGAATTTCCTGATTTAATACAAAGAATACTTGCCTCAATAGTTACATCCGGTCTCGATTCGTAAATAATTCCAATAACTCCTATTGGAACCCTTATTTTTTCTATTTTTAACCCATTTGGTCTTGTTGTTTCCCATATTTTTTTACCAACTGGGTCAGACAAAGAAATTACATCTTTTATTGATTTTATCATTTTATCAATTCTTTTTTCATCAATTTTTAATCTATCTATAAATGCCTTTGAATAATTCTTTTTTAGACATTTTTCAACATCTTTTTCATTTTCTTTTACTATTTTTTCTCTGTTTTCTTCAATTTTCTCAATCAATTTACTTAAAAATAAATTTTTCTCCTCTGTTGAAATTTTTGAAAGTATAATTGAGGCTTCCTTTGTTTTTTTGACATCAAGAATTATTTTTTCTTTCCAGTCCATGGTAAGAGTCCTTTTTTACAGGATAAAAAATTGTTCCTATATTTTCTCCCTCTATAAGTTTTTTAATTGACCAGCTTTTCTTTCCATTCAAAATAACACAGTATTTCCCTTTTGATATTACAAATTCCGCTGCTTCTATCTTACTTTTAATTCCACCAACCCCTTTTTTTGAAGGACCTCCAATTTTTATAATTTTTCTCAAATTATTTATATCCATAACTTCTTCTATCAATTTCCCCTTATTTTCTTTTGGGTCTTCAGTAAAAATACCATCAACATCTGAAAGAATAATTAAAGCATCTGCATTTACCAAATCAACTACATAACTTGAAAGTATATCATTATCCCCAAACTTTATTTCTTCAACAGCAATACTATCATTTTCATTTATAATAGGAATAACTTTAAATTTAAGAAGTGTAAAAAGTGTATCTCTTGCATATTTTTTTCTTTTTGAATCCATAAATACATCTCTTGTGAGAAGAATTTGTCCAACATTTAAACCTTCCTCCCTAAATAACCTTTCATATGTCCTCATCAATCTACTCTGTCCAACACTTGCTGCTGCCTGAAGCATATTTATCTTTTTTGGTCTTTCTTTCCAATTTAATATCTGCAGACCAGCAGCAATGGCTCCTGAGGTTACTATAATTACTTCCTTCTTTTTCTCCTCAACAAGATAGCAAATTTGTTCAACAATGTGTTCTATAATTGAAGTATCCAATCTATTATTTTCTGTTGTTAAAACATTTGTCCCTATTTTTATAACAATCCTTTTTATTCTATCAAATATTTCTTTTCTTTCCATATTCTATTTTTTCCCTGTATAATCTGCTATTTTCAAAAAGTTTAATTAAGGTTTCCGTTTTCTCCTTTCTCAAATAATCTTTAAAATTTTTCAACTCTTTTTCATATTTCTCAATCCATTTTAAAAGATTTTTTTTATTTGAAATAAATATATCAACCCACATTTCACAATTACTTTTACCTATTCTTGTTGTATCAAGAAAACCGGAGCCAAAACAATTTTTAAATATTTTTTTATTATTTTTAAAACCAAGATAAAGCAAAACATAAATTAAAAAATGGGGTAAATGACTTGTAAAACCCAAAACTTCATCGTGTTTTTCAGGGGACATTTCTATAACTTTACTGCCAAGTTTTTCCCAGAAAATTTTTACTTCTTCTTTAACCTTTTTATTTGTATTTTCTGTTGGAGTTATTATAACCACTTTATTTTCAAAAAGTCCTTCTTTTACTGATTCAATTCCACTTTTTTCAGAACCTGCTATTGGATGAGAACCGATAAAATTTGTTTTTTTACCGATGATATTTTCAACCTTTTCACAAATAATTTTCTTTACACTTGCAACATCTGTAAAAAAAATTTTAGGTTTAATCTCACTTACAATTTTTATATATTTTTCAATAATATTTACTGGTGTTGCAATTATAAGGAAATCAGCACTTTTTATAACTTCATCAGGATTGTCATAATACCGATCAATTATTCCTTTTTCTACTGCCCTCTCCATTGTCTCCATTTTTCTACTGTATCCAATAACTTCTTCAGCAATTTTTTTCCTTTTTATTTCCAGACCAATAGAACCTCCAATCAATCCAATACCTATTATCCCTATTTTTTTAAAATCTACCATTTGTCATTTTTCTTCTTTCTTAACAAAACTTCTAAATAATTCAATTGGAAGAGGAAATACAAGGGTAGAATTTTTTTCTGCCGCTATTTCTGTTGCTGTCTGTAAATATCTCAGTTGAATTGCCATCGGAACTTCTGATAATATCTCTGCTGCTTCCTTTAATTTTTGTGCTGCCTGAAATTCTCCTTCTGCATTTATAATTTTTGCTCTTCTATCCCTTTCAACCTCTGCCTGTCTTGCCATTGCTCTTTTCATACTATCTGGCAATTCAACTTCTTTAATTTCTACAATACTAACTTTTATTCCCCATGGGTCTGTTTGTTCATCTATTATTTGCTGTAATCTGTGATTTATTTTTTCTCTTTCTGCAAGAATTTCATCAAGTTCAAGTTGTCCAGCCACTCCTCTTAATGTAGTCTGAGCAATCTGCATAGTTGACAATTGATAATTTTCTACTTCAACAACTGCTTTTGTCGGATCCATAACCCTAAACCAGACAACAGCATTTATTTTTATTGGAACATTATCTTTTGTCATAACTTCCTGTGGTGTTACATCAAATGTTACTGTTCTTAAACTCACCTTTACCATTCTCTCAATTATAGGTATTAAAAAAATCAAACCAGGACCTCTTGCTCCAACAAGTCTTCCGAGCCGAAATACCACTCCCCTTTCATATTCATTAACAATTTTTATAGCATTCGCTAAAATCATAAATATAAATATCCCAAGAATTATCCATCCCATTTTTGCCTCCTTTTTATCTGAATTTTAACCAAAACTTTTATATAAGTCAAATTTAAAACTTGCAATATCTTTTTAATGAACTATAATAAATTTTCTGCACAGGATTTAAAAGATGGTAAAAAATAATAAATTAAAAAAGATTGACTTCAGTATTTTTCCAAGATATTTAAGAAACTACAAAAAGGCGGTTATTCTTGCACCTACCTTTATGATACTTGAAGTTATAATGGATATTTTACAGCCAAAACTTTTATCACACATTGTTGACAATGGAATTATAAAAGGAAATATAACCCTGATAGTAAACACAGGTATTTTAATGCTTGGAATTGCAATAATTGGTCTTATAGGTGGAATTGGATGCACAATATTTTCAAGTATAGCAAGTCAGAATTTTGGATATGATTTAAGAAAAGAATTATTCAAAAAAATTCAAAATACATATTTTAAAGAAATTAATAAATTCTCTCCTTCTTCAATTATAACAAGATTAACAAATGATGTATCACAGGCACAACAACTTGTTCTTATTTCACTCAGAATGCTTGTAAGGGCACCATTTTTATTTATTGGAGGAATTATAATGGCAATTCTTATAAATTTCAAACTTTCCTTTATAATTTTTATTATATGCCCAATTTTGCTATCAATTTTCTATATTTTCACAAGAAAGAGTTTTTCTCTATTTACAATTATGCAGAAAAAAATAGACAAATTAAACCTTTTAATAAGAGAAAATCTTGCAGGCATAAGAGTAATTAAAATTTTTAATAGAACATTATATGAAAAAAATCGTTTTGAAAATGCCAATGAAGATTTAATGATGTCCTCCTTAAATGCAATAAATCTTATTATTAAAATGGGTCCGATTGTAATGATAATAGTTAATTTAAGTATAATTTCTGTTTTATGGTTTGGTGGAAAAATGTGTTTAAATAATAAGATTACTGTTGGAGAGATAATGGCTTTTATAAATTACCTTATGATAATTTTAATGTCACTTATGATGATAAGTAATCTTTTTGTATTCATATCAAGAGCAGGTGCTTCAATAGAAAGAATTAATGAAATACTTAAAATTCCTGAAGAAACTAAAAAAGAAAGATTTTATAAGTCTTTTTCAATGAATGGAGAGATAGAATTTAAAAATGTTTTTTTCAGTTATGAAAATGATATGAAAAATCCGTTGTTAAAAGATATATCTTTTAAAATAAAAAAGGGTGAAACACTGGGAATTATTGGAACTACCGGTTCAGGAAAAACAACACTTTTAAATCTTATAGTAAACTTATATCAACCAATAAAAGGAGAAATTTTAATAGATGGAGTAAATATAAAAGAAATAAACCCTGAAATACTTAAAAAAAATATAGGTTTTATCTCTCAGGAAACAATAATATTTTCTGGAACAATAAGAGAGATTATGAAATGGGCTAATGAAAATGCAACAGAAGAAGAGATAAAGGAAGCACTTGAAATTGCGGAAATTTATAATTTTATTAAAAAACTTCCAGAAGGAATTGATACTTTTATAGGACAGAAAGGGGTTAATCTTTCCGGAGGACAGAAACAGAGATTGATAATAGCAAGAGCAATAGTTAAAAAACCAAAAATTCTTATTCTTGATGATTGCACAAGTTCAGTTGATTTTATTACAGAAAAAAAGATATTTAAAAATTTGAAAGAAAATTTGAAAGAAGTTACAAAAATAATTGTGACACCAAGAATTTTTACAATTATGAATGCAGATAAAATTTTAGTCCTTGAAAATGGGAAAATTGTTGGAATTGGAAACCATACACAACTTTTAAAAAATTGCATTATTTATAGAGAAATTTATGAATCACAGATAGGAGAAAAAATAAATGTCTGAAAAATACAAATTTTCGGAACAACAAAAAATCAGATTTTCCCATGGTCCATTTTTTGGACACCATGGACCTGGCAGACATATAAATTTACTATCTGAAAAACCAAAAGAAACAATAAAAACAATTAAAAAACTTTTTAGATACTTAAGAAAATACAGATTATACTTTTTGCTCACATTTGTTTGTGTAATTGGAAGTTCAGTTTTATCTTTAATAGGTCCTTATTTAATCGGTAAAGGAATTGATAATTACATAATTCCCAGAAATTTAAATGGTTTTGGTAAATTTCTTCTCTTTATGTTTATAATTTACCTTTTCAATTCTTTCCTTTTTTATATTCAGGGTTTAACAATGGCAAATATTTCTCAAAAAGTGGGATTTGACATAAGAAATGATGCCTTTAATTCAATTCATAAACTTTCTCTTAAAGTTATAGATAGAAGACCTATTGGAGATATAATGAGCAGAATTACAAATGATATAGATATGATAAATATGACAATAGGGACAAGTTTGATTCAATTTTTCTCCGGAACAATTATGCTTACAGGAACAATAATTATGATGATTGTTTTAAGCCCAGTTTTGACACTTTATAGCATGATATTAATTCCTTTAATGGTAATAATTACAAAGATAATATCCTCAAGAACAAGAAAGTATTTTTTCCTCCAGCAAACAAAACTTGGAGAAATCAATAGTATTGTAGAAGAGGATATTACAGGACTGAAAATAATCAAGATTTATGGGAAAGAGGAAAATGAGATAAAAAAGTTTGAAGAAAAAAATTTAGAATTGAAAGAATACGGAATTATGGCTCAGAAATTTGCAGGAATAATGCCACCTTTAATGAATTTCTTGAACAATGTAAGTTATGTAATAGTTGGTGGAATTGGGGGTCTTCTTGCTTTAAAAAATGTAATAACAATTGGAACAATAGCAAGTTTCATAAATTATGTAAAACAATTTACAAGACCACTGAATGAACTTGCACATCAATTTAATGCAATTCAGAGTGCAATAGCAAGTGCAGAAAGAGTTTTTGAAATTATGGAAGAAGAAAAGGAGAAAGAGTATATTGAATCAGCAATAGAATTTGAGGATATAAGAAAAGAAATTGAATGTAAAAACTTATATTTTGCATATGAGGATGAAAAATATGTTTTAAAAAATATAAATTTTAAAGCCCCTTCAGGAAAAGTTATTGCAATTGTTGGTCCAACAGGTGCTGGAAAAACAACCCTTATAAATCTTATTACAAGGTTATATGATATTGAAAAAGGTGAAATTTTAATAGACGGGATTGATATAATGAAAATAAAGAAGGATAGTTTAAGAAAAAATATAGGAGTTGTTCTTCAGGATACTTATCTTTTTTCTGGAACAGTAAGGGAGAATATAAGGTATGGGAAACCCGAAGCAACAGATGAGGAAATTGAAAAAGTATGTAAAATAACAAATGCTGAAAAATTTATAATAAATCTTCCTGAAAAATATGAAACATTTCTATCTGATGGTGGACAAAGTTTAAGTCAGGGACAGAGACAACTTATTGCAATTTCAAGAGCAATTCTTGCAAACCCTAAAATTTTAATTCTTGATGAAGCGACAAGTAACATTGACACCAGAACTGAAATAGATATTCAGAAAAGTATGTTAAATTTAATGAAGGGAAAGACAAGTTTTATAATAGCCCATCGTTTAAATACAATAAAAAATGCTGATTTAATTCTTGTTGTAAATGAAGGAGAAATTGTAGAAGCAGGAAAACATGAAGAATTGATGAAAAAAAAGGGATTTTATTATAATTTATTTATGACTCAGTTTGGTGAGATTGAAAAGTAAAATGCCTGATTATTCATATCTTAATGCCTGAATTGGGTCAAGATATGCTGCCTTTCTTGCTGGATAAATACCAAAAGTTATTCCAACTCCAACAGATATAGAAAAGGAAAGAACAATTGACCACCATGTTATAACTGTTGTCATTCCAGCAAATTTTGTTACAAGTTTAGGAATCAAAATGCCAAGAATTATACCTATGAAACCTCCTGTTGAAGAGAGAATAACTGTTTCAAGTAAAAATTGACTTATTATATCCTTCCTTTTTGCACCAACAGCCCTTCTTATTCCTATCTCCCTTGTTCTCTCTGTAACTGTTGCAAGCATAATATTCATAATACCAATTCCTCCGACAATAAGAGAAATCGCTGCTATTGAACCAAGAACAATATTAAAAATTCTTTTTGTATGCTCTGCCTGTAAAAGAAGTTGTAATGGAACAAGAATTTCATAATCATCTTTTTTATGATTGGTTTTCAAAATATTTTCAATTATACCCGAAGTAGTCAATATTTTATCTGTATCATTAACTCTTACTATAAATCTATGATATTTAACCCAGTTTCTCTGCCATCTCATAATTGGACCCTGTTTTGAAGTTATTTCAAATTCACCAAAATATGCTCTTCCTGTTGTAAAAGGAATATAAATATCAAAATTCACATCCTCAGCAACAAATCCTGTTGTTCCTGTTATTAAACTTTTTTCTTTTGCAATACCAATAACTTTAAAACTATAATTCCTTATTGTAATTGTTTTTCCTATTGGGTCTTCTGCTGGAAATAAACTTTTTTTAATTGAATAACCAATAACTGCATATGGTTTAAATAATTCCATATCAACATTTGTGAAAAATCTTCCTGCTTCTACCCCAATATTCATAACATCTTTATATTCTGGATATGTACAGACAATTCTACCCTGAACACTTTTTTCCATATATCTTATTTCCTCTTTCATTTCCCATGTCGGAACAATTAAATCAACAGAAGGGATTGTTTTTATCATCTCATAATCCTTCTCTACAAGACCATATACACCAATCATTGTTGTTGCTTCCTGTGTAGCACGCGTTTCAGGTGGTTGAATACTTCTTATTATTATATTCTGACTACCGAGTTCCTTAATTTTTTCTCTTGCCTCATAACTTGCACCTTCACCAATTGCAAGCATCGCTATTACTGAAGCAACACCAAAAACAACACCAAGTATTGTTAAAAGAGACCTTAATTTATGTAATGTTATATTTTTTATACCGATTTTAATAACTCTTAAAACAAAATAAATTTTACCTTTCATCAACTATCTCTCCATCAAGAATTTTTACTACTCTTTCTCCATATTCTGCTACTTTAGGGTCGTGAGTTATTATTACTATGGTTCTACCCATTTCATTCAATTTTTTTATTATTTCCATTATTTCTTTTCCTGTTTTTGTATCAAGATTTCCTGTTGGTTCGTCTCCAAGAATTATTAATGGTTCATTTACAAGTGCTCTTGCTATAGCAACTCTCTGTTGCTGTCCTCCAGAAAGTTCAATGGGTCTATGATATAATCTATCTCCAAGTCCAACAAGGTTGGCGTAATATTTTGCTCTCTCAATTATTTCTTTCTCATTTATTCCTTTGTAAATTAAAGGGAGACTGATATTTTCAATAACATTTAACTGTGGTATTAAATTATAATTCTGAAAAATAAAGCCAATTTTTTTATTCCTTATTTCTGAAAGTTGGTCATCATCAAGTTGGCTTATATTTATACCTTCAAGAAAATACTCACCTTCTGTTGGTTTATCAAGGCATCCAATAATATTTAAAAGAGTTGTTTTTCCACTTCCAGATGGTCCCATTATTGAAATATGTTCTTTTTCTTTAACCTCAAGATTTACATTTTTCAGTGCCTGGACTTTAACTTCTCCAAGGTCATAAATTTTTTTAATATTTTTCATCTTTATCAGTAAATTATTATTTTTTTCCATTTTTATTTCTTTTCTATTTTCCCTTTCTCTACCATTTCTTCTTTTCTGACAGTCCCTTTTGCAGGCCCTTTATAACTTAAAACAACAACATCTCCTTCTTTTAATCCTTCCTTAATCTCAACCATTGTTTCACTGCTTTCTCCAATTTTAACATTTCTTCTTATAATATTCCTTCCTTCTAAAACTTCACAGTATGCCTGTCCCTTTTCAAAATTTATACAAGTTATTGGCACAGCAATTACATTTTTTAATTCTTTAACAACTATTTCAACATCTGCACTCATTCCAGGCCTCATTGCTTTATCCTTATCCATTAATTCAACCTTTACAATATAAACATTAACATCTGGATTCAATAATTTTAAGGAAGGGTCTGGCATATTTGAAATCTGAATAACTTTTCCTTTAAATACTTTATTTGGTATTGAGGAAACTTTAACATTTGCAATTTGACCTGTTGAAAGTTTCTGAATGCTTGCCTCATGAACCTTAACCTCAACACCCATGGAATTAAAATCAGGAAGATTCAGTAACTCCTGAAACTGATTAACACTTGCTCCCTGCTGTATAGGTGTTGAGGTTAAACCTCTGAAACCAATTGAAGTTGGATATGTAACAAAACCAGGTGCAGTGGCAACTATTGTGCAATTTGCTATATCTATTTCAAGTTCCTGCAATTTTTTTTCATTCAGTTTATATGTCGCTTTCTTACTTTTTAATTCTGCTTCTGCCTGACTTAACTTTGAATTACATTTTGCTTTTGTCCTTTCAAGTTCAGCAACTGATTCTGTATAATCTGAGAGTAACTGTTCAACATTCTTTGGAAATTCATAATTTATAAAAAGTTGATATGATAATTGTGCCTGTTCAAAATTTACCTCTTTTTGCTTTAAGGAAAGTTGGTCTGCTTCAAGTTCATTTTTTGTGATATATCCTTTCTCAGCAAGTCTCTTACTCCAGTCAAGTTCATTCTGTGCTCTTATAACCTCTTCCTTTGCAAGGTCCATATTATTTTCAAGTTGTCTTTTTTTATTTAATGCCTCTCCACCAAGTTTTTCACTATTTATAATCTCCTTATAATTAATTTTTTCTCCTTTATTCCTTTTTTCAATTATTTCATTTGCAAGTTGAGAACCAAGATATTTTTCAAGATCCATCTTGGCAAATGTCACTTTAAGTTCTGCATTTTTAATCTGACTATCATTTTCTTTTTTTACAATTTCAAGGTTTTCCTGTGCATTTAAATAACTTGCATAACTATTTTCAAGAGTAACAAGCATCTGGTCCCTCTGTGTTTCAAGGTCATCTGAATCAAGTCGCATAAGAACTTTACCCTTTTTAACATCCTCCTCTGTTATTTCTGTTCCCTCTTCAACAACCTCTAAAATTGACCTTCTTCCAGGAACCTGATTTATTATTTTTGTTGATTTTAAGGCAACAAGATTTCCTGACTCATGAATTGTTACAGGCAAATCAATTCTTTTAACAGTGTAAGTTATTATGTCTTTCAACTGCTTATTTTTTGAATTGTAAAAGGAAAATGAAAAAATAAAAATTATTACAAGAAGAAAAACTACAAAAAATTTATTCCTGAGAAATTTTAAGTATCTCATTTATCTCTCCTTTCCATATTCCATTTTCACCGACTTCAAACTTTTCTGTTTGATAAAGGAAATTCAGATATTCAAGAATAAAATTTACAATTGAATTTATAAGGTTATTCTGTGCAGAAAGATATGCTTCCTGAGATTCAAGTAAATCTCTTGTTGTTGCTCTTCCTGCCTGTAAAAGTAAATCAGTGCTTTCAACCCTTTTTTCTGCAAGTTTCAAACTATTTAATTGAACAATATAACTCTGGTATGCTTCTTGTAAATTTCTATAACTATCTATTATTTCTTTTCTAACTGTATCTGCCTTCTTTTCAAAATTCCTTTTCTGCCTTTCATATTCAATTAATGCTTTTTTATATTCATTCCTCTGTGGCAATTTATTAAAAGGAATTTCAAAATCAATACCTGCATTATATTCTGTCTCATTATTCAAATCAATATTGGGTCTTGTTTTTATATCTCCTGAACTTTCAATTTTACCTTTAAAATCAATTTTATTTTTAAGATTATTTATAGCAATCTCAACCTTCCTTTTTGAATCTTCAAGTTTTTCATATTCAGTTATTAAATCAAGTCGTTTTTCAAGAGCATAATCTATAAATTTTTGTAAATCTATTTTAATTTCAGGAAGTGGTTTTTCAAATAATTTTTCTATTTCAGGGTCATTTAAAACAAGATTTACTGAAGGAGAAAGTCCAAGTTTAATTTTGAATGAATCAAGATTTGTATAATAAAAATTCTGCGCATCAATCCATCTTTGATATGCGGTATACTCATTCTGCCTTGCCTGGTCAACCTGAAAAGGAGGCAATCTTCCAGCATTTGAAAGCATCTCTATTCTTTCCCTTGTTGTTTTTAAATTAATGTAATTTGTATAAAAATTCTCCATCCTCTTTTTATAAAGGAAAATGTTTAAATAATCCCTTATTATATCAATTGAAAAACTCTTTTGAAACCTTAAAAAATCTCTTATTTGATAAACAACATTCCTTTCACTCTGAATTAAGTTTTCAATTGCTATTTTCCTTCCAGCACCTTTAAATAATGGCTGAAATAGATTAAATGTTAATATTGATTGAAAAGCACTCTTTTTATCACCTGTAAGATATTTCCAAATTGCTTCTCCTAAATTTATACCTATTTCTCCACCAGTTGAAAGTTCTTTAAAAAGATTTAAATTTAAATTTGAAGTAATTTCTTCTGTGCTATTTTTATTCCAGTCAATATTTCCTGTAAATTTCAGGTTGGGATTGAACAAATATCTCTGATATGTTAAATCAAGGACTGAAAGATAAACATTCTCTTTCTGTGTCTTATAATCCCTGTTTTTATTTGAGGCCAGAATTAAAGCATCATTTAATGTAAGAATCACTGTTTCAACTTTTGTATCCTCATTTAATTTTACAGGCATTTTTTCTTTTTTAACTTTCTCTTTTTTTTCATCAATAATTTTATAAACTTCTTTATCAGCAGATTTCTCATAATATTTTGGTGAACAGGAACTCAAAGCAATTAAAAACAAAATAAATAAACATTTTTTCATGAATTTCCTTTATTAAAAATTTAGACAGAATTTTAATTAAAAAGGTTTAGTCAATTTTAACAGGTCTTTTCTCATCACTTGATTTATATATTGCATCAATTATCTTCATTAAAATTATTGCTTCTTCTGGTTTTGAAAATGGTTCTTCAATCCCTTTTATTGTATTTACAAAATTGATAACAGCCCTTTCCCTTCCCATTTTAGGGTCTGGCTCAACTATTATCTTTCTATTTACCGGTTTTCCATATTCCATTGTATAAATTTCACAATCATCAATTGCTGTATCATCTATTCCATCCCTTCCAAAAAGTCGCCTTATCATACCTCCTGCTTTTGTTCCCTGGAATGTAACTGATACTTCTTCCCTTTTATTCATTTCAGCCCAACTATTTCTTGCAAATAGAACCTGGCCTGTTTTAAATGTAATAAATGCATGGGAACTTGTTTCTACATCCATAATTCCACCTTCTACATCCGGTATTCCCCATGGACCTTTAAAATCTGGATTACCTGAAAAATCTGTAAATGTTTTTGCAAGGACATAATCTGGCTCTGGAAATTCCATAAAATAAAGAGCAAGGTCAATCATATGAAGCAAATCAATAACAGGTCCTCCTCCTGAAAGTGCTTTCTGAGTAAACCATCCACCAAAACCAGGAATGCCACATCTTCTTATCCATAATGCCTGTGCTGAATTTATCTTACCTATATCTCCATTTTTTATATATTTCATTAATGCCTGCGATTCCGGTCTTGCCCTGTTATTAAAATCAAACATTAAAACTTTTTTTGCTTCCTTTGCCACTTTCACCATCTCTTCTGTCTCTTTTGCATTTAAAGCAGGTGGTTTTTCACAGAATACATTTTTACCATTTTTAAGGCACTCAATTGAAACCTCTGCATGATATTTATTCGGAACACAAACACTCACAATATCAATACCTTTTTCCTTTTCAAGCATCTCCTTATATGAAGAATAAACATTTTTTATATTAAATTTTTTCGCCTTTTCCTCTGCTCTCTTTGTATCTATATCTGCTATCGCACAAACACTTACTCCACTTTTTAAATAACCTGAAATATGATAATCAGCAATTCCACCTGCTCCAACAATTCCTGCCTTTAACTCTTTCATCTCCCCCTCCTTTTTTAAATTATAAAACCTTTATTTTATTTTCATAACATAAATCTAAATTATTGAGAAAAATTCTAAAACCTGTTCCATGGTCGTGAGTTTTTCCGTTAGGATATTGTCCAATTCTAATATCAATTAAAATTATTCCTTCTTTAATAAGATTTTTAAAATTTTCAAAACTAAAATCATTCAATAAATATCCTTCATTATACCGAAATTCTTCATCTTTGCCTTTACCTCTACTTTCTGCTTTTATAAGTAAAAGGTTTTTTAATTTCCTTTCAAATGCTTCTTTTAAATCTTCTTCTAACCAATATGCCACACTTCCATCTAAATAATGAATTAAATTAACTCTATCTTTTTCCACCTCCACTTTAAATCCATATTCATCTTTAATAGTATTAAATTCAAGTCCATTTACTGTTGTGTGAAGTATCTTTTTATTTTTTCTTGCAGGTGATATATAGCCATATTTTTCCACTAATAAAGAATTAATTTTAGGCGGGGAAGGTGCTAAAGTAAAAAGAGTTAACATACTTTTACTATTTTTTCTTATTGCTTTTAATTCTATTATCCCTAATGCATTTGGACCGGGAATATTATTTTCTTTAATCCCGAGTAAATCTTCCAAGGTTTTGCCTATACCAGTTTGACCCCTTCTATGTGTTTTAACAAATCCAATTTCTTTAATTTCTTCTAATCTCTTTTTTATTTCATCAAAATTATTAAAATTCATTTGGGTCTCCAAAAATCAAGAATATATTCAAAAGTTGTGCTTAAAGTTATATAATTACTGGGATATCCAAAAATTCCAACATTATTTACCAAGTTTCTTTTATCCCAAATTATGATATTTCTTAATTCATATCCAACTTTTTCCATCTCTTCAATTACATAACAGTGAGTCGGGTATCTTTTATTATTTTCCCATAAATCATTAAGATTAATTATGCAATGTCTTTTAACTCTCAATAATGGTAAAATTCCCTTAAAGATTTCTGCTAATGCCTTAGCAAACTCTTTTGGGGGCATGGTACCAAGGTCTCTGGGATTAAACGAATATTGTTGGATTTGTTTATAATATTTATTTTTCCTTAAATCACATCTTAAACTTTTATTCAATCTTTCTCTTAAAAGTAAAGTTGCATAAGGAGGCGAAGTAACAACTAAAGAAACACTATTTTCTTTAAGATATTTGGGAATATTTAATGCATCATCACAAATAGCAATTTGTTTAGTATTATTCTCAAAAATAATCGGTGTTTCTTCTAATCTTTTTTGAGCAAACTCAATATATTTGGGATTTAAATCAAAACCAACACAGTTTCTCTCTAAATCTCTTGCTGCTATTAAAGTAGTCCCTATTCCAACAAATGGGTCTAAAACTAATTCCCCTTTATGAGTAAAAATTTCAATACATTTTTTAGGAAGTCCTATAGGAAAAACTGCTGGATGAATTTCTTTATTTCTTATATCTCTTTTTTCATAATAAAATTCCCATATCGCCACTTGACCTTTTACCCATTCCTTGGGAGACATACAACTTAGAAAATTGGAAGGGCACGAACAAGTTTTTTTATATCCGATATCAAGAAAATTTTTTGTTTGATACTCAAGCAATTCTTCTTTAATCTTATTTTTTGCTTTTATCTTATTTCTGGTTTTTAATTTACCCATTTTATTCTATTCCTATATCCTTTCTATAATGCTTGCCTTCAAAATCAATTGTTTCTACTGCTTTATAAACCTTTTCTCTTAATTTTACCATATCTTTATCAAGACCAGTTATTCCAAGAACTCTACCTCCATCTGTATATATTTTACCATTTTCAATTTTTGTTCCAGAATGAAATATTATAACATCTTTAACTTTATCTATTCCCTTAATCTCCTTGCCTTTTTCATATTCACCAGGATAACCTTTTGATGCAAGTATAACACATAAGGATTTTTCCTCTTTCCATTTAATTTTTACTCTTTTTAAATCTCTTTCTATTATACTTTCAACTATTTCAATTAAATCATTTTCAAGACGTGGTAAAATTACCTGAGTTTCCGGGTCTCCAAACCTAACATTATATTCAAGAACATAAGGACCTTTCTCTGTAATCATTAATCCAAAATATAAGACACCTCTATACTCAATATTTTCTTTTTGAATACCTTTTATCGTCGGTTCCACAATTTTAATTTTTATTTCTCTTTCAAGTTCTTCGTTAAAATATATAGGTGGTGAATAGCATCCCATACCACCTGTATTTGGTCCTCTATCTCCATCAAAAACCCTCTTATAATCCTTTGCAGGAACCATTGGAATATATATATCTGTATCTGTAAAAATAAGATATGAAAGTTCCTTCCCATATAAACAATCTTCAATTACAACTTTTGGCTTTCCTTTAAAAATTTTCTTATTAAATATCTCTTCAGTATAATTTTTGCCTTCATTAAAATTTTCAACAATTCTTACACCCTTTCCTGCTGCAAGACCATCATATTTAATAACACAGGGATAACTTTTTTTTTCAAGAATCTTTATACTTTCCTCAAATGATTCTCCTATTTCATAATCAGCAGTTGGAATATTGTATTTTTTCATAAATTCTTTTGCAAAACATTTTGATGATTCAAGAATTGCACCTTTTTTTTCAGGACCAAAAATTTTAATTCCTTTATTTTTAAAAAAATCAACAATTCCATCAGAAAGAGGATTTTCAGGACCAACAATTATAACATCTATCTTATTTTCCTTTACAACCTCCATAACTTCTTCAAAATTACCAATATCTTTTTTAATACATTTACCAATCAAAGAAATGCCTCCATTGCCTGGAATTGAAAAAATTTCATAATTTTTAGAATAGGTTTTTATTTTCCAGCATATTGCGTGTTCTCTCCCTCCTCCACCAATGATAAGAACTTTCATTTTGCCTCCATTTTTTATTTATTATACTTTATGATATAATTATAGGCAAAAGGAGAAATATATGAAAGTTGTAGTGATTATGGGTTCAAAAGCAGATTTAGATTGGGCAAGGAAGATAGAAGAAAAATTTAAAGAATTTGAAATAGATGTTATTTTAAGGATTGCCTCTGCACATAAAACTCCTTTAAAGGTTCTTGAAATAATAAAAGAATATGAAGAAGATGATACAGTTTTTATAACTATTGCTGGAAAAAGTAATGCCTTAAGTGGATTTGTTGATGCAAATACAACAAGACCTGTGATTGCATGCCCTCCTTACAGTGATAAATTTTCTGGATTTGACATATTTTCAAGTTTAAGGATGCCAAAAGGAGTATCTCCTCTTGTTGTTCTTGAACCTGAACAGGCAGTAATTTCAACAATCAAAATATTTTCAATAAAATATCCAAAACTTAAAGAAAAATTAATTGAATATCAGAAAAAATTAAAGGAAGAAATAGAAAAAGATGATAGAGAAATTTTAAGGGAGAAATAATGGGAAGCGTAAAGGATGTAATTGTTTTAAAATATCCTGAAAGAGAAAAACCGGGTATAGGTAGATTTATTTTTACTGATAGATATTCTGTTTTTGACTGGGGGAAAATGCCTGACGATATATCAGATAAAGGAAAATCAATTTGTATATCAACTGCATATTTTTTTGAGAAACTTGAAAATGAAGGAATAAAAACACATTATATAGGAGTTGTTGAAAATGGAAAGGTAAAAAAACTGAATGAACTTGAAAAACCAGCAGATACAATTGAATTTAAGATGTTGAGAGTATTGAAACCTGAAATTAAGGATAAAAAATATGATTATTCAATTTATAAGAAAGAAAGGGTAAATTTTTTAATACCACTTGAAATAATTTACAGAAATTATCTTCCAGAGGGCTCATCAATTTTTAAAAGATTGAAAGAAGGGAGTTTAAAAATTGAGGATATTGGATTAAAAAAATATCCAACACCAGGAGAAAAACTTGAAAAACCAATAATTGACATATCCACAAAACTTGAATTAACTGATAGATATATAAACTGGGATGAAGCAAAAGAAATTGCAGACCTTAAAGATAATGAAATTGAAGAAATAAAATTAAAAACACTGAAAATAAATGAAATAATAAATAAGGAAGTTGAAAAAATTGGACTTATAAATGAAGATGGGAAAGTTGAATTTGGTTTTGATGAAAATAGAAATTTAATTCTTGTTGATGCAGTTGGAACTCTTGATGAATGCAGATTTACATTTAATGAAATCCCTGTATCAAAAGAAATTGCAAGAATCTATTATAGAAAAACAGAATGGTTTAAAAAAGTTGAAGAGGCAAAGAAAAAGGATAAAATTGAATGGAAAAAATATGTTGATATATCCCCCCCACCTTTACCTGAAAAACTTTCCATTCTTATATCCAGTATTTATAAGGCCTATGCAAATGAAATAACTGAAAGAAAATGGTTTGATGTTCCTCCTTTAAAAGAAATCCTTTTTGAAATTAAAAATTATATTTAAAATGGCAGAAATACTAAAACCTGATAGAAAAGCAATTGAAAAAGCAGTTGATATTTTAAAAAAAGGGGGAGTTATTGCATTTCCAACTGAAACTGTTTATGGACTTGGTGCAAATGGACTAAATCCAGTGGCAGTTGCAAAAATATTTGAAATTAAAAATAGACCATTTTTTGACCCTGTAATTTTACATATTGCAAAAAAAGATGATATAAAAATCCTCTGGAAAAAAATTGATGAAAGAGCAGAAAAATTAATTGAAAAATTCTGGCCGGGTCCTCTTTCTATTGTATTACCAAAAACAGAAATAGTTCCTTATATAGTCACCGGAGGCCTTGAAACAGTTGCAATAAGAATGCCTTCCCATCCTGTTGCTATTGAAATTATAAAAATAACTGGTTTTCCTATTGCTGCTCCAAGTGCAAATTTATTTGGAAAATTAAGCCCAACAGAAGCAATTCATGTTCAAAATCAGATTGGAGAAAAAATTGAAATAATTATTGATGGAGGAAAATGTCCTGTTGGAATTGAATCAACTGTAATTGACCTTACAACAGAGAAAAGTATTATTTTAAGACCTGGTGGAATTTCAAAGGAAGATATTGAAAAAGTTATAGGAAAAGTTGAAATAATTGAAAAATCAGAAAAAATTTTATCTCCTGGACAATTACCCTTTCATTATTCACCAAAAACACCTTTAAAAATCTTAAGGGACTGGAATGAAATTAAGAGAAATGAGAAAGCAGGACTTCTTGCATTTAAGGAGCCAAAATATAAGGAAAAGTTTGCTTATGTTGAAGTTTTATCTGAAAAAGGAGACCTTATTGAGGCGGCAAGCAATTTTTTCTCTTTACTACATAAACTTGACAATCTTGGTCTTGATGTAATATATGCAGAACCGGTTCCAGAAAAAGGTCTCGGAATAGCAATAATGGATAGATTAAAAAAAGCAGAAATGAAAACTTAAAAATCCCACCTTTCAAAACCTTTGCCTATCAACAATCCCCCCAGCCCACCTACGAGGTGGGCAAAATGGGCAATAATCAAAAGCGCCAATGTTTTCAGAAATAAGAATTGATGATATTTAAGGTTTTTTCAATTGCACCTTTGTTTTCTAAAATTAATCTGTATCCGGTTTTTCCAATTTCTTTTGCTATATCAGGGTTTTCAATCAGATAAATCATCTTTTCATATAATTCTTCAAAATTTTTAACCTCAATCCCACCTCCTTTATTTTTTAATATTTCCCATTCATATTTTAAAAGAAACATATCCTTACCACATATAACACATTTACCAAAAGAAACAGGTTCAAGTGGATTCTGTCCTCCATAACCATTTAAACTTCCACCAACAAAAGCAATATCACATATTGAATAAAAATTGATTAATTCTCCATAAGTATCAACAACAATAACTTTCATTTCATTTTTTACAGGCATCTGACTTCTCCTTACATATTTGATTGATTTCTTTTCAAGTTTTTCATAAATCTTTGTTCTATCAATATATCTTGGAACTATCACAAAAATCAAATCCTCATATTTATCCATAATTTTTTCAATAACAGATACCACTCCTTCCTCTTCCTCTGGGTGGATTGAACCAAATACAATTATTTTTTTATTTTCAATTTTATATTTTTCTCTTATAATTTCCGGCTTTATCTCATTACTCATCCAGTATGCCATATCAAATTTAAAACTTCCTCCTACCATAACATTTTTTTCATTTGCTCCAAGATATATAATTTTATTCCTTTCATCTTCTGACCTCATTATTATTTTTGAAACATAAGGGAGTATTTTTTTTGTCAGAAATCTTATCTTTTTATATTTATTGAAGGAATTTTCAGAAATACGACCATTTACAATAATTAAAGGAATTTTCTTTTTGTAAGCATTTATTATTAAATTTGGCCATATTTCTGTTTCAGCAATGATAATTATTTTTGGATTTAACAATTTAATTACCTTTTTAACAATAAATGAAATATCTAACGGGAAATAAACTTTACAAACTTCCTTTAATTTTTCCTCTGCAACCTTTCTTCCTGTCTTTGTTGTAAATGAAATAACAATTCTATTTCCCTTTTTCAATTTTTCTATAAGAGGAAGAATAGTCAAAAACTCACCAATTGATACAGTATGAATCCAGATATTTTTTTCTTTTTTTAAATCTTCAATCAGTCTTCTTTCATATATTCCAATCCTTTCTTTCCAATCACCATAAAAACCTTTTTCATTTCTTATCCTCTTATAAATAAAAGGAAAAAACAAAATCAGAAAAAATATCAAAAAATTGTCATAGAGAATTAGAATCATAAAAATATTTTACTATAAAAGGTTATCAAGTAAAAGCATGAATAAAAAGCCGAAAATAAAAGAAATTGTTGCAATATCAGTATTTTTTTCTTTCTGTGTTTCTGGAATTACTTCTTCAACAACAACATAAACCATTGCTCCTGCTGCAAATGATAAGGCATAGGGTAATACCTTTGAAAATATTGAAACAAGATAAGCACCTATAACTGAAAAAACTGGTTCAACTATTCCGGATAATTGTCCATAAAAGAAACTTTTTCTTTTACTCATTCCAGATGCTGAAAGTGGCATACTTACTGCAAGTCCTTCAGGAAAATCCTGAACCCCTATTCCAAAAGCAAGAGACAAAGCACCTAAAAAAATTTCATAGTTTTTATAATATTTTAAGGTTCCAAAAGAAACACCAATTGCAAGACCTTCTGGAATATTATGGATTGTTATTGCAAGAACAAGTAAAAAACAAAGTGGCAATTCTTTTTTTGTCCCCTCTTTCTCATAAATTTGAAAATTTGGATGTAAATGAGGAATAAATTTATCAAGAAGTAAAAGAAAAAAACTGCCAAGAAGAAAACCTGTTGAAACTGGAATTAAAAAAGGTATATCTAAATTTTTAGAATATTCAATTGAAGGGATTAAAAGAGAGAAAAAACTTGCAGATATCATAACTCCACCAGCAAAACCAAGCATACAATCAAATAATTTTCTATTTGGTCTTCTGTTTAAAAATACAAGAGAAGAACCAATTAAGGTTATGAACCATGTAAAAATACCGGCAAAAAATGAAAGAAGTAAATAGTTTAAATTGAAAAGTTTATAAATCATTTACATATTCATCCAGTTCCAGATTTTACTTTCTTCTTTTTCAAACCACTCACCTGTATCTGTTAAATATGAATAAATATTTACAATTGCATCTATATGTGATTTCTCCTGTTCCATTAAAAATTTAAAAAGTTTTCTTTCTTTTTCATCTTTCGCTTCTTTATAAAATTTTTCATAATGAGAATAACCATTTTTTTCTACCTCAAGAGCAATTTTATATCCATCAATTTGATTTTCTGTTTTCTGTTTTTCCTTTAAATTATAAAAAAATCCTTTCATTTCTTCTTCTATATTCTGCTGTTCAAATTTTTCATAATTTTTTTCAAGAACATAATTTTCAATTATTTCAAGATGCTCAATCTCCTGTTTTGCAAGGGAATAAAATAATCTTTTTGTTATTAAGTTTTCTGCTTTCATTCCAAGTTCAATATAAAGATTTGCTCCATTTTTTTCAAATTCTTTTGCAAATTCTATTCCTTTTTCCATAACTACCTCCTCTCAATTTCAATAAAATCTTTTATTTTTTCTATTAACATATCTCTAACTTTTCTGAAATTATTTATATCTCCTTCAGAAGGGTCGGGTATTTCCCATGATATAAAATTTTTTGCTTTCCCGGGGAAAAAAGGACAAATTTGACCTTTATCTCCTGCACATAGAGTTATAACATAATCAAATTCCTGATTCATAAATTCTGTAACAAGTTTGCTTCTATGAGTAGAAATATCAATTCCAATTTCTTTCATAACTTCAATTGCAAGGGGATGAACATATTTAATAACTGAACCTGCACTTTCTGCGATAAATTCATCTTTATAAAAATAATTTACAATACCTTCTGCCATCTGACTTCTTGCTGAATTTTCCCTGCATAAAAATAATATTTTTTTCATTTTTCTTCAAAGTGATGCTTTATGATTTTACCCTCAACCATATATATAACATCTTCACAGATATTTGTGGAAAGGTCTGCAATTCTTTCAAGATTTTGAGCAATTCCTAATAGATGCAAACTTCTTTCAATTGTACTCGGCTCAGAAATCATATAAGTTATCAATTCCCTTGTAATCTGGTCTCTTAAATTATCAATTATCTCATCTTCAATACATATTTTTCTTGCAATAGAAGAATTTTCATTTATAAAAGAATTTACACTCTCTTTTACCATTTCTATTGTTTTTTCTGCCATCCTCGGTATATCAATTAATGGTTTAACCATTGGCCTTTCAATTAAAAACAGAGAACTTTCACTTATATTCACTGCATGGTCTCCCATCCTTTCAAGGTCATTATTTATTTTTAAAATCATTAAAATTGTCCTTAAATTTTTTGCTTTTGGCTGATATTGTGCGATTGTTGAAATTGAAAGTTCATCAATTTCTATCTCAAAATTGTTTGCAAGGACTTCATCTTCAAAAATCACTTTTTTTAAAACTTCCGAATTTTTATTTAAAAGTCCATTAATACTTTCATAGATCATTTTTTCAACAAGCAAACAAAATTCAACAATTTTTTTCTTTAAAATAGAAATTTTTTCTTCCAGCATATTTCCCTCCTATTAACCAAATTTACCACTTAAATATTCTTCTGTAATTTTATTTTCTGGTGAAGTAAAAATTTTTTCTGCTTTTCCATATTCAACAAGTTCTCCAAGATAAATAAAAGCAACATAATCAGCAATTCTTGATGCCTGGGAAATATTATGGGTTACAATAATTATAGTTACATTTTCTATTAGTTTTTCAAGCAATCTTTCTATTTCTACTGTTGATTTTGGGTCAAGTGAAGAAGTCGGTTCATCAAGAAGTAGAATTTCTGGATTTAAAGCAAGTGTTCTGGCTATGCACAATCTCTGTTGTTGTCCTCCAGAAAGATGAGTCCCTCTTGAATATAATTTATCTTTAACTTCATCCCATAAAGCAACTTTTTTTAAATTTTCTTCCACTATTCTATCTCTTTCCTCTTTTTTTAATTTTATTCCATTTATTATATAACCTGCAAGAACATTTTCATAAATTGTTAGATGAGGAAAAGGATTCGGTTTCTGGAATACCATTCCTACTTTTCTCCTTAAAATAACAGGTTCCATTTTAAAAATACTCTCTCCTTCAAGATATATTTCCCCTTTATGATATGCTTCTTTATTCAGTTCATGCATCCTGTTTATACATCTGATTAAAGTCGTTTTTCCACATCCAGATGGTCCCATAAAAGCAGTAATTTTATTTTTTTCTATTTCAATATTTATATTTTTCAAAACTTCCAGACTTCCATATCCTGCATAAAAATTTTCAATTTTTAAAATTTTATCTTCCATTTTTTCAAAAGTAATTTATTTAGAAAACTCATTAATGACACAAATATTACCAGAATTAAAGAACAACCCCAGGCATATTTTCTCCAGTTATCATAAGGACTTATAGCATAAACAAAAATTAAATGGGGAAGGGAACTTACAGGTTTTAATATATTAAAATTTAAAAATGGATTCCCAAAAGCAGTAAATAGTAAAGGTGCTGTCTCTCCTGAAATTCTTGAAATTCCAAGTAAAATTCCTGAAAGTATTCCACCAATTGAAGAGGGTAAAACAACTTTTAATATTGTCCTTGGATAACTGACCCCTAATGATAGAGATGCTTCAATTATATAAACAGGAATCATTTTAAGTGTCTCTTTTGTTGATTTTGCAACAATTGGTAGAAAAATCAATGATAGGGCAAATGACCCTGAAATTAAAGAAAAATGTCCCATTTTTTTAACAATCCAGAGATAGGAGATTATACCAACTACTATTGAAGGCATACCCTGTGATATATCAACAAATGTTGTTAAAACTTCTCCTATTTTTTTCTCTCTGTATTCATAAAGAAAAATTCCAGCAATTAATCCTAATGGAATTGCTATTAATGAAGCAAAAAATACAAGTAATAAAGTTCCAACAATTCCATTTAAAACACCACCACCTGTTTCTCCTGGAGGTTTGGGAAGTGTAGTTAAAAATTCTAAATTAATTACAGAAAATCCATTCTTAAAAATCATAAAAATAATAGAAAAAAGAGGCAAAAGAATCAATAATGCAAAAAAGATAACCATAAATTTAAACAATCTATCCTTTAAAATTTTCATATCTCAAATCCATGTCTTTTTATAATTAAATTTGCAAAAAGATTTATTATTAAAGTTATTAAGAAAAGGATAAGGCCAAGTTCTATCAAGGAAGATAAATGCAATTTTCCAACTGCCTCTGTAAACTCATTTGCAATTATTGAAGCAATTGTATTTCCGGGTTGAAATATATTTTTAGGTAATTGAATAGAATTTCCTATAACCATAGTAACAGCCATTGTTTCTCCAATCGCTCTTCCAAAAGAAAGTAAAATACCTGCAAATATACCACTTTTTGCATATGGGAAAATAATATTTTTTATAACTTCATATCTTGTTGCTCCAAAAGAATATCCTGCTTCTTTTAAATCATTTGGAACAAGTTTAATCACTTCTTTTGCAATTGAACTTGCATAAGGAATAATCATTATTGAAAGAACCAAAGAAGCAGTAAAAATTGATACACCTGTTGGTGAAAAGGAAAGTTTAACCTGAATATTACTTACAATTGGAACAATATAAAAAAATCCCCATAATCCATAAATTACTGAAGGAATACCAGCAAGAAGGTCTACAAGTGTTTCAAAAATTCTTGAAAAGAAAGTGTTTTCATAATATTCAGCAACAAATAAAGATACAGAAATTGAAAAAGGTATTGAAATTATTAAAGATATAAATGAAGTTAAAAGTGTTCCGATTATAAAAGGAAAAGCCCCAAATTTTTCAAACACAGGGTCCCATATTTTTGAAGTAATAAAATCAAATCCATATTTTTTTATTGAAGGGAGTGAATTTATAAAAAGAGTAATAAAAAATGACAGGAGGAGTCCTAAAATAAGGACTCCTCCTATATTTATAAAAGTTTTATATAATCTATTTCCTCTCATTTGAGGAGCATTTTACCATTAAAATTGAGTTTTTTCAATAATTTTTCTGCATTTTTCTGTGCTTCTTTTGAAAGTGGAGCATAATCAAGTGATTTTGTATATTTTTGTCCCTCATGGGTCATCCACCATAAAAGATTTGCAATTGTTTTTGCCTTTTCATAGTCCATTTTATCATTTGCTTTTGATAAATCAGAATAAACAAGAATATATGTAAATGCACTTATTGGATAACCATTTTTACTTTCTGTATCTGTAATGGATATTCTCATATCTTCTGGCAATTTTACATTTGCTGCTTCTGAAATTGACTCAACTTTTGGCTCTATAAAATTTCCTGATTTGTTTTTTATAATACCATAAGGTAATTTATTCTGCAAGGCATAAGTAAATTCAACATATCCAATTGCTCCTTTTGTTTGTTTTACAAGACCACTAACTCCTTCATTTCCCTTACCTCCAATACCTACAGGCCAGTTTACAGATGTCCCTCTACCAACTTTTTCCTTCCATTCAGAACTTACCTTTGAAAGATAATCAGTAAAAACAAAAGTTGTTCCACTTCCATCCGCTCTCCTAACAACAGTAATGGGCAAATCTGGTAAATTCAATCCTGGATTAACTTTTCTTATCCTTTCATCATTCCATTTTGTTATTTTCCCTAAATATATATCAGCAATTAAATCAGAAGTAAATCTTATCTTTTTGGGCAAATCAAGATTATATGTAATTACGACTGCTCCAAGGCATGTAGGTATATGAAGTATTTCTCCATCAAATTCTTTAAGTTGCTCATCACTTAAAAAAGCATCACTTGCTCCAAAATCAACTGTTTTTTCCTTTAATTGTCTTATTCCACCACCTGAACCAATTGATTGATAATTCACCTTAATACCATAAGTTTTATAATACTCATCAAACATTTTAGAATACAAAGGATATGGAAAAGTTGCTCCTGCGCCCGTTAATTCCACACCTGCATTAAGTTTAGTTATTGTTATCAAGAAAAACCCGATTATTGATAAAATTTTTCTAATCATCTTTTCCCTCCTTTTTAAAATTTAACTAAATAATCTAACTGTAATGTATTTCTTTTATCTGTTCTACTTCCAATACCTTCTCCTATAAAATAAGTTATACCGACAGAAGAGTATTTGTTCAACTGATAACCAAAAGAAATTTTATGACCTTTTAAATCAGTCCCTCCTCCATTAATATCCGAGTCAGTGAAAATTGCAGGAGTTGCATCACCTTCTATCTTTCTAAAATTATATTCAAAAGTCCAGTCATTTTTTTCTTTTAATTTTCCAATAGAAAATCCGAATAGATAACCTGTATCTTTACTGACTCCACTATAAATATTTTTAAAATAATCAGCATATATCTTAACAGGTTGTTTTCCAACTTCAAATGGTGTAAATTCAAACAAAATGTCAAATGGTCTGTATTCATATTTATAACACTTCCCTTTATCACCATTAACAAGAGTATTTCCTTTTGCTCTATAGTTAGGACTTATTTCTGTTTCTACTCTCCCTTCAAAGTTAAGTGTTGAATATAACCCAGCCGCTATTTTAAATTTCTTTTCTGATATTTTTCCGTCAAATCCAAACTGTACTCCGTATATATAAGGGTCTCTTGTGTCTTTACTAAACTCTTTTACAGGGAAAAAACCTGAATTCATGAAAAAACCATTTTGGTTTTTATAAATAAAAGCAATTCCTTCTGGATTTATATCTGTATCCCATATACCATCAGTTGAAAAAAATGGATTCTCAATTTTTCCACCGATGAAAGAGAAATTATCATTAAATTTATATTTTACATAAGCCCTGTCAAGCCAGAAATTTTTTTCACTAAAAGCATTATCAAAAGTCTGATTTGTTGAGGTCTGTTCCCCTACTCCTGTTGCTAATCTCAAACCCACTTCTATGTTTTCATCTACATTAGTTTTAAAACCCCATCTGGCCCTTATTCTACCTCTATCTCTTTTTGGGTCGTCTTTAATGTCTTCATTCTGATATCTTATTCTTAAATCGCCTGAAAATTTGGTGTTTTTCAAAAAATCATATTTTCCCTTTTCTTTTTCTTTCTCCTTCTTAATATCCTCCTTTATTTCCTTTGCTTCTTCTTTTGTAATTACACCTTTATTGACTAATTTTTCAAGAAGGATATCAACCTCTCCTGCCTTTCCAATCTGAAAGAAACTTAATAAAATTAAAAAACTTAAAATAGACTTAAATTTCACAATACACCTCCTCTTTTACTTTTTTAAAATTAAACTTTCTATTTTTGAATAAACTACCGAAGAAAATTCTCTCACCCTCATATCTCATCACCTCCTTTCTTTTATTTCTTTCTTTTTTCATTTTTTTCTCCTTATAAATAAAAATACATTTTGGGGGTTAATTTAATTTAAAGATTTTGTTAATTTTCGGTTAAAATTTTTAATTCGCATTATTGCTTTTAGTTTTATCTGCCTTACCTTTTCTCTTGTTATGTTTAATTCCTTAGCAACTTCTTTTAAAGTTTTTTCTTCAATAAATAATTTTTCCAAAATTAATCTTTCAATTTCAGGTAAATTTTCTAAATAAATCTTTCTGTCATCTAAAAATTCTTCTTCTTTATTTTCTTCAACAATTCTAAAAACTCTTGAATCTAAATGAACTTTCTGTTTTGAATTTCTAATTATTGCCTCAACCATCTGTTTTTTTATCCAGTAAAGTGAATATTTTGAAAACGAAACATTGAATTCTTTTTTATATCTTCTTTTTGCTTCTATAAGGCCTATAAAACCCTCCTGTATTAAATCTTCCAATTCAACTCCTTTATTTTTGTATCCTTTGGCTACTTTTTTAATTAAAGGTAAATATTCTTCAATTTTTATTTCCATCTTATATACAGAATACGAATCAAAAGTTAAAAGAAAATAAAATATTTGTTAAAAATTGGTTAAGATTTGAAAGGAAAAATTAAACTGGAAGGAAAATTTTGAATGAACTTCCCTCATTAAGTTTACTTTCCACCTCTATTTTTCCATTATGTTGATTTATTATATGCCTCACAATTGACAGTCCGATGCCTATCCCTTTTTTACTTCTTCCTTTATCCAGTGTATAAAATCTTTCAAAAATTTTAAATTTTTCTTCTTCTGGAATGCCTGGTCCTGTATCTTTAACCTCAATCATTATATAATTATTTACTTTCTTTAAATTTATTTCAATTTTGCCCTTTTCGGTAAATTTAAAAGCATTATCAACTATATTTATAATTGCTTGTTCAATTTTTAACTTATCTCCTTTTATTCTGGGAACTTTCTCAAAACTTAAAACAAATTCAAGATTCTTTTCTTCTGCTTTTTTTTCAAATAAATTATAAATATTTCTTAAAATTTCTTCCAGATTTATTTCTTCTATTTCAATTTTCTCTGATTCTACCTCGGAAATTGTTAACATTCTTTCAAGTATTTCAATTAATCTATCTGTATGCTTTCTTATTATTTCAACAAAATTCACATACTCTGAATTTTTTAACTCATCTTCAAGGGTTTCAATGTAGCCCTTTATTATACTTAAAGGTGTTTTTAATTCATGGGATATATTTACAATAAGGTTCTTTTTACTTTCCTCACTCAACTTAATATCGGTTATATCATATAAGATTAAAAATAAATTTTCTGCTTTTTCAAGAAATGCTGAAATACCTGTATAGAATTTATTTTTATGCTGAACTTCAAATTTTATTTTCTCTTTTTTTTGAATTGCTTTTTCTATAAATTCAATAATTTCAAAATTATTAATTGTTTCCCAAAAGTATTTATCTTTTTCTGTACCCGAAAAAATTTCCTTAAAACTTTTATTACATAATTTGATTCCTCCTGATTTATCAAAAATAACAACAGGAAAATCAATAACTTCCATAATTTGAGATATATAGTTTTCAATGGGTAATTCCAGAGAACTTTCACCAATTTTTTCATTTAGATAATTCAATTTCTCAAATATGTTTCTCAATTCCTTATATTTTCCGCTCAAAAAAACTGCTTTTTTATTTTCCAAATTTAAAACATAATCTTCCAGCATTACAAGTGGTTTTGTAATAATTCCAAAAAATATAAAACTTAAAGAAAGACCGATAAAAACAAATATTAAATAAACAAGTAATAAACTATAAAAAAATGATTTTAAAAAGTTATAAATTTTTATATAGTCCTCGCTAACTCTTACAACATAACCTCTCTTATTATCAAACATTGCAAAATACAACAAATTTTTATTTAAAGTTGGACTTAATCTAATTGAAAAACCCTCTCCTTTCTTTAATGCTTCTATAAATTCAGGTCTATTGCTATGGTCTTCCATAAGTTCAGGAGAATAACTTGAGTCAAATATAACTTTTCCATCTTTCCTTATAACAGTGGTTCTTATTCCTGAATATTTTTCTAATGATTTTATCTTCTCCTGAAATTCCTCCGGATGGTCTAAACCTTCTATTAATTTTAAAGCGACAAATTTTAGATTTTCTTTTATATAAAGTATTGCTCTTTGTTTTATGAAAAATTTATATTCCACAAAGAAAGATAAAAAGGAGAAAATTAACCATATCAAAATAAAGTAAAAAAATCTTTTATAAAGATATTTTTTCATTCTTCTATTTTATAACCAACCCCTCTCACATTTTTTATAAATTTTCCTGCTTCTTTTAATTTTTCCCTTAAATTTTTAATATGAACATCCACAGTTCTATCAATAACTGCTTTTTCTCCTTTCCACAATTCTTCAAGAATTTTTTCTCTTGTAAAAACCCATCCTTTTTTACTTAAAAGTATTTTTAAAATATTAAATTCAGTTGTTGTTAAAGATATCTTTTCTTTTTTTACATAAACTTCAAATTTGTTCAGGTCAACCTCAAGAATATTTCCAATTCTGATAATCTCTGGACTAATATTATATCTTCTTAAAACTGCTTTTACTCTCGCAACAAGTTCTTTCGGTGAAAATGGCTTTGTGATATAATCATCAGCACCTATTTCAAGTCCTAAAACTCTATCTACCTCATCTCCCCTGGCAGTTAAAATTATCACAGGAATAGAAGCAAATTTTGTTTCTTTTTTTAGATATTTACAAATTTCAATCCCATCTATATCTGGAAGCATCAGGTCAAGAATTACACAATCAGGAATATTTTTGTTCAGGAATGAAAGAAAATCATTTCCATTATAAAATTCCTTTGTTGAAAAACCGGATTTTTTTAAATGAAAGGAAATTAAATCAGAAATATCCTTCTCATCTTCTACAATAACAACAAGCATTTTTTCTCCTATCTAAATATATTTTAAATATTCAAAAGAAGAAATGGATGCTTTAGCACCTTCTCCACAGGCAACTATTATCTGCTTTGCAAATACATTAGTTACATCCCCTGCAGAAAAAACACCAGGGAAAGAAGTTTTATTTTTACAATCAACAATTATTTCACCATATTCATTTTTTTCAACAAAATTAATTATTTCAGAGTTAGGGATAGAACCAATTTCTACAAAAATGCCTTTTACTTTAATCTCAGTTTCTTTACCTTCTTTTTCAATCCTTATACCTTCAACAAATTTATCTCCTTTAATTTCTTTAATTTTTGTGCCTGTCATAATTTCAACATTTTTAATATTTTTAATTTTTTCAATCACAAATTTATCTCCTGTCAATTCATTTTTTATCTCAATAAGATAAATTTTTCTTGCTATCCTTGAAAGTTGTATTACCGCATCAAGTCCTGCATTTCCACCACCAATTACAGCAACTTCTTTATCCCTGAATAAAGGAGCATCACATGTAGCACAGTAAGTTAGACCTTTATTTTTAAATTCATCTTCTCCTTTAACTCCAAGTTTTTTCGGCTTTCTTCCAGTTGAAACAATAATTGTTTTTGATAAATACTCATTTTTATCTGATATAATTTTGAAAATTTTATCTTCCCTTAAAATTTTTTTTACAAGTTCATTTTCCTTTATTTCAACATTGAATTCCTTTATATGCTCTATAAATTTCTCAACAAGTTCAGGTCCTGTTATAAACTGGTATCCAATATAGTTTTCAATCTCCCAACTTAAAGATGCCTGACCTCCTATATTTTTTGTAATAATAATAAAATCTATTTTTTTTCTTGCAGCATAAATTCCCGCTGTTATTCCTGCCGGTCCTGCTCCAATTATTATAAGTTCGTAAATTTTCATAATCCAAGTTTTCTTTTTATTTCTTCTCTATCAAAACCAACTATAATTTCTCCATCAATATCTACAACAGGAACTCCTATTTGACCACTCTTTTTAATCATCTCTTCCAGTTTTTCTCTATTTTCTCCAACATCATAGTCCTCAAATATAATATTATTTTCTTTTAAAAAATCTTTTAACATCCTACAATATGGACATGTCCTTGTTGAATAAACAATCACTTTTTTATTCATTATCCCTCCATATTTTTTTATAAATTTCTTCAATTTTTTCAAAACATTCTTTTTTTTCTTTAACTTTCCCCTTTTCATCTACTCCTTTACATATAACCTCACCATAATAAGATGCACCAATAGTTGCAAAAAAATTTCTAATTATACTTTTCGCATTTTCAACAAACTTATCCATTTCTGATGCCTCAACACAAATAAATATCCCTTTTTTCTTTTTTGGTTTAAATGTCTTAAAAAAATTTATACCGAGCCACTGACACTGAAATCTGTCTATCATCATCTTTAATTGGGCAGAAACAGAACCAAAAAAAATCGGAGAAGCAATTATAACTATATCTGAACTTTCAACTTCATCATAAACATTCTGCATATCATCATTAATTTTACATCTTCCATCTTTTCTTATATTCTCACATTCCTGACATGGAACAAATTTTAATGAATTTAAAAATATTTTTTTTACCTCAGAATCTTTAAATTTACTCAAAAAATAATCAAGTAATATCTCTGAATTTCCGTTTTTCCTTGGACTGCCACATATACCAACTGTTTTCATTCTTTCGCTTCTTTCATTTCTTCACCACAGCATACTTCTTTTTTATCAGATACTTTTCCACACTTTTTACATACATATTTTTTCTTTTCTTTCTTCATTCCACAACCACATGACTTGCACATATTCTCCTCCTTTTATTTTTTTAATTTTTTATGACATAACCACCAATCAAAACATTCAAACTCACCTGCTTTTGCTTTCTCCAATCTTTCTTTTGCAGTTTTAACATCTTTTGCAGGTGGAATTATTACATGGTCTTTTATTATTTCATTATCTGGCCAGTTTGCAGGCATTGCAACTCCATATTTATCTGATATTTGCATTGCCTCTACAACCCTTAAGATTTCATCCATATTCCTTCCAAGTTCCTGAGGATAATAAAGAATAATTCTTATCTTCCCTTTATCATCAACTACAAAAACTGCACGAACAGTATTTGTTCCTTTTCCGGGATGAATTAATCCAAGTTTATCTGCCACTGCACCTGTGTCTGCAATAATAGGAAACTGAATTTCAACACCAAGATTTTCCTTTATCCATTCAATCCATTTGATATGAGAAAAAACCTGGTCAACGCTTAAACCTATAAGTTCACAATTCAATGCTTTAAATTTATCATATCTCTTCTGAAAAGCAACAAATTCAGTTGTGCAAACTGGAGTAAAGTCAGCAGGATGACTGAAAAGAACAAACCACTTACCAGCAAAATATTTAGGCAATTCAATTTCTCCATGAGTTGTTTGAACTTTCATTTCTGGAAAATCATCCCCTAAAAGAGGCATTCTTTTAATTTCTTTTTCTTCCATTTGCACCTCCTTTTTTAAAATTTTAATTCAATTGAGTTTTCCCACAATCCATGAATATTACAGTAAGATGAGGCAAAAATTTTGCCTTCTTTACCTGTCTTAAATTTAATTTCAACAACTGGTTCTGTATATACTGAACTTGTATCAGCACCATCTACCGAAGCACCGTGTGATAAAAATTCATATCTTCCAATATGATATGGAAATTTACTCCCTTCAGGTAAAAAATAAACATCTATCCAACTAATATGGTGGGCAGTTGTATTTGGATGTGGTATTTCTTTGCCTACACTAACAACTATTTTTATTCCTTTTTCCTTATCCTTTTCAACAATCTCAATTACAGGAACATGTTTTTCCTTTTTCCAGTCAGCACTTTGATATAATTCTTTCATATTCACCTCCTTTAAAATTTTTTAAATTTTTCACTTGATATATTACATACAGGACACATTGCTGGTGGTTTTCCGATATGAGTATAACCACATACAGGACATATATAAATTTCATCAATCTCTATATCTTTACCATATTTAACTTTTTCTTTTGCTTCTGAATATAATTTTGAATGAATTTTTTCTGCCTCAAGTGCGTAATGAATTGACCTGTGTGCTTCATTTTCTCCCTGTAAATTAACCACTGCATCAAAAGAAGGATACATTTCCTCAACTTCATAATTTTCTCCATCTATTGCTGCCTGTAAATTTTCCTCTGTTTTTTTAATATATCCAAGGACTTTTGCATGATTTGTTGCATGAACCTGTTCTGCATAAGCAATTGCTTTAAATAATCTTGAAACATTCTTAAAACCTTCCTTTTCAGCAATTTCAGCAAAAGCAAGATACTTCATATGAGCCATACTTTCGCCTGAAAATGCCTCATTTAATACCTTTTCACTCATCTTTTTCATATCTCACCTCCAACTTATTGAATATCTTCAAGAATATTTATAAGGTCATCCTCATGCTCAATTTCATCTTTAAGAATATCAAGAACCATATAATAGGTAATTGGGTCTTTATCTTTAAGATATTCTGCAAGATTCTGATATACTTCAATAGCACACTGTTCTCCTTTGATATTCTGTTTCAATACAGGAATTACATCAGGGTCAGTTGGTGCATCATATCCACAATTTGTCAATTTATACCAGTCCTCAGGTTTTAGAACTGGAGTTCCACCAAGTTGAATAATTCTATCAGCAATCATTCCTGCATGTTTTAATTCATCACCTGCATGCTGTGTTAATTCAGCAACAACTTCTTCTCTGAATTTTCCCTTTACAACTTTTGCTCCAATCCAGTATTGATAATAGGCAAGCCATTCATCTGAAAGTGCCTTATTCAACTTTTCAACTATTTCACCTACATTTCCTTTTACAATTTTAATTCCTTTTCTTTCCATAAAACCCTCCTTTTTATTTTTCCTTAACCGCCTTTATTGCTTCTCTTAAATCTGTTAAATAAGTTAAAGCAGGCCCTCCACCCATTAAAACTGCTACCATTCCTGCTTCCATAATTTCATCTTCAGTTGCTCCTGCTTTAAATGCCTTTTCTGTATGAATTCCTATGCAATAAGCACACCTTAAAGCAACAGCAATACCAACAGCAATCAATTCCTTTGTCTTTAAATCAAGTTTTCCATCCTTTAAAACTGTATTCACAAAATCAACAAACTTTTTAAATTCTTCTGGATTAAAATTTGAAACTTCTGCCATTGCTTTTTTATATTTTTCCATAAGTTCCTTCATTTTTCCTCCCTTTTACCAAGTTCTTTATCAAAATACATCAATAAATGCTCTTTACCTTCAATCTTTTTAAGTTTTTCAAGTATTACACTTGCATTCTTTTCTTCTTCTACCTGCTCTGTTATAAACCATTGAAGCATTATTTCTGCTGAATAGTCATTTTTTTCTTTTGCAAGAGAATAAAGATTTTCTATGCTCTTTGTTACTTTTTTCTCATGTTCAAGCGTCTTTTCAAAAACATCAACAGGTGAGGAAAAATCACTTGTTGGCTTTTCTATTTCATCAAATATGACCCTCTCTCCTCTATCGTTTAAAAATTCATAAATTCTCATTGCATGCCCAAATTCTTCTTTTGCCTGAACTTTCATCCAGTGAGCAAAACCTTCAAGATTTAAAAAGTCAAAGTAAGAAGCCATTGAAAGATAAAGATATGCAGAATACAATTCTTTTTTAATCTGATTATTCAATTCTTCATACAATTTTTTATCCATTTTTTCACCTCCCTTCAGTTAATTGCTTTTTTAAATTTGATAATTTTACAAAATGTGCTCTTTCCTGTTCTATTATTTTGTCAAGTTGACTATGCTGTGTTTCAGGAACAAAACCTTTTGCTTCAAGATAATACATAATTGAATCAAGTTCTCTTCTTATTCCAAAATTTATTGCCTCTATTACATCCTCTTTCTCCATCTCTCTTTCAACCCCTTTGGGAAAAATCAACTCTTCTGCATATGCTCTTAAATAAGCAAAATACTCTCCTGGATAACTTTCTGGTGGTTCATATTTTTCTATTTTAGATAATAATTCTTCAAATACCTTTTTATGCTTTACTTCCTCATCTGCAAGAAAAACAAATAAATCTTTTACATCTTTATTTTTTGCTTTCTTTGCAACTTCCCTGTAAAACTTTTCTCCATTTTCTTCAATCTTTATTGCAAACTGATAAATCTCACTTACATTAAAAAATACTCCCATATCTACCTCCTTTAAATTAAATTTAATGCTTTATGTTTTTGATAAATTTTTTCAGAAAGTTTTTTTATTTTTTCAAAATCAGTTTCTTTTGGATGCCCCTCAAAAATGACTGGCTCTATAATTTCCACATTCATTCCCTTTATTGTCTCCTCTATATATTTTAACATATTTGTTCCCCATAGGAAAGAGCCAATAACTGAAACAAATTTTGTCTTTGGTCTTAAAAGTTTAAATAAGTAGGTAGCATAAAAAACAACTGGATGAGGACCTGTCAAAACTGTTGGAGTTCCAATTACAACTGTCGCACAATCAACAAGTGAAATTGCAAGTTCTCCAATGTCAGTATATGTTAAATTAAATGGTTTTGCTTCAATTCCCAATTCAATTAAATTTTCAACAAAATAATCAATTGCCTTTTTAATACTACCATGCATTGAAACATAAGGAATAACAACTTCATTTTTAACATTATCAGAAACCCAGTCAATGTAAGAGTCAACAATAACAGAAGGATTATCATAAACAGGACCATGGCTTGGAGCAATAATTTCAATTTCATAATTTTTTAATCTTTCAATATGTTTTTTAATATGATTTCTGAAAGGCATCATAATTTCTGCATAATACCTCTTTGCCGGCTTATAAAAATCATTTTCACTTGCCCATATTTTACTTGTTGCAAGATGAGAACCAAAAAGGTCACATGGAAAAAGAACTTTATTTTTTATTTCATATGTCAATATTGTTTCTGGCCAGTGAACCCACCCTGCATAAATAAATTCAAGTGTCTTTTCTCCTATATTAATTTTTTCTCCATCTCCTACAATTATTATCCTATCTTCGGGTATTAAAAGCAAACTCATTAAATATTTCTTACCTTTTTCACTCACAATTACCTTTGCAGATTTAAACTTTTCAAGAAGTTCTGGAATTGTTCCTGAATGGTCCTGTTCCGAATGATTTGAAATAATGTAATCCAATTTTTCAATTTTAAGTTTTTCAATTGCAACAAATAATTTGTTTTTAGTCCTCGGATCAGAAGAATCAATTAAAACATTTTTTTCATCTTTTAAGAAATATGAGTTATAACTTGTTCCATCGGGTAATGGTATTAATTCATCAAAAAGGCGTCTATCCCAGTCATTCGTAATTATAGCCCAGATATTTTTTTTAATTTCTTTAATAATCATTTTTAACCTCCATATTTTTCAAACATATCTTTTCCTGCTCCACAAACAGGACATACCCAGTCCTCTGGCAAATTTTCAAATGGAGTGTTTGGTTGAATTCCATTTTCAGGGTCCCCTTTTTCAGGGTCATATACATAACCACAAACTTTACAAACATATTTATCCACTCTTACCTCCTTTTTTTAAATTATAACCTGCTTTTTTTACTATATTTTCAACTTTTTCTTCTTCCAAATCAAAAGGAACATATAATTTTTTATTTTTTAAACTAACATAAACAACAATTCCTTCTTTCTTAAATTCATTTTCAATTGTTCTTACACAATGCTCACATTTTATGTCAGGAATTTCAAATTCTTTTGTATTTTTAACTTTCTTTCTGAACTTGAATGTTTTTAAAATTAAAAAAATAATAAATTTTTTCTTTAGGTATCAATATTTTTAAAATACCTGCAATAAAAAAACCAAAAATTAGATATGGACTCATTTCATTTAACAAATACCAACTTTCAATTAAAAATTTTTTAACCATTTTTTAAACAGTTTTTACAGATTCCTATTAAATATATATGATGTTCTTCTATTTTATGCCCATCAACTTCTTTGCACTCAACAATTGGACACTCTTTATAAATATCATAAATTTTTTTACAAATTTTACATTTAAAATGCAGATGTGGTTTTTCAAAATAGTCATATCTCACTTCATCCTCTTCAATAAGAACTTCTGAAAGCAATTTTTTACTCACAAATAATTTTAAAGTGTTATAAATAGTCGTTTTTGATAATGTAGGCATTTCTTTATTTAAATTCTCATAAATTTCATCAACTGATGGATGGTTCATTTTTTCAATTATATAAGTAAAAATTTTAATCCTCTGATATGATGGCTTAATTCCTTTTTCCTTAAATATATTTAAAATTTCTTTTTTCATTTTATTTATTTCAATTTTGTAATAATTTCAATCTTGTAATAATTATACTCTATTTTTTTTCTTTCTGTCAATAGATAATTTTTAACCTTTTAGAAGAATTTTAAAACCAATTAAGAGTAATATAATTCCAGCGATAAGTTCAAGTTTCTCTCCAAATATTTTTTTAATTCTATTACCTGTATAAAAACCAGCCAAACAGATTAAAAAAGTGGTTAAGCCAATAATTAAAGAAGGAGTTAAAACCCTTATTTTTAAAAGTGAAAAAGTTAAACCAACTGCGTATGCATCAAAACTTGTTGCAAATGAAAGAATTAAAATAATAAATTTTCTATCAAAATCAATTGTTTTCTCTATCTTCCTTGATTCATAAATTATTTTTATTCCAACTATAAAAAGGATTAAAAAGGCAAATATATGGTCAAATTTATAAATGTATTTAATAAATCTAATACCTGTTAACCATCCAAAAATAGGCATAATAAATTGAAAAAAACCAAAAGAAAAAGAGATTTTAAAACTGTTAAATAATTTCCTTCTATCAATCAAACTGCCAGCAATAACAGAAACTGAAAATGCATCCATAGAAAGAGAAATACCAATTAAAAAATTTGTTAAAATTTCCATTTATGATAAAATATTCTATCTTAAATTTAAAGGAAATTAAAATGATTTTTATATTAACTCTTCTCCTTTCTCTTTATATGGGCTGGTCAATGGGAGCGAATGATGCTGCAAACTGCGTTGGTGCTGATATTGGTTCAGGTGTTATGAAATTAAGAGATGGAATAATAATAACAATTTTATTTTCTTTTCTTGGAGCAATTTTACTTGGTTCAAATGTTATAAAGACAATTGGAAAAGGAGTTGTCCCATTAAATATTTTACCAGAGGATGTTTCAAATTTAATAAGCATGGCTTCACTTTTTGGAGCAGGGACATGGATTACAATTGCAACTTACAAAAAATATCCTGTTTCAACTTCTCATTCCATTGTCGGTGCAATATGGAGAATTGGTTTTCACAAAGGAGTAAGAGCAATAAATTTTAAACTTGCAAAAGAAATAATTGTTACATGGGCACTAACTTCTTTAATTTCGGGTATAATATCTTATGCAGTGATTAAAATTTTATTATTCTTTATAAGAGGATAAAATGGAAAAAACAAGAAATATATTGTTCTGGCTTGGACAGAAAGAAGAAAAGGAAATATTGAATGATGAGATGAAACATGTTGAGATTTCATTTAAATGTGTTGAGGAGATGAAAAATGCCATTGAATCATTTGTAAAAGGAAAAAAGGAAGAAAAGAATATGCATATTTCAAATGTAAAAAATTATGAGCATGAAGGAGACGAAATTAGAAAAAAAATAACACTTGAACTTTCAAAAGGACTTCTTTTTCCACCTGATAGAGAAGATTTAATAATTTTAAATGAAGGACTTAATGATATTGCAGATGGAGCAAAAGGAGTTGCAAGATTACTTGAATTTTTTGAAGAGAATGTATCCGATGAAATGGGAAATTCCCTTTTATCCTTTTCCATAATTTCCTTTAGGGCTGCTGAAAAACTTAAAGATGCAATTGAATCATTAATCAAAAATGATATGCAAAAACTACTTGAAGAATGCGCACATATAGAAACACTTGAAGAAGAAGGAGATGATAGAAGAAGGGAACTCATAAGAATTTTAATAAAGGAAAACTTATCCGCTCCAAAAACACTTCTTCTTTATGAAATTATAGATACACTTGAAAACCTCACTGACTCAATAAAAAAAGCAGGAGACCTTGTTAGAATTCTTGGAATAAAGTCAAAATGAACCAGTTCAATTTAGAAACATACATAAGAAAGGTCTTTAAAACAATTTCAAAATATAAACTTATAGAGAAAGGAGATAAAATTTTTGTTGGACTTTCTGGTGGAAAAGATAGTGGTTCTGCTTTTTTTCTTTTAAACGAATATGTAAAAAGAAATAAAATTGATTGTGAAATTTATCCATTTTTCATAAAACTTGGTGATTTTATTCCAGAAGAAGTTTTAAATACTGTAAAGAAACAGGCAGAGATATGCAAAACTCAAATTAAAATATATAACATTTATGATTATGGAATTGATTATGAAAAAATTGCAAAATTAAATAGACCAATATGCAGTTTGTGTGGAACGATTAAAAGGTATTTGATGAATAAAATTCCAAGAGAAGAAGGAGCAACAAAATTATGCACTGGACATCATGGAGATGATTTCATTGTTTTTTTTATTAAAAACATGATTGGGAAAAATATTGACTGGATTTCAAAATTTACACCTTTACTTGAAGGAAAAGGAAAGCAACTTTCAAGAATAAGACCATTATTTTTTGTTGGCGGAGAGGATAATAAAAATTTCTGTGATTCTACTGGTTTCCCATATATAAAAGAGGATATATGTCCTCATAAATTTTTAAACCAGAAAATTGATAAAAGAAGAGAAAAATGGTATGAAACAATAAATGAAATTGAAAAATGGCAGCCAAATTTTAAAGAATATTTTCTTGAAGGAATTAGTTTACTTGCAGAAAAGTTATATAAAACTTTAGATATGCCAGAAGAATGTGAAGTATGTGGAGAGCCAACAAATACAAAAATATGTGCTTTCTGCAGATTATTTAAAATTCAAGAGAAATTAACCAATGTATAAGAATTACTCTATTTTTTTCAGTTTTTTTGCTGGAATTCTATCCTTCTTCAGTCCCTGTATTTTACCTTTAATTCCTGTGTATTTTTCCTACATTACCGGATATACAATTAACGAACTTGAAAAAAATGAAATATCCTATGTTAAAGTTTTTCTTACATCTTTATTTTTTGTCCTCGGATTCACAACTGTTTTTATTTCACTTGGTGCTTCTTCAACCTTTATTGGAAAAATTATATCTGAAAAAAGAGAAATTTTAAGAATTATTGGAGGAATATTTTTAATATTTTTTGGTTTGCATTTAACAGGAATTTTGAAAATAAAGAAACTTTATTATGAAAAAAGATTAAAAATAAAAAATGTTAAAATGGATTATTTAGGTGCCTATATTCTTGGAATAGGTTTTTCTGCTGGCTGGACTCCCTGTGTTGCTCCTGTCCTTTCTTCAATACTTATTTTATCTTCAATGCAACAAACTATTAAAAAAGGAGTTATACTTTTATTTTTTTATTCACTTGGTATGGGTCTTCCTTTTATAATTATTTCTCTTATAATAAAAAAAATTTTTCTTATTTTAAATAAAGTCAAAAATTTTTACAGAGTAATTGAAATAACACTGGGCAGTTTACTTATAATTTTTGGTTTTTTACTTTTATTCAACAAGATTAAATTCCTTTAATCCAGTTTTACTTTATATTTTCTCAAAATCCCAATTTCAGGTAATTTCCCTATAAGAGGTTTAGCATATTCAATAAATTTTTCAGTTACCCAGTTATTTTCACTGTTTATAAATTCATCAGGCATACTTCTTGTTTCTCTTGCAACAGATTCAAGAGCAACGAGTTCATAATAAACTCCATATTTTTTACCTTTTTTCCTCTTTATTGATACAGAACCACTTTCATATTTACCTATCGCATATTTTACAGCAAGTTGTCCTACCTTATATGCTTCCTTTACATCAATTTCTGAATAAATTCCTGGAAAAGACCTCTGTAAATAACCAAAAGTATCTGCTCTAACTCTGTTTATTTTAAGTTCTCTTTTTACCAGATCTGCAAGTAAATCTCCAAGGGCTCCAGTTCCACTCAATTGAACATTTCCATGAGAATCGACTTCTTTTGTAAATTTCGCTGCTATTGGTTCTCCTTTTTCATCTGAAATTCCTTCTGATACAGCAACTAAACACCTTCCATATTTTTTAACGACTTCATCTACATCTTTTAGGAATTTATCTATAATAAATGGTTTTTCAGGGAAATAAATAAGGTGAGGTCCATCATCTTCATATATTTTTGCAAGGGAACTGGAGGCAGTTAGAAATCCAGCATGGCGACCCATTATAACATCTATTTTTACTCCTGGTAGTGATTTATTATCAAGATTATCGCCCATCATTGCCATTGCAACAAATTTTCCAGCAGATGGATATCCAGGAGTATGGTCATTTTCTTTTAAATCATTATCAATTGTTTTAGGAATATGGAAACATTTAAACTCATATCCAACTTTTTTTGCATTTTCATTAAGAATATACGCTGTTTCTGCTGAATCATTACCTCCGATATAGAAGAAATACCTTATATTATACTTCTGCATATTTTTAAAAATTTCTTCACATTCCTGGTCCTGTGGTTTTTTTCTAACACTTCCAAGTGCCGCACATGGGGTATATGCAACTTTTTCCAGATCAGAAAGTTTTTCCTTTCTTAAATCAATGAGATTCCCTTCCAGTATTCCTTTAATTCCATACAAAGAACCATAAATGCCTTTTATTTCATTATGTTTTTTTGCTTCAATTATAGCACCAACTAAACTCTGATTTATAACAACTGTTGGACCACCACTTTGAGCAATTAACATATTCCCTTTTAATGTTCCCATATGCCCTCCTTTTAAATAATATTTTTTTTAGAGATTATACTTCAAATTTAAAAAAATTGAAAGATTTTTTTCAAAATAGTAAAATATTTTTGATGGAAGGAAAAAGATTACTTTTATTTACTGAAATTTTACTGGTAGTTGTGTTCACAAATGTTTTGATTTTTACTTCTGCTTATTTTGAACCATTGCTTCCATTAAAAACTCTTATAAAAAAAATACTACCCTCTTTTGCAATAACGCTATTTTTTCTTATCCTATGTTTTAAAATAATTGAATATTACCATTCACAAATTTTATATCAAAAAAAATTAATGGAAGACCTGAATAATTCACTTTTCAAATTAAGTTCAAACCTAAAAATTGAAAAAATGCTTTATAATTGCCTTGAAATTTTAATTGATTTTTATAAAGGTAATATTGGAATGATGATTATATTGAATGATAAATTAAAAAACTTTCTTCCCACAGATATATTAACAGTAAACCTGAATCTTCCAATGTATGAAGAAAACAAGAGAGAAAATTATTTTTATACAACCCTTTTTCCTAATATGGTTTCACATGAAGATGAGCAGAAAATTAAAAATTTGATTAAAGAATATGATTTTAACAGATGCTCTGGAATAATAACACTTCCCATTCATGATGAAAAAGAAACAAAAGCAATTGTAATAGTAGGTATAATGAGAAAAAATAAAAAAGAACTCATTAAAGAATTTGAAATAAGTAAATCAGTGGTAGAAGTTTTTTTGAGACATTTAAACTTAGAACTTGAAAATGCATTACTTCACGAAGGAATAAATATCGCCTCAATAACAGATGCTCTCACAGAAGTTTATAACAGGAGATATTTTAATCTCAGATTAAAAGAGGAATTTGCAAAATCTAAAAGAGAAGGATATCCAATTTCTATTATGATATCAGACCTTGATAACTTTAAATATTATGTTGATACTTATGGACATCCAATGGGAGATATCATTTTAAAAGAGGTTGCCAGTATTCTAAAAACTTCATTGAGAGAAACAGATATTATATGTAGATTTGGTGGAGATGAATTTGCATATTTACTGCCATTTTCTTTAAGTACAGATGCAAAAATAGTTGCTGAAAGGATAAAAAAAAATATAGAGAATTATAAATTTCTTGCAGGTAAAGTTAATGATGAAGTTCGTCTAACTTTAAGCATTGGGATTGCCAGTTTTCCCGAACATGGAAATTCAGAAGAAGAACTCTTATCCAAAGCAGATAATGCTCTTTTCAAAGCAAAAAATATGGGGAAAAATAAAATAGTAATTTATGAAGAAAAAGGAGGATAAACATGTTAAAGGAACTTGATGTTGTTTTTTTACTCATTGGTTTAATTTTTTTAATGTTTACATTAGTTTCTTTTTTAATTCAGATAAAAAAGAAAAAGGGAATAATATCCTTGATTTTATCCCTAATTTTTACTTTTTTTGCAGGATATTACATTTACATGATAATTTACCTTAAACCAATAGAAAAAAAATTTGAAAACTATAGTTCAATTGAAAAAATAATAATAACTCCTAAACTTGAAAAAAATGAAATGAAAACTAATGAGATTGCACTTGTTATTAATTTAAATGGCAATTCAATAAAAGTTAATCTTGATGATGAAATTGAAATTAAAAAAAATGCGACATTTACAATTTCTGATATAGAAGGAATAGATAAAGAAAATGTAAAGGTAAATCTTGTTGGCTTTATAGGAAATCCAAAAGTAAATGATGGTCAGGATATCGGATATAAGATAAATTATAAAAATATTATGAAGAACAAAGCACTTGACCAGAAAGGTGAAAAATATGAAATTGAGATAAAAAAGGATGATAAAAAAATTGGTTCTGTCTATATAAAATTCATTGATTAGAATGGTATCCTATCTAACACTTGATTTAACAGAAATAGAAAAAAGAGTAAATCTGTTATTTGAAAATTTAAAAAGTTGTAGTTTATGTGGATGGGAATGTGGTATTGATAGATATGTTAAGAAATCCCATTGTAGAAGCGGAGTGAGTTTAGAAATTTCAAGTTATGGTGCCCATTTTGGAGAAGAAAAAATAATTTCGGGTAAAATGGGTTCAGGAACAATATTTTTTACAAATTGTTCTCTATCATGTGTTTACTGTCAGAATTATAATATCAGTCAATTAAAAAATGGCTATAAAATTTCTATTGAAAAACTTTCAGAAATTATGATTGAACTCCAACTAAATGGATGTCATAATATAAATCTTGTTACCCCAACACATTTTTTACCACAGATTTTGAAGGCAATTTTTATTTCAATAAAAAATGGTTTGAATATTCCTTTTGTCTATAATTGTGGTGGGTATGAAAATGTAGAAACATTAAAGAAACTTGAAGGAATTATTGATATATATATGCCTGATGCAAAATATGGAAATAATGAGATTGGTAAAAAATATTCAGGAATCCCTGATTATTGGGATAAATGTAAAAAGGCGCTTATTGAAATGAAAAAACAGGTTGGAGACATAATTTTAAATGAAGAAAAAGTTGCTGTAAGAGGACTTTTAATAAGACATTTAATTTTACCCGATAATATTTCTTTTTCTGAGAATGTGTTGAAATTTATAAAGGATGAACTTGGAGAAAACACATGGATAAGTTTATTAAGTCAGTATCATCCGGAATATAAAGCACATATTTTCCCTGAAATTAATAGAAGAATAACTTTTGATGAATATAATAAAGTTGTTGAAATGACTTATAAATTTGGACTTAAAAATGTGATATATCATGGGTATTTTATATGAAAAAGGGAATTATCGTCAGTTTTGAAGGTATTGATGGCTGTGGTAAAACAACGCTTGTAAGAAAATTTTATAATTATTTAATATCAAGAAATTTTGATGTAATTATTTTACATGAACCGGGAGGAACTCAGGCAGGAGAGAAAATAAGAAAATTACTATTAGAAAAAGATTTAAAAATAACAAATTTTTGTGAACTTTTCCTGTATATGGCAAGTAGAGCCCAGTTAATTGAGGAGAAAATAAAAAAGTATTTAAAAGAAGGTAAAATTATAATTCTGGATAGATATATAGATTCAACCTATGCATATCAAGGGTATGGAAGAAAAATACCACTGAATTTAATTGAAGAAATACATAAAATTATTATAGGCAAAAAATTTTTACCTGATATAACTTTTTTAATAGATGAAAAACCAGAAAACCTTGTTGAGATATTAAAGAAAAAAAATAAGGATAGAATAGAAAAGGAATCAATTTATTTTCAAAAAAAGGTAAGGAATGGATATATTCAGTTGGCCAGAAAAAATAAAAGAATAAAAATAATTAAAAGAGAAGGTGAAAAAGAAACATTTATAAAAGTTTTGGAAAAATGGGAGGAATTTTTAAATGAAAGTAGAAGAAATAAAAGAATTATTGTTGAAAATAAAAGAAAAAAATAAAATACAAAATGCTTATATAGTTTATGGGGGAAATATGAAATTGAGAGATGAAGTTGCTTTATTTCTAAGTGGTATTTTAAACTGTAATGAAGGTATATTCTGTAAAAAATGTGAAATCTGTAAAAAAATTGAGAATAGAACTTATCCTGATGTGAAATGGATTGTCCCTGAAAAAAATATTTTATCAATTGATGAAGTCAGAAATGTTAAAGATAATATAATTGTAAACCCTTTTTCTGGAAAATATAAAATTTACATATTTCAAATTGAATACCTAAAAGAGGAAGCGTCAAGTGCTTTTTTGAAAATTATTGAGGAACCACCAGAATATGGTATTTTTATAATTTTATGTCCTAATATAAACTTTTTACTTCCAACAATAACATCAAGGTGCTTCAAAATTTATATCAATTATGAATTGCCTGAATTAAATGATAGAGGTGTGAAAAATATTGAAGAATTTATTGAACTTTTAAATTTTGTAGAAGAAGGAAATTTCTTTAATTTTTTTAAAAAAGTTGATATAATTAATAAAAGAGATGAAAGAGAAGAAATTGAAAAGTGGTTTGAAAATATATTGTTTTTCATGAGAGACAGTTTATTATTCAACAAGAATTTTCCCTCAAATTTTTTAATTGAAAAAAATTTCAAAAAAAGTGATATTTTTGAAAAGATTGATATAAATTTAATGGAAAAAATCTGGGAAATAAAGCAAAGAATAAAGTATAATGTTAACTTGAAAATTGCTATTGAAAATTCAATTTTCCAAACATATTTATTTTTAAAGAGAGATAGCCGAAGTGGCGGAAAGGCAGACGCGCCAGGTTCAGGACCTGGTGAGGGATAACCTCGTAGGGGTTCAAATCCCCTCTTCGGCATTTTATGGAGGACGGTCGTTGCTTAACAATCTTCAAAATCAAAACCTTTTTTTAATATTTTCAGAGTTGCATTAACCACTTCTGAATCAAAAAGTATCCCACTATTCATCTCTATCTCTTTCATTGCTTCATTCATTGTTTTCTTTTCTCTGTAAGGTCTGTGAAATGTCATTGCCTCAATTACATCTGCAACACTTAAAATCTTTGTCTCTAATAATATTTCTTTTTTTGTTATTTTATTTGGATATCCTGAACCATTCAATCTTTCATGATGCTGCAAAATAATTTTTTCTATGTCCCATGGAAATTCAATATTTTTAACTATTTTTGCACCCAATTCTGGATGTAATTTTATAAACTCCCATTCAATATCTGTCAATTGCCCTGGCTTTGAAAGGATATCTGCTGGAATATAAATCTTGCCTATATCATGAAGTAAACCTGCGATTTTTATCCCTTCAATTAAACTTCCTGCAAATCCAATTTCCTTTGCAATAGCAATTGCAAGTTTTGAAACTCTTTTCTGATGACTTGATGTATAAGGGTCTCTCATTGATAACATTTCAGATATTGCTAATACTGTCTGATCTAAAACCTTTTTATTTTTTTCAATCGCCTTTTTTAAATTATCAATTATAATCATTTTTTCAGTAATATCCCTGAAAGAAATTAAAAATACTTCCTCTCCACCATAAACTATTTTCCTTCCTATGCTTTCTATTATTAATTTAAAACCTGTATTTTCAATAATTTCATATTCAGTAAAATAACCTGATTTATTTTTCTCAATTAACCTTAAATCATTCAAAAATTTATCTTTTTCAATTACAAATTCAAAAATATTCCTTTTTTTAAGTTCTTCAAAATTTTTAAATCCTAAAAGAGTTATTGCAATTTGATTTGCAAAATGAAAATTACCTTCCCTATCTATAACTAAAATTCCGTCAAGCATCGTTTCTGTTAAAATTCTGTATTTCTCTTCTGACTCTTTTATCTTTTCATATGCTTTTTTCTCTTCTGTGATATCTCTAACAGAAACAAATCTTAACTTTTCTCCTTCAAATTCTATATTTTTTACAATTATTTTTGCATAAAATTCTTCTCCATTTTTCCTTTTACAGGATGTTTCAAATTCTCCTTCCTTTTCTTCTTTCAATATTTCTATCCAAAATTCCTTTTGATTCTCAGGAACAAGTAAAATTATATCTTTACCAATCAATTCTTCAATTTTATATCCAAAAATTTCGGCATACTTTTCAGTGCAAAAAACAATTTTTCCTTTTTTATTTAAACTAAAACCTTCAAAGGCAGAAGTTAAAAAGTATGAAAAGAATTTATTTTCAGAAAGAATATATTTTATTTTACTGTGAAGTTCTTCAATTTTCCTGCATACATTATTATTTTTGTTCATTTTGTTAACATTGTAAACTTTGTTAACAAATTTTATACAATAATTTTCCTTTTGTCAAGTTTTTACTTTGGAATTAAAAATGGTCCGGGGTGTTAAAATAGATGGATTTAATTCTACATTTAATATTTATTTTTTTTCAATTGTTTTTTCATAAGTAGTTATATCACTGTCATCAACTCTATACCAGATAAATCTATTTAAATAACTATCCTCAACAAAAACATCAAGTTTTTTATCCCTTTTATCTCTCTCAACCCCAACACAACTCTGATTATCAAGCCATCCTGTTATATTTCCTGCTTTTTCTCCAAGTTTGAAAATTCCTATTAAAAGTCCATCAGGTGTAAAGTGATAAACATGACCTTTTTCAAAAAATCCAACCATAACTCCTTTATTTTCAGGAATTAAATCCATTCCAGTACATGTTTGAGGTAATTTTACAGCCCAAACTCTTTCACCATTTTTATCATACTTACATAGTATCCATCCACCCATCCATATCCATTGAGGACCTTTATCAGGTGGATTCCACAATTTACTTGTTCCAATTGAATAAATACTTCCGTCATCGCTTCTTATTGCCATTTTAGGTAAAAATTTTAATCCAGATTTATCCTCAGGAACAATAATTTTTGCTTTTGCCCAGTCATAGACAGGATTTCCATTTTTATCAATTTCAGAAAGAGGTAATTCCCATATAGATTTTGTAAATGCCGAATCTCCAAAAATTAAATTGCCTTTACTATCAGAGTGAATTCCATAAACCTCTGTAAGAAGAAATGATTCTCCTGACTTTTTAAACCATCTTATTTCTTCCTCATCCATTTCTCCATCCATATCTGTATCTGTCCATGTCCATAAACCAAATTCTCTTTTATTTCTACTGAAACTCCCATCCTGGTACATTTTAGGACCACCAACCATTGATACTAATCTATAATAATCGCCTATTTTTCTAAAAATTCTGCAACCAATATATAAAAATTCGTTATTCCCGAGTTTTACAAATTTTGGAACACCTGTATGCCATCCTTTGTATTTACTTTTTTCATAATCCAGAACTAACCCTCCATAAGTCCATTCTCCATTTTCCTTATCCTTGAGAATTACTTTATGAAAGTTTGTTGTAATCAGTTCATCTGGTTTCCAGTAAGGATATTTGCCTATATTACAGAAAATAAAAGCGAAGTGATCCCACATACATTTCCCATCAGAAGAAAATTTAGTTATTCTTGCTCCGCCTGTTGGAAATCCTCCTATAACTATAATATTATTATCTTTATCAACTGCAACACCACCAAGAGTATAAAATTTATCCGGTTGAAAATCTCCTGTTTTTGCTTTTTCACCAAAAGAATTAATATATTGAACTTTATCTCCATCAACCTTATAAATTTTAATTTTACAATCTCCGCCATCAGCAATATATAATTTACCATCAGGCCCAAAAGAAATCCCTTTGACTTCTTTTAAATCATTTATAGGAGTAGATATAAAATCTCCATTTTTTGTAAAAATACTAACTTTGTTATGCTCATGGCCAATCCATAATCTTTTCTCCTTATCATATTTTATACACACCGGCATTTTTACATTAAATTCTCCCTTTTTAACTCCTGTTTCTTTGTTAAATATATGAATCTTATTTGAAAAAGCATCAGTGACATAAAGGGTATCATCAATAACTGTTAATCCAAGAACAATAACTGTATATAATCTTCTTTCATATTGAGAAAGTCCATCAGGAAATTCTCTTTTATCCCATTTGTAGAGAAGGATAAAGCCACCATTTTTCTTTATTTCAGGGTCTGAAAATGGAATATATTCTCCTGTCCCTTTTTTAAATCTTGTAATTACCACATGACCTTTTTGCCCCTCTTCCCATCCCATCCATCCAGCACAGTAAATATAATTTTCATCAACTGTTATTGCATCTGTAAGAGAATTATATGGATTTAAGTTTCTCATCTGGAATCTTGCATGATATATTGTTTTTCCATCAGGATTAAAAACCTTAAAATCATGTCCTGCTTCTTCCCAGTCATTTGCTGTATAAATATTCCCTTCTTCATCAACATCAACTGTTACTACACCTGATTGAATATGCTGTAATTCATCAGGAGGTTTTCCTGTATTACCAATTATTCCCACATTCTCATATTTTGAATTATTCACAACAATTTTAAAAGTATATATACCTGGTGAGACATCTTTATCAAATTCATCTTTTTCATCCCAGGAAACATCTATCCATCCTTTATCAAGTTGCTTTATTGTCCATAATGTTTTAACAAGATTTCCTTCTTCATTATATATTCCAGCACTTGTAATTCCACTTTTTCTCAAATAGAATTTAAACTTGACCTCACTGAAAGATTGAAGACAAACTAAAATGATAAAAAGAATAAAATATTTAAATTTCATTATACACCTCCTTTAAAATTTTGTATATATCAAATATCCATCCGCAAGTCCTATAACTAAACCATCATCCATTATCTCTATACAGGATATTTCTTTCTGTTCAGGAATTACATAAATTTCATTCTTCTCTCCAATAATCTGATAATAACCACCCCAGTAAACATAAACTTTTCTATTTCCTTTTTCCTTTATCATCTTCAAAATTTTTTCTTTCAAAAGATTATCCTTTTCAATCACCTTTAATTCCTCTTTGATTTCAGGGATTTCAGAAATTTCTTTAATTGAAAGTATATTCCCTTCTTTGTCAATATTTAGAATTTCCTTTTTCATTGTGATTATCTCTATTTTATCGTCTGCTTTTATAGATATTGGTCTATCCTGTAAAAATTTTTTCCACACAATTTCCGGGCTCTTAAATGAAGATGTTGTTTTTCCAGAGGTTAATGTTGCCTTTACAGGATAAATAAAGGGAGTTAAAGGTTCAATTCCATGAATTATCTCATAAAATGTTCCTAATGCCTCATTCATTCCTTCTTCATCATAAGCAATAAGAGATACTGATTCTCTTTCAAACCCAACTCCATAATATTGCCATGCTATCATTCCTCTTTTTTCACCAGGTAAATTTTTATCAGGAGTGAATGGCAAAAATCCATTATCAAGGAGAAATTTTATTATCTTATTATCTTCTGGATTTCCTATTAATATTGCTGAACCTTTTATATCAAATCCAACAAGTATAGGAGGATTTGTGTCACCTGATTTTATTTGTCCCGAACCTGTATAAACAAGACCAACCCATGTCTTTGCTTCTTCCTCACTTAAACTTCTCACTTTTACATTATCTGCCTCAACAATTTCACATTTTATATCCCACGCAGATAAAATTTTTCTTAACCTTTCGCCAGCATTTTTATCAAATTGACTTTTACCAACTATTATGGTTATTTCTCTATTATCTCTTGCAAATCTGTAAATCCTGTCAATATCATTTTCAAGATAAATTGCCCTTTCAAACATTCCAAGAACTGAAGGAGTTTCTTTAGGAGATGAATAATTAAAAATTTTTTCAGATTTTTTCCCTGATATAAGTTCCTCAACACTAACTTTCCATTCTCCCGCAGGTTCATTTAAACCGAAAGGAAGTGTTATATTTAAAAATCCATTTTCAGTTGCTCTATAAAGATAATATCTTTCATTGTTTTGAGGGTCTTTTACTACAATTTTCAAAGGAACAGGGGATTTTATAATATTTCCGTTCTCATCAATTAAAAAGATTGAAAAATTGATTGTGGATTGATTCTTTTTTAGTGTATAATCAAGGTTTAAATCAACATCTGAAATATTAACTTTGCTTATAGGTGATTTCAAAAGAGCATATGCCTTCATCTGACCCGGGCCGAATGAAATTTTCCCATTTAACTTATTTTTTCTTTTCTTAAAACTATCATCTTCACCATTTGTTAAAAGATTATAAATTTTATAATCACCATTTATTTCAATTTCGCAATCATTTGATTTTAAAGCAAGACGGTTATTTTTTGAAAAATCAAAACTTACATTAACTGCAAAAAGGTAAGTAATATCAGGAAATTTATGTGTAAATAAGAAAACATCCTCTTTATCAGTATCTGCGACCAATCCAATCCCTAATTTTCCAAGATTTGCTTTTATATTTTTACTTATACTTTCCGCTTCCTTCATTATATTTCCTGCACTTGCAAGAAGCATGGCTTCCTGTGTTTTATTTTCCTTCCACAGTGTTGTAATTTTTTCAAAAATTTCTGTATTTATTGAAAAATCAAGTTTTTTTGCCCCTTTTATATTCACTTTACAATCATTAGTCATCAAAACATTTCCACCTGATGCGATATATGACTGAAGTGCTTCAACAACATTTTTTTCAAGATAGTTTATTCCTGTAAGTATTATAACCTTGAAATATTTTGAAGCAGTTCCATCAAGTATATCTTCTTCAACTATTGGAGTTGCAGGAATATGAGCCATTTTTAAAGCAACATAAAGTAAAAGCAATTTATCCCTGTGTCCTCCACCTGAATAATTATCTTCCATTCCACTTTTAATCTGAGCATCTATGCATTGAGAAATTGAATATAAAAAAGCAACCTGTGGTTTTTCAGGTTTCATTTTTGTTGTGAATATTGTTCCTAATTTTTCAGCAGTCCTGTTGAATTCAACAACACTATCAGAAATTCTTTTATCTTTATTTGGGTCAAACATTTTAAAAGGAGGAGGAACAGCAAGCCCCTGTATTCCTGATGCAAAGCAGAGATACTGCTCACATCTAAATGTTTCAGGAGGCATTGGATAATACCATACAGGAAGATACCAGACATCCTTATTATAATTCCTTACATTGCCCATATCAAGAAAGAATAATGGAGATAGATAACTTCCAGTTAAATCATCATAACCACCATGTCCTAAAACAACAGGTAAACTTCTTACAACATTAAAATAATAACCATCTGCATAAGCATGCCATCCATAAATACTCTGATTGCAGGAAATATAATCAGGATTTACATAACTTACTCCATATTTACCATGTTTCCAGGCAGAATCAATAAAAGAAAGTTTCCATCTTGCCCATTTTTTCCATATATCAACTTTTTCTTCATCATCTGGTGTGACTTCTGAAAAATGTGGTAATTGATAATTAAAACTGTTCTCAAATGCTTTCATCTGTGCAGGTATATTATGAGGTGTAAATTTTCCTGTTTTTGGGTCCTTCCACCAGGTTAAACCTGGCTCATCATAAAAATGAACTCCTATACAATTTGGTGTAGTTTGTCCAAGAATTGCCTGCCATGCTATTCTACCTGTTCCTCCTCTTATTACATAAGGGTCTGACCAATCACATTCAATTCGTAAATCCATCTGATGTCCACCACTCATTGTGCATGCCTGCATCCAGTCAGCCCCTCCTCTAATAAGATATTCTGCATTTTTTATTGTCTTGGGATTTCTCATATTATTCCCGAGGACAAGATTAAAACCGAGATTTCTTTCTCCAAGATAAACCAGTTGTTCACCATCTGCAAAACTTCCCCAATCAATTAATTTATAACTTGTTCTCCTTATATGAGAAAAAATATCAAATTCCTTTTTTGCAATTTGACTATCTTTTTCTACTTCAATAGTGTAATGACCTGGCTTAAGTAAACTTCCATTTATAACAAAATGTTCTACTTTTGTTGATTTATTCCTTCCAGGAGTTAAAAATTGAGGTATAAAAAATGAATCAAGCAAACTTCCATCATCACCCTTAATTCTAACTTTTAAACCATTACCAAGAACATCATTATTTGAAACAACTGAAAAATAAATTAACTCATTTGTTTGAAAAGAAGTCCTCTTGAGAGGAAAAATAATTTCAAGATTTTGCGAAAAACAATTTAAAACTAAAATACCAAACAAAACAAAAAATATTTTTTTCATAATGCACCTCCTATTTTCTTTTTTGTTATTAAAAGATATGTATGAAATGGTTCCAGTTTAATCTTGCCTTCTTTTTTAATAATTTCTTTTTCTTCTGTAAGGTCTATTATTTTACCATCAAATTTAAATTCCTTTTTCCTAAAATTCCAGAGAGTTATTCTTTTCCCTTCTTTATCATACCACAAAACTGAACCATCATCTTCCTGCAAATATCTTTTTTTCATAAAAATCCAGTTATTGTTATAATCTCTCAAGGCAGATTTGTGTTTTTCAGTCCATATCAAATCAATTCTTTTTCTATTAATAAATAGTGGGAAACTTGGAGAAGCCATATGAGCAAAAAAGTAATAAATAATATCTGCCTCTTCCTTAAATTCCATTTTTGTTCCAGATGGAATTGTTGTATAACCCAAACCAACTGTCATTTTATAACAGGTAAAAATATTCTCTCTTTCTCCATAACTGGTTGGGCATCCATGCTGTGGTGAACCAAAAGGTCCAAAAGATTCAATTAGAAAACTTATTCCATAGTCCTGAAGTTCTTTCATAGCAATCAATAATTCTCTCCACTGAGTTTTTGGTTCAAGTCCACTGTAATTAACAGGCATAAATTCAGCATTATAAAAACTGTCAAGAAGATATGCATCAAGACCTGTTATATCCTTTACTCTTTTTAATGAATTGACCCAGTAATTCCTTGCTTCTTCATTTTTCAAATTTAGAAAACTCATAACAGATGTATATGCTCCTCCATACTTCAATCTTGTGTCCTCCATTTTAATAAACCAGTTCCTCTCATCTCTTTCCGCTTGATTAACCGGGCTTGAAAGTGCCTGAGTTGCATTATTCCAGGCATAAACTCTTATTCCAAGTTTTTTACAATCACTGACAAATAATTTCAATCTTTTTTCTCCTCCAAGTTTAGGTGCAGGCTCAAATTCATGAGCACAACACATATTCCAGTGAAATTCATAATGAGGGGAACCTTCAGTCATTGCTGATTTAAAAAGATTGTCAACAAAAATTGCTTTAAAACCAATGTTGTAAGCAGCAGGTATTAAATCCTTTCTATAATCATCTATAACAAAATTATCCCAGAAATTATGAGATATCCGTGGAATTAGTGGTTCTTCTTTTAATCCAAACTCTTTTCTTGCCCTTTCGTGTATTTCATCAATTATCCATGTCCATAAATTTTTCTGTTCAGTAAATGTCTTTGCTTTCTTATTTATCATTATTTTTTTTGGAGATGTTTGAAAATTATATGTCTGGTCAAAAATGTGTTTATCAAATGTTTTCAATTCGGGTTTGCCTTTTTCTCTTTTCAATAAACTCCTGATCAATTCCACTCTTTCAAAAACGCCTATCAATGTTATATCCTTTTTAAACTGAAAATCAAATGCCTGATGTGATGCCCATCTTGGAAGATTATGTGTCATAACATTATTATATTTTGAGGCAGAGTCCTGGAAAAAGATTATCCCTTCAGTTGTCCATTCAGTATCCCTTTTAAAAGTTATTAAAGGAGTTGAACAGGAAGATTGAGATATTACTGTTGCTCCTTCTATATTTCCATCAATCTCCCATGAACTTCTATCAAGTATATAAAAAATTGGAATATTTTTACTTTTATATTTATAACTGTATGAAAAACCTTCAAATTCATAATTTTCAAAACAATCAAATGCGGGAGATAAAATAATTTCAAAAATACTTTCTCCATTTACTGAATTTTCTCCATCCCAGTCAGAAGTATCATGGATGGGGTCAAAACTATGGTCTCTCATTAATTTTACAGGGAGTGGCCTGAAATATGGTTTTAAAATAATCGCAAAAGAATCTCCCTTTTCTTCAACTGCAATAAATTCATTTTTTACAAGTTCATACCCGGTAAAAGTTTGAGTATAAAAATTAATCGGCAATCTTCCTGACCTTACTTTTATTCCATCTATTTTGATATTACCAATACCAGCAAATTCTTTTCCATTTAAAATCAACTCAATTTCACTATTTCCAATATTAAAATAATATTTTTTCATTTTTTGCCTCCTAAAAGTTTATCAAGAGATTCCTCATCTTTTCCAAGAACTATCTGGTCAAAAGCAACTTCTCCATCTGTTATAAAAGAAATTGTTGTTATTTTTGTATTTTTGCCTATAAATTTATATAAATCAATCCTTTCCAGTTTCCACTCATCAGGAACTTCATTTTCAAGTTTCATTGATTTATACCATTCTCTTCCTTTATACTCACCTGAATAAAAAGCAAAGCCATCAAACATAATTGTAACATTTTTTGCATTTGGACTTATTTTTTTCCAGTAAAATTGAAGATATCTGTATTGACCCTGTTGAGGATTTTCCACAATTTCAAAATTCCAGTTTCTCATCCTATGACCAAAAGGAGGTCTATATACAGGTCCTGATATTCCTGGTTTTATTATAAGAAATTTTTCTCCTTTAATTGCTCCTTTATAACCAAGTTCAATACGGTCAGAAGGATAAAAATGCTCTCTCCAGTAATTTATATCATTTTCATCAAAAAGAATAGCAATTTCTCTTTTATTCTGAACATCAGGATGGGAACAACCAATAATTTCTCCATGAAAACAAATTTCACCAAATTTTATGTTTGAATAAAATCCTTTTGGCATAACAATTCTAAACTTTGTTGATTCAACAGGGGTTTTGAAAATGTGTGTATGAATCGGCAAATCGGATAAAATATAGTCAACAAAAACCCATGAATTCTTCTCATCATCCCAGTATTCAAAAATAGCATCTTTCAACCAGAATTCTGGATGTTTCTCGTCTTCATATATTGTTATCCCCTTTACTTTACATTTTGAATTAAAGGCATCAAATTGGAGATATGTAAATGGAATTGTTTCAGCCATCCAACTTATATCAGTCCATTTTAGATATGGTATTTCTGGAGGATTATTAATTCCATCAATCATAATTTCTTTTTTATATATCTCAAGATGATTTTCATTTGGTGAAGTTGGAGAATTTTTACCTATAAAACTTATAATAACATTCTGAGAATTAAATATATTGTCATTTATAGGGAAAGGATTTTTTGAAGCATTTCCAAATTCAGTTATCCTTGAAACAGGAATATCCTCCTTTGTAAATAAATCCGGTATTTTTATATCATCAGGAATAAGAGAAGTTTTAAAAACAGGATTAAAGTTTTTGAATTTATATATTTTCCCTGACCATGAACCAGCAACAAATTCTTCATTATTTATCCATCTCCCAATTACCTTTTCTCCAAAATCATTTTCAAAGACCTTATTTCCATTTTTATCAAGAATATATAAATTTCCAATTATACTTGAAAAAATTATATTTTTTGAATCAGGAGAAATTGAAATAGATTCAAGGATATCATCTCCTGAATAAGTCCATTTCAATCCTTCTCCAATTTTATAGAATTTTAAAACATTATCTTTTATGGAAACAATAAATGAATTATCTTTTGAAACCTCAAATTCATCAACACTTCCATAATATTTCTCCATTATATTTCCATTTCTGTTAAAAACAAATATAATTCCACCTTTTTCTGTTTCAGAATAAACTGAAAGAAGGTCTCCTTCTGATTTTATAATTTTAACTTTTCCTTCAGGTATTATTTTTTTCTGCCAGATAATTTCTTTTTTATTCAAATCTAATAGGTAAATATCTCCTCCTTCTCCAATAACAAGATTATCTTTCCAGAAAGTAATTAAAGCAGTTTTTCTTTCATTCTGCCACCATTCCTTTTTCCATATCTCTTTTCCATTTTTATCCCATACAACTATACCAAAATTACCACCAACTGCAATAAATTCTCCTTTTTCATTTACATCAAACTGGTCAATATTATCAAATACTATTCCAGGAACAAATCTATGGCATAATCTTTGGGGAATACCAAATAATGCAAATTTCCTTTTTATATTTCCTTCTTCATCTATGTAATAATAATGGTATCCTTCCAATGATTTAAATTCATATCCTTCAACACAAAAACCAGAAACAAAACTTTTTGGAGCAAAAGAAAAATAACTTCCTATTTTTTTCTTCCATAAAATTTTACCATCTTTTAATGAAACACAATATAAATTTGTATCCCAGTCCATTGTATTTATAAGAATTTTTTCCCTGTCATAACTTATAGCAATATCTTTTATTTTCGGTCCAAATCTTTCTGAAGGAGGAATAAATGTTTCATCCTTTATTTTATCAAATTTTACAAATTCAGGAGTTTTAACTTCAATATCAGGTTTTTTAAAAATTGAGGCAATATTTTTCTCTTTTAAAATTCCTTTAATTTCACATTTTTTTCCTGATATTAATTCAGTAGCAACAATTGAATAACCTGAAGAAGAAAGATTAATAGGAACAAAGATTTCTATTTTTCTACCAGTTTCACCAACAAAAGTATTTTCTTCAAATATTTTTTCTCCATTTTCACACTTCATAACAATTTTTACAGGGATTATTGTTTTTAAAGGCATATTTTTCTCATCAAGAATTCTTAAATTTAAAATAATTTTTGAACCCTTTGAAATTTCTCTTGGCCCTGAAATCTCAACTTTATCTATTTTTTGATTTAATACCGCATAAATTCTTCCATAAACATTCTTCAAATCACATTCAATTTCACCATTTTCATTCAATTTTATTTCTTCCATTGAAAAAACATCATAAATATATTTTCCTTTTACATCCGTAAATTTCAGAGGGATTTTCAGAGGGAGAGTTGTTGAAACATTTAATGTAACTTTCCATAAATATTCAGGACCTATATCTGCATTTTTGTAATTAACAATAAATATAAATTTCCCATCTTTATATTTTCTTTCTGACATAAAAACTTCAGGTTCTTCAAATAAAACAGATGGTTTCACTTCATCAAAAATTTTCTTAAAGGATGGTAAATTTAAAAATATATAATTTTTAACTCGCCAGTAAGCACTATCATCTGAAGCAAGAGATAGGTCTTTTTCAATTTTATTAAATGCAATCCCTAAGGGTATAAACTCCTTTACAATTTCCTTATTACATGTATCATCATAATAAATTTTAATCCCGGATTTTACTGCCTCTTTCAGTGCTTTCAAAACATTTTCTTCAAATTCAACTCTCTGGTCAACAATTAAAACAATCTTAAACTTTTTAAATGTATCAATTCTTACATCTTCTGAAAAAACTATACTTGCTGGCTGATGTGAAAATAAACAAGTAAGATATGCTTCATATACCCTTGCAAAGTGGATACCCATTATATTTCCCCAATTATCAATTCTGTACATTCTTCCATCAGCAAGAATTGCAACATTATCATTTTTTTCAAGTTTTGATAACCATGGTCCATATTCATTCATCAAATTATAAAAACTCCTGAAAATACTTAAATTTCCCAGATGTGCAGTCCTTTTATCCTTTAAATTTCCCCAAGGTGGAATTGGACCACTATTTCCTGTACTTTCTGTGCCTCTCATAATCATTGAAAAAAGTGTTGGAAATATCTGTTCACCTGTTCCAGAATCATTCCATATTTCAGGATGTGTTAGGTCTTTTTTATTCGGCCTTTTATAAAAATCAACATTTAAAGGAGCATAATATGGTGGTGGTATCTGTTCCCATTGTGCCTGTAAATCACATTCATCAACATCTCTCATTGTTATTGGTGGATAGGACTCAACATTTCTATAAGGACAGGCAACTGCTTTTTTTAAATCTGGATTTATTTCTTCAAGTTTTTCATTAAAAATTCTAATCGCTTCTTCTCCATATCCCAATCTTATATCTGAAATTTTTTCAAGTATTGGATCCCAATAACCATTCTCATTTGCTTTCTTTAATGCTTCATTATATCTTTCCTTTCCTTCAGGTGTCTTTGCTGCATCTGCTCCCCTGTCCTGAAAAACCCACCAGTTTGAAGCCCATATCCATCCTCTAAAAGATGGAAATTGTAAAAATTTGTTTGTCAATTCTTCAATTGTTTTCAACATTTCTTCTGATTTTCTATTATCAAAACCTGTTCCAAGTGGAAGTCCGGCATCATTTCCAAGAAGAATTGCCATCTCTTTTATATTTTTTGCACTATAGATTGAAAGAAGTTGACTGAATGGTGGCAATAAATTAAGTTTTTCCTCACTTACATAAAGAGGACTGCTTGAAAGAATTTTTTTAATTTCATCCAATCTTTGAATTTCCCTTCCATCCCATCTTAATGCATAAAAAAGGGTAGGAAAACCAATTCTATCGCATAATAAGTTTATTCCAAGTTTTTCGCACCTTAAAGCATGATTATATAACTTTTCAGGAGAATAAAAAATAAAACTCCAGTTATCATCGCCAAGAGGTCTTGGAAATGTAAGTCCATAATCACCATAATTTATAACATAAAAATCTCTTTCTGCATTAATTTTATCTCCTATAAAAATTATCTGGCCTACATTTGTATATTCTGGTAAATCTGTTTTTATTAAGTATGCTCCTTTATTTAAAATTTTTGTCAATTCACCAGTAATTAAATATGTCTTTGTTTCATCAATATCTATTTCCTCTTCATTTATCACTTTAAAATTTTCATCAAAAAGTTTTATCTTCCCTTTTAATTGCTCTTTTTTTTCACCCTTTACTTTTATTTTGAAACTTATTGGTTCACCCTTTCCATAAAATACCCTGTTTGAATCTGTTAAAATATTTACAGTTCCTTTTTTATCTCTACCAATAATCTGGATAACTGTTGCAATAGAATATTCTCTATTTTCTTGAAAAACAGGATTTAAGTCAGGTGTAATTAAAAGAAGATAAATTCCTGTTAGGTTATCAGGCATAAAAATTTTGCCATCTTTCAAAACAAGTTCTTTATATTCAAATCCTTCAAGTGGTTTTATATATATATGGAATTTAGGATTTACAATTTTATTATCACTTTTTGAATAAAAATCAATTTTAAAAGGTATTTCTTCTCCTGCGAATAATGTTAATTGAGGAAATTCAACTTTTATTTTTTCATAATCAATTTCAACTTTTCCTATAAAATTCCCACTTTCAAGATTGAACCTTTCAAATAATTCTGTTTTACTTTCTCTGTGAATTAAAATTTCATTTTTGTAAATTCTCAATCCTCTAATATAACTTTGATTTAGTTGTATTCCTGATTTTTCTATATCAAGTTTTATTTTATTCAAAGGAGAACCTTCTTCTGAAAAAATTTCAACTATACTACTATCACCTCTTATTGAATAAATTCTCCCTTCACTATCAACATCAAAATATGGAGATATTGAATTACTCTGCCACTTAATATTTCCATTAAAATCAATACATACTAATCCTTTTCCCCAGTATAGAAGATAAAATTTTTCCTTATTTTCACAAACTCTAAAATCATAACATTTAGTCCTTTCAAATTTTGGTATCTGATAAATTTTTATTATTTTACCTTTTGGACTTATCCTTAAAATTCTATCTCTATTCTGGTCAAGCCCATAAAAATCACCACTTTCACCACTTTCAACATGACCCGGAGAGTCCCATCCTACATTATCATTTACAAGAAAATCACTTATTTCATATAGTTTTTTAAAATTTTTATCATAGATTGTAATTGTATGCCTAAAATGAGCACTTGCTTCTGCAATAATACCTTCTGAATTTGCTGTCGCATTACAAGTCCCTCCATAACCAACAGCATATCCAGTTTTTATTTTTCCATCTAAATCAACTTTCAGTATATATCCATCCCATCTTCCTGAAATGGGATTGAAAAAATAAACATTTCCATCCTTTCCAACTGTAAAAGATGTATTTTCAATATTGAAAAAAGGATGCTCCCTGCTTATTATTTTTTCAATTTCATAAGAGTATAAAATCAAAGATAAAAGACCAAAAATTAGAAATATTTTTTTCATTTTATTCATTTTTTTAAATTTTAATATATGTAAAAATTTTGTCAAGACATTTCTAAATCATTATAAATACTTATTGAATACAATTTAATTTTAGAAAAAAGAAAAAAACTCACTCAACAAAGAAAATTGTTTTTGCCTGACTTTCTTTATTATTCTTATTTTTACCTATTGCAACCAAACTATGAAAAACTCCTTTTTTTAATCCTTCTGTATTTATAATGAATTCATATGGTCTTTTATTAATTGTTTTTATATTTTCTCCATCTAAAAATACTTTTATCTCTTCTATATCATTATCAGTAGAAATTATAATTTTTTTACTTTCTCCTATTACCTCTTTATGCAATGGAGAAATAAATTTTATTGAAGAAAAATTATCATCATTGAATAACCAGATTATTGCTTCAGAAGGTCTAATTAAAATTTCATCATATTCACTGTAATTTAATCTTTCAGTTATAAGTTCACCACCAAGTAATCTAAATCTTGAAATTGTTTTTCTGTTTTTATTATAGGGAAATAGAGGGACTTTAATTTTTTCTTCTACTTCTGAACTATTAATAGCAATAAGTAAATTACCTTTTATTCCCCTTTTAGCACCTGTTATAATTTCAGGTCCTGCATCAACACTTGAACACATTTCCTGCAAAATAATATCTTCAAAATTTTTTATAAAATTAAATGAGTTTGAAAGTCCATACCATCTATCAGTTCCAACTTCAAATGGTTCTGCTCCTGTCTGTAAACCTGAAGTCCCAATCTTTGCATTTTTTCTCTCATGTTTCCACCAACTACTATCAAAAGCATAACATCTTACTCCTGAATAACCATTTGAAATTGCATACATAATTTGAAATGAAGTTGTTTCTGCAGTCCCTATTCCATCAATCAATAATTTATCCTTTCCAGGTTGAAACTGCTCTCCTTCAAATAGTTTTTTATAAAAAGGACCACATATACTCACAAGCAAAAGAAATGGTTTATCTATTTGCATATAAGGTAATCTTTCATATGTAATTTTATCAAGATATTTTCTGTATTGAGGGAAAGATGCACCAAAATATGGATATGCCCTTCTCCAGTCAAGAATATCCCAGTAATTACTTGTATAATCACTCATAAAAGGATTTCCCATCCAGTTTTTTGCAACTACTGCAGGTGAAAGACCAAGAACAGGCCAGGAAACAGGTGGTCTATTTCCAACTTGATTTATTATTTCCATCAATTTTTTAAATGCATCTTTTGGACTTGAAGGATTTGCTTTTTCCCAATTTCCTGTCTCATTTTCTCCCGGTAAAGGATTCCCTCCCCATAAACTTGCTTCATCCATCATTTCAACACATGCTACAATTCCACTATCCCTTGCCCATGAAAAAGCATCCTTTATTGCATCTTTAGCCCATGGATTTGTGACACTATTATTAAGTTCTCCAGGAGTTCTACATATATCATCCCCTGTTAAAACAAGTGAAAAATTATTATTTTTTGCAACTCCTTCAATCCTTTTTATCCAATTTTGCCAGTTAGTTTTCCATTTTTCATATTCTTTTGTTCCAGAATCTACTGGATTTAAATAAAAACCAGTTGTCAGAGCATTAATTTCAGCAGATTTTACCTGTTTTAAAAGTAAGTCATTTTTTTCTATTTCACCTGGACCAAGATTAAAAAGTGACCTTAAGAAGATAGATTTTCCTGAATCATATTTATATAAAATTTTGCCATCCTTTGAAAAATGAGGAAATCCATCAAAATCTTTAACAATAACAGGTATGGAATTTTGATACCCTTCAGTTTTCATTATAACTTCACTCACTCCTTCTTTCAAACCCAAAATTTCACCATTTTTATCTATTTTTATAATTTCTCTATCCTTAACTTCATATTCAACCTCTCCATTATATTTTTCTCTTGAACCATCTGTATAGAGAATATATGCAGGAACTTTTATTTTTTCGCCTACTTTCAAATATATTCTATTATAAAATGGTCTTATATCTCTTATTGTTTTGCCATTATCAACTTCAAAAATATCCTGAAACATACCAACTGGTGGAATTCCTGGTAAATGTGCCCAGACAGAAATAAAGATTTCATGTTTTCCATTTTGAAGTTTCCTTGTATTAAGTTCATATTCCATTACTACTGGTGGTGCAATCCTTTCTTCCTTTGAACGAAGGAAAGGAGAACCAAACTGAATTTTTTCAAGTTTTCCATCTATAAAAAGCATTATTGCTTCAATTGGTTTTAATTCAGATTTATTTTTTATTTTCTCATCTATTTCTTCTTTTGAAAGTGGCATACTAACTTCAATTTTAATTTTAACTTTATCTTTTAATGGTTTTTCAAAGGAAGGAGAAATTTTTATTTCTAATGGATTTTCAGGTCTTTGATTTAAAATTTTAAATTTTACCGGTTCTGTCTTTTTGACTATTTCTCCATTTATATCCCTTGCAACTGCATAAGCATAAAATTCACCATCATAAAATAAACTTGTTTCAAATGAATAATTATACGGTTTTTTTGAAATTGGATAACTGAATCTCTTACCATTCAGATAATACTCAACTGTCTCAAATTTCTTTAAGTCCTCTGTATTAACAATAAAATTAACCTTTCCTTTAACAGGTGAATTTTTTTCAGGATTTATAATTTCAAAAGAAAAAATGTATAAAAAATTTAAAAAAAATGAAAAAATTAAAATTTTACTTTTCATCAATATCCCATATTTCCAAGACCAGGATTTCTAAATCTTCCTACCTGATAACAGTAATAATCTTTATTGTTACTGTATCCAGGAGGTATAGGGTCATCTTTCCTTGGTGAACGCCAGTTTTTAATCTTTGTAGTTAAATTGCCGACAGGAACCCATTCTCCATGCCCATCCATCCATATGGCATTGATTCCTGTTTTTTCTCCATGATTATTATAATAGCCAAATTTTAAATTCGTGCTATCAAAATACCAAACATCATTTTTAGGATCACTATCTACAAAATAATCATTATTGGATGACTGGTCAACAAGAATTGCTGTTTCAGAAGTAATCTGTGCTGTTTTTGTTCCGTAATAAGGCCAGTAAGGAGAAACAGTTCTTATATAGGCATAGGATAGGTTTCTGTTATCTGTTAATTTTTTCTCCGGGTCTTTTGATGGAAAATCTCCTCTCTGACTTGGACATACAAACACTTTTGTATCCTTTATATATCCTCTTATACCAAGCAAAGATAATTCATCTCTCGGATATGCAAACCAGAACGCCCATGTCCAGAATGGTAAATAGTCATCATAGTCAAGAGCATACATCTTTAAAGCAAGTCCTATCTGTTTCATATTATTCATACAAACTGCCTGCCTTGCTTTCTCCCTTGCCTTACTTAATGCTGGTAATAACATCGCTGCAAGTATAGCAATGATAGCAATAACTACAAGAAGTTCTATCAATGTAAATCCCTTTTTCTTTTTCATTTTTTCACCTCCTTTTTATAAACTTGCCTCTATTCTACTTATAAATCCATATCCCTGTGGGAAGTTTGAATTCCACCAACTATTATCTATCATTTTTCTTGGGCAGAATCTAACAGAACCATCAAAAAATAAAACATTTACTCCATCAGGATGTGCTCCTCCATAGGCATAATTACCTGGGAGACCTACATTATCCCATGCTGCTGCAATATTATTTTTTACATCATCTTCAAGTTTTGGAGTTGGAAAATGGTTCCAGTCAATATTACATGAAACATTCCTGTATGAATAAGTTATATATGTAATTTCTTTCGTCCAGTCAGTATCTGAACTGGGATATTCCATGCCAAGATTTCTCCAGTTACTTAATTCATTACTTGGACAGTAAAACATGTGATGGTCTCTTATATAAGTTCCTTTAGGCCATAAACTTACATTTGGATATTTCCTTCCTGTATCCTGATAAACCTTAGAAGTGTAATAACCAGTATAATATAAGTATCCAAGACCTAATAAACCATTCCATTCCGGATGTCCATAATCACTTCCCCAGTAAAAAATTACGCGATTAGAAGTAGGCCAGACACCACAGGTATAAGTATTACAGAATGGAGGGACATAACCATCATAGTCATTTGCATACATATGAATTGCAAGGCCTATCTGTTTTAAATTATTAGCACATACAGACATCCTTGCCTTTTCCCTTGCTTTTTCAAGTGCTGGTAATAACATTGCTGCAAGAATCGCTATTATCGCAACAACCACAAGAAGTTCTATTAAGGTAAAGCCCCCAATTTTTCTATTCTTTTTCATTTTTTCACCTCCTTTTTATATTATTGAGCACCCGGCTGACTTAACCAATCACTTTGATTATCAGCATACCTTAAACAATATCTCATATCAACACAATTACCATTACCTGCTGAATTATAGGAAGCACTTGCAGGAATATAATAAATACCTCCTATCTTTATACTTGAAGCAAATTGAGCATGTCCATCACAATAAAGAAAATTTGCACCATATAATCCATGAGGATTGCCTGTAAAAAGATTTGACCACCATCCATTAGTTCCAGTTGCTGCCCACCACATACCACTATTATTCTCTTGAGGAGTTTTTCCTGCATTTCCCCATAAATCCGCCATAATAGCAACATCTGAAGGAGAAGTTTTGGGAATAGCAGGAGAACTTGTAGATAAAAGTTTCTGAAGGAGATTACTTTTATTTGTCAAACCAACTGCATAAGTATAAGTACAGGTTGTCCAAGGGCCATGATTATACCAAAAATATCCACTGTTCCAACCAGGTTTATTCCAGAATAAATGCCCATTTGTTGAAGGTCTTCCCTGTGAAGCAGGACATACAAATAAGTTATAATTGTTTGTATATTTCGGCCCCTCAAATATATTATCATTCGCAATTAAATCATACTGACCTGTCAATAATTGTAAACTTAAACTAACATTTGGATAATTCCCATTTTTATCTTTATATAACTCTACATATGGTTGTGAACCTGGAGATTTCCATTTTGTTGAACTTGTTGAATAACTTTCTGAATCAATGTTTGAGGGAAACCATCCTTCATAATCATTTGCATACATATTTAAAAGTAATCCTATCTGTTTTAAGTTATTCATACATACTGCTCTTCTCGCCATCTCCCTTGCCCTTGCAAGTGCTGGTAATAACATTGCTGCAAGAATCGCTATTATCGCAACAACCACAAGAAGTTCTATTAAGGTAAAGCCCCCAATTTTTCTATTCTTTTTCATTTTTTCACCTCCTTATCCTTTTTGTTATTATTTTGTACCTCATTTTTTATCTTTTGTCAAGTTTTTCAAATCCTTTAATTTTCAATGTTTTCTATATTTTCAAAAAAATTTTAAAACATAATTTTTATTTTGTCAAATTTTTTTATTTCAAAAATGTTATCTTTTAAATACAAATTTATTACATATTATAGTTTTCAAACTTATAGTTTTCAAACTTCTCAAAGATTTAGAGAAAAATTGCTTATTGTAATTCCTGAAATTTCATTTATATCTTTTTCTGGAATAATAATTTTAATTTTATTCTCATTAACTGATTCAATAATTCCAAGACAAATATCCTGAAGAGATTTATTTTTAAGAGAGCACAAATATCCACATAAATTTATCCTTTCTTTTGCCTCAGTAGTATTTTTAAAATTTAAAAACTTTATTGAAACCTTATTTATATCAAGTTCAAATTCTCTTTTATTACTAAAATATTTTTTAAAAATTTCATTCCTGTATTTTGCTCTCTCCTCAATTGTTTTTACAGGTAAATTTTCACTCAATTTAATATTTAAAAATTTAATTTCTGTATATGCAAGGAATTTTTTTATTTCTTCAAGTTCATTTTCTCTTTCAATTAAAACAACAATTTCTGGCATTATTATTTCTATCTTGTGAATTTTCAAAAATATTGCCAATTTATCTTTTATGTAGCCAGTTGTATCAATTAAAATTTTTCCCTTCTTCCTTGAAATTGAATTATTTATCTTTGTAATTCCTGTTAAAAATTCAATAATACATGTTGCAGGAGTTACAGAACCTGTAAAATAAAATTTTTCAGGTTCAAGATAAAATTCATCAATTAAATTTTTAACTTTTGCATAACCAATTGTTGTTGGAGGCCCTATATGTGACTGCCCTATATCACAATCAAAAATAAAAATATCTATACCTTCTTTAAACAGATAATTTGCAATTTTTTTTATTAAGGTTGTTTTTCCGGTATCGCTTCCACCTATAAAAAGGATTTTTTTTATTTCATCAGTTTTTAAAATTTCTAATTCATCATTGTTCAATAAATCTATTTTCTCCATTTCAGGGTTAAATATCCTATTATCTTATATATTAATTTTGCACAGATTAATGTAGAAGGAGTAAATATTTTTGAGGGAGAAAGTTCAACTAAATCAAAACCAACTATTTCAATATCATTCCTTAAAATAAAATTTTTCAAAAATTCAATTGTTTCATCCCATAGAAAACCCCCTGGTTCAGGAGTTCCTGTTTCTGGAATTAATGAAGGGTCAAAAAAAT